>Ga0315541_1001012_pt1 | contig 27518 bp, 31 predicted proteins | sample SalMarSW160190MG_FD_203095 | JGI IMG/M metagenome (GOLD analysis project Ga0315541, IMG submission 203095) | Salt marsh sediment microbial communities from the Plum Island Ecosystem LTER, Massachusetts, United States - Salt Marsh Sediment SW1601-190 ...
CCGCACCGACTTTTTCGCACAGCGCAGAAATCTCGTTCATAAACGATATTCTTGTCGTCAGCATCACATTAGCCGCATATTTTGTTATCTCAGCAGAGGCTGCGTCCATGAAAAGTATTCGGCTGCCTCTTCGCATAAACGGACTATACAACTGGGCCATTTTCCCTTGAACAGCTTCGTTGGTTGTACCGATTATTATCCTGTCAGGGCTCATGAAATCTTCAATAGCAGCGCCTTCTTTTAGGAACTCCGGATTACTGACATAGTCAAAAGCTATTTTAGTTTTAGATTTGATAGCTTCTGCGACCTTCTTGTGAGTACCTACCGGTACTGTACTTTTTGTAGCTATAATGCGATAGTCACTTAGGCACTCAGCGATTTCAGAGGCAACCGAGAGAATTGCTGATATGTCACATGAGCCATCCGGTGCTGAAGGTGTTCCGACAGCGAGGAAAATAATCTGTGAATTGTCCACGCCGAATTTCAAATCAGTAGTAAAGTGCAGTCTGCCGAGTTTTTCATTGCGTTTGATTATTTCAGCCAGGCCTGGCTCATAAATGGGAATTGCTCGGGTTTTCAGGTCGGCGATTTTCTTTTCGTCATTATCGACGCATATAACGTTATTACCAGTGTCGGCCAAGCCTGCCGCGGTTACAAGCCCGACGTAGCCAATTCCAACTACACAAATTTTCATTCAATAAGCTCCCGTTGTAACCCCAAAAGCCCCCAATAAACCCGTTCCCTCGGTCTTGCTCGGGACAGGCCTGAGCCGGGTCGAAGGATTGGGGGGCTGAATATTTAGCCCCGCGATAAATCACGGGGTTTTACCTCCTGTTCATCTAAAAGCTCTATCATATCGATATCGATTTCGACGCTTGCTGCCTGGCCGAGCATATCTATTTGCAGGACCAGACGCGTATCGTTTTTCGTTGTGACGACGACACCGTTCAGGTCAAGTAAAGGTCCAGCTATAACTTTGCACCGCTGACCTGTTTTGATGTATTTATAAGGTGTTAAAGGGGCTCCAGCGGTTAGTGCCTGCTCAATCTGCAGCAGCTCGCTTAGTAATTTTTGTTGGTCCTTGACCTCGATTAAATTTGCCACGCGATTGGTTCGCAAAGTTTCGAGCCGTTCGTTTTCCTCGCCGCAAAAGAATAAATATCCGCTGAACAACGGCAAAAGCGACCGTATCGTTCTTTGGCTTCGACGCTGAACTTTCCAGGTCATTGGAAGAAAATAACTGATGTTTTTACTAATCAAATCGTGGGCCAGAACTTTTTCATTTCTGCTTTTTGTGTGGGCAACCCACCATAGACCGGTAAAATAGCGGATTGATTCTCCTTCAGGCCAGATAGCGGGCGGATTTTCATTTGCTTTTAGCAACTTTATTCTCCATCTAAACCTGTAATTATTTTTAGTCGATTAGTCAAAACAGGGTATTAGTTTATCCAGGTGGTGGTCTTTGTCAAGTAATAGAATCTGGTTAAATGATTTTAGTAGTTTGACTATTTTAGTTTGACCTCGTACCAGTTGAGCCTAATAATAATTGTAATTACTCGGTTATTAAGTCAGCTTTTGTATAGGATGACAATTGGTGCAGGGTGGTGTGCTTTATCTGGCGCTTCATATAAATAATAGTTAAGACGCAAGATGCTGCGAGGACTGTTGTTTTGCGAAACAAATTAAAAAATGCAGGGCAAGCCGGCACTCAACCCGATCGGGGGGTGAATATTTTGTTCACTTGTATCGGCAGACGTGTTTCTTTGCTCAACAGTTTTCGACGGGCGGCAAGGCAATTGAAAATAAAGGTCTCACTACTTGGTACAGATACCAACGAGTTAAGCTCTGCTCTGCAATTGTGCGATAAAGGTTTTTTGGTTAAGCCGATAACTCATGCCGGCTATATCAGGCAAATACTTTCGATAGTAAAAACTAACAGAGTAAAATTGCTCATACCTACCGTTGATTTGGACCTGAAACTGCTTTCACAGAACAAGTCAAAATTCTCTGCTTTAGGCTGTAGTGTGCTTATTTCTCAGCCGGAGGTGGTCGACATCTGCCAGGACAAGAGAAAAACGCATCGTTTTTTGGTTAAGAATGGTTTTGATACTGCCAGGACGTTGAGCATTCGGTCGGCTCTTTCAAAGCAGAACCATGAAGAGAAGTTGAATTGGCCCTGCTTTATAAAGCCCTGGGATGGCTATGCCAGCAGAGGTAACGCTGTCGTGAGAAACCGAGAAGAGCTGTTATTCTTTGCGAAAAGGATACCAAATGCCCTCTGCCAGGAGTTTATCAAAGGAGATGAATATACATGCGATGTGTATGTTGACTTTAATATGAAAGTTCGTTGTATAGTACCGAGAAAGCGCATCGAGACAAGAGCAGGTGAGGTGAGCAAGGGACAGATAGTTAAACAGCCTCGCATTATGAGCGAGTCTATGAGATTGGTAGAGACACTGCGAGCGGGTCCGGGCGTTATAACCCTGCAATTGTTTTTAACGCCTGGTGATAAAGTAAAGTTTATTGAAATAAATCCGCGATTCGGCGGCGGCGTTCCACTGTCAATCAAAGCTGGTGCCAATTTCCCAAAGTGGATATTGCAGGAGCTGCTCGGAGAAAAACCAAATATCCGTTTCGATGGATTCAAGGACAATCTAATTATGCTTCGCTACGATAGCGAAGTATGGCTTAATTTAGAAGTTTAAAAGTGCCTAAAATTATAGCTTTAGCTCACTTTAGGCACTTTAGCTCACTTTTGGATTTGGAAAATGTTTAATAACATCATTGGTCCACACAGACCGGTTACGTGGGTAGTTCGCTTTTGGCCGGTATTGATAGTGGCTTTTGCCGGTTCGCTGGCGGCTACGTGGCTGTGTAAGAAAATAGCCATAAAGTTCGGAATCGTTGACCATCCTGACGACTTGGTCAAAACCCACAAAGAGCCTATCGCATACCTTGGTGGTGTGGGTATATTTATCGGACTGACGATTGGGGCGTTGGCAGGTATCACGGCTTTGTCAGGTTTGAAAAACGAGGCATTTTTCAGTCCGGCATTGAAAAGGCTGTTAGGGATATTGGCTGGAGGGACAATAGCATGTTTTGTCGGGCTGACCGACGATATATTTGATTTAAAGCCGCGACGCAAATTTCTTGGCCAAATCTGCGCTGCGGTTATTTTACTGTTGGCAGGCATCACGCCAAATTTGCAGCGTATTGCGATCCCATTAAATCTACCGATGCCTCATTATCTTGAAGCGGTACTGAGTATTTTTATCGTAATATTCTTTGTTCTTGGTGCGACGAATTCATTAAATCTACTTGATGGACTGGATGGCCTTTGCGCGGGAGTAACGACCATTATCACCATTGCCATGCTGATTCTGTCGATACATTTAGCGACGTGGGGATACAGCGAAGTCGGTGACCCTGTGCGGATTATAATCTGTCTCGGACTCGTTGGCGGCGTCTGCGGATTTTTACCTTTTAATCGGTATCCAGCCAAGATATTTATGGGCGATGCCGGCACTATGCTTCTGGGTTTTATGATAGCTGCTCTGATGCTTTTATTCGCCGAGGGCGTTCCGCGCTGGTGGATGGCTTCCATCGTTGTCTTTGGCCTGCCGATTTTAGATACTGCCGTGGCCTTGGCCAGAAGGTTATTGAATCACAGACCATTGTTTGTTTCTGATCGCGGCCATATTTACGACCAGATGATTGACAGAGGAATACCGCTTAAAAAAACGGTTGCTATTTGCTATGCGCTGGCCGGCTTATATGGTGCGATTGGCTTAGTGATGAGCCAGATAAGGACATGGTATGCCGCGTGTGTCTATGTGGTTGTCTTTGTTGTCTCCGGCTTAGTGGTGTGGAAAAAAGGTTATTTGAAAATGGAAGGGCTGCGTGGAGCACTACGGACGCCAGCCGCGGCCGAATCCGGTCACAGTAGCCGCCGAATTTAGCTGGCATCGGCTTCACAAATTCGTCACGAATCCGGCGTGCCTCCCTTTTGGGGACACCTTGCGGCGGAATCGACGGACTCAACACATGCCCTATAACTTTTCGATTTTACAGTTGAACATTTTGTTGGTTTCAAGATATTATATTGTAGGCGGCAATTAGCTGACAGTAAGTTGCATTTTTAGAGCAGTAGTATGGGCCTTTACGATAGAGATTATACTCGTGTAGATTCTGACTCTCGCTACCGCTATGCGCCGCAGATGCGTTTTGGTTTTCCGAAGATCACGCCGGTAGTCAAACTGTTACTAATTATTAATATAGCAGTATTCGTAACCGCGATGCTCATAAGACCTCTCGGCGTTTTTATGTACCGATGGTTTCCAGTTGAGCCAGTTTCACTACTTCGAGCTTTGCAGCTCTGGCGATTGGTAACTTATCAGTTTCTGCATGACCCAAATGACATTTGGCACATCTTTTTCAATATGCTTGGCTTATTCTTCTTGGGACCGACACTCGAACGGCATTGGGGCAGCAGGAAATTCCTCAAATTTTATTTGGGTTGTGGCGTTGCAGGGGGGTTATTCTATATGTTGCTTGTCGCGTTCAATTTTCTGGGGGCTGGTTCTATGGTAGGGGCCTCCGGCGCAATACTCGGCTTGTTAGCTGCCTGTGCGATCCTTTTCCCACACTTTGTGGTCTTTATTTTTCTTTTTCCGGTACCGATAAGAGTGGCGGCAATTGGACTGACCGCTGTCTATTTCATTTTAGTAGTAACCAGAGCAGACAATGCCGGCGGCAATGCAGCACATCTTGCAGGTATGGCAACAGGGGCCATTTATGTATTTTCAAAGCCCTGGCGGGAAAAGATTCAATTGAAATTACGAGCCGGTGCATGGGAAAAGAAAATAGCTACCGAACGCAAACTGCAGGTTGAGCTTGATCGCATATTGCAGAAAGTTCACGACTCAGGCATCCATAGTTTAACGTCAATAGAAAAAAAGATCCTCAAAAAAGCCACCGATGCTGAGCAAAAGCGATACAGAACATAAGAAGAAGACCTGACAGAATGGTATGCAGGACATACCCCGCGGTGCTTCAAAAAGCAAATTTCTAAGAGTGATGTAAAGGATGACGGTGCCTTCACGATTAGATATGAAAGCGAGCTTGATTTCGATACCGGTGTTTCATTTATGCCTGCCCTGCCTGTCCCGAGTCCGTCGATTCAGCACGCCGGATTCGTGACGAACCGGGTCGAAGGATTTGATAAATTATGTAGAACCTTACGACGGCTGGATTCTCTTTGGGATTAATCCCACCGGAATGGAGGAGGAGTCGATTCTTCAGTTAAATCTTTAATGTGTTTCTTTACATTTTCAGCCTTGATTTTCTCATTCTGCCACTTGATTATCTCATCTCTGCTTTCCTTGACCCGATTTCTTAACCCCTCAAGCCATTTAAGCAGCCGTTCGTACGCGATCTCCTTTTGTCGTACGATTAAATCGTAGCGTCTGCCGACCACTTCCTCTAACTCTGCCAGTAGTTTTTGCTTATCTTTTTTATTCTTGGCAGCTTTGATTCTGGTAACCAGCTCATCGCGCTTATCCTTTAGTTGTAGGTCTTCTTTAAGAACTTCAGCTAATTCCGGGTTCCTTCTCTCTTCTTCGAAGATGCGCCAATATTTGTTTCTGATAAGGTCAAATTTTTCAAAGTAAAGTTTTGTCTCATTTTCTTTTAGTTTAGCTAAGTTTTCCGCCTCTTTGGGATATTCTTTGGTCAGCCAATCAAGAAACTCGGTTTGTCTCTGGTGTCTCCAGTTTTCCATACGTTCTCTAATTATTTTGCCAAATTCCTCGCGGCCGTATCTTCTAAGCTCTTCCTGGAACTTCTCAGGGTCTTCTTTGCGCAGTTTCTCCAGTTCTTTGGCTGCATTCGGATCTCTTTGTTTCAGGCTGCTCAAGATGCGGTTGGTTTCCTCATCTGTCAGTTCGAATCTTTCCGGCCCTAGGCCTGGCCCCGGTCCCCGACCCAGCCCTGGTCCTCGTCCCGGCCCTCGCGGTTCTTCCTCTGTCCAGATGTTTTCTTTATCTTTTTCTTTCTGCTCAGCACTGCATGGCAATGTCCATGTTGTTGTTACTACTGCCGCCATCACTAAAAGTAAAATGATTGTGCGATTCATTGTCATCCCTATCCCTTCCAAAAATCGCTTTCAATTTCCATGAGGTTCATCTCCAGCTCCATTAATGCTGCGTCTCCATTAGCGTCACCTTTACCTAATTGCAGAGTGCGCAGCTCGTCTTTAATTTGCTCGATTTCGGTAGTGTAAGTCACCAAATCTACATCGTCGGCAGCTATATCGTCACTGTCCCAAGTTGCTCTGGGTATTATTGAGGCCGGGATAATATTTTCGGAGCTATAATCCTTATCTTTTTCAAGGAGGTTCAAGCCTATAGCCGCCACAATAAGAATTGCTGCTGCAATAGCTGCTGTTTTGTAGACTATTTGTGTAAAAACTTTTGCCCTTCGTAGCTGTAAATTCAAGGCAATTTTAGCTTTTATATTGGCTATGAGCATATCATCAGGCTCAGGGGCAGGGTGCTCCCGAAGGATTTGCTCAGTCTCATAGACATCTTCAGCAGCCTTGGCTGCCTGTTCAGAACTGAGAAATTTTTCGAACAGCTCCTTCAGATTTTCTTCGTTTTGACTGCTCATAATTATTTCTCCATCAGCTCTCGCAATTTTTTAAGTCCTCGATGCAGTTTTGATAATGTTGTTCCTATTGGCTCATATCGCATCCTTGCTATTTCCTTAAAGCTGAGTTGTGAATAAAATCGCAGCATTATTAATTCTCTCGTATCGGCATCCAATCGGCCAAGCTGCATCTGCAACTTATCGATTCTATCGCTGTTCGACTGTTTCGGCTCTGTTATTTCCGACTCGAGATGACTTATTCGTACGTCGAGCAGTTTTGTATATCGTTGTTTGCCCCTTAAGTAGTCGTGAAATACGTTAGATGCTATTTTGAACAACCAGCTTTCAAAAGAACCGCCCTTGTAAGAACCGATTTTTTCCACTAACTTGGCAAATAAAATACTGAGTAGTTCATCGCAGGTGTCCTTGTTACCCGCCAATCGGTAAAAATAGCCGTAACACCGGCTTGCGTACATATCTACTAATTGTGAAAAGCAATCAGAATCACCTTTTTTGCAGCCGATTATTATCTGGGCTAAATCGTCGCTTTTTATCATACTCAGGTGCTTTTCATATTGAAAGACGGTGTCTAAGATTGGTTTATTGCAAAAATGAGGGAAAATATGCCCATGTTTTTCTTCAGCCAGGCCTGTTTGAAAACAGCATTTCACGGTGCGGCAAACTCCATCTGCATCCATTCATAAGTGTTTGTCTATGCTGGTCATATGTGTTTGTTTGTAGCTCCACTTGCCTATCTGCTATGGGGTATTTTCTTCTTCCTCGTCGTCCTCGGGGAGCTTCCAGCTATCGGCTTCGTCAATGTCTTCGATCTCTCGCTGCATAAAATGAATGATTTTATCTTGAAGCGGTGCTAATTTTCCATACCACTTAAGCATCTGCTGATAGCTGGCCACCAGCATATCAAGGCGGATTAGCTGCCATTTAGCTATGCACTCCGGCTCTTTGATATTAACAAACGGATCGCATTTGAAGGTCCGCCGGCCGTCAGAACCTATTTCACAAAATTCGCAGTCTTTGCATTGAATCATTTTCGCACCCCAATCTAAGTCGGCAAAACCTAAAACCTCTAAGAAACCATCAGCGGGAACTCCTGTCCCGCTTAGAATCATCACCTTCATAGTTTTGTCAACATTGTTTAAGGTAAAAATTATCCTTTATTTTTTTGCTTTTATGTTTAATATATTACCATATATCCAAAAGTCGTAAAGTAATTTGCAATAAAGATTCCGGCCCTTTTGATGGAGTGCTAAATGGCAAAACCAAGACGCAGACGCAAAGTAGGCAGTAGAAAAAGACACACAAAATGGAAAATACGCCATAAAAGATAAGATAAGCCGATTATTTATTAATTTATGTTAGGTTTTGCGGAATTAACCTATGAGGTGAGTGGATAAACCATATCATCCAAGCATAAGCTTAGCGCAATATACTAAATGGAACATTTCCGTGTAATTTTCAAGCCCGACGGCAAACAAATCGCTATTCATGCCGGCGCTACACTTCTTGAAGCCGCTGGTCAGGCTGGCATAATCCTGAACTCTGTCTGCGGCGGCAAAGGTACGTGCAAAAAATGTGTGGTTTATCTTGAACCGGACGGAAAACAAGTGCTGGCCTGTCAGTACCGCATTCAAAGCGACCTTATTGTAACCATTCCTCCAGGCTCCAGATACTTCGAGCAAAAAATTCTCGAACATGGCATCGATACTCATCTAAACATCCAACCAACCGTACATGAAAAGTACCGTGATAAAGACAGGATATTTGGCCTGGCGGTTGATATTGGCACCACCACAGTCGTTGCCAAGCTTATCAATATGACAGACGGTAAATGTTTGGCGACGCAGGCAGCATTGAATCCACAAAGCCGCCACGGTGACGATGTCATCAGCAGAATCGCATACGCCAGGACCGATGCGAAATTAGCCGAGCTGCACAGGCTCATCATAGACAGCATAAATGATCTTGTAGCACAGCTTTGTAAACAGGCATCCGTTAATGCAGAGCATATATACGAAATGTGCGTGGTCGGCAATACAACTATGAATCATCTCTTACTCAAATTGCCCGTTGAGCAGCTCGGTCAGGCACCATACAAAGCCTTTTCCTTAGATGCGCACGATGTCCCTGCTAAAAAGCTGCATCTGCAAATAAATTCCGATGGCGAAGTCCACACCGTTGAAAATATAGCCGGCTTTGTCGGCTCGGATACGACCGCTGTCGCCCTTGCCACCGATATAGATTCAGCGGAAGAAATGACGCTCACAGTTGACATCGGCACAAACGGTGAGATTGTGCTCGGTACAAAGGATAAACTCTACGCGGCAAGCTGCGCAGCCGGGCCGGCTTTTGAAGGCGCGCGCATAACCTGCGGCGGTAGGGCGGTTGAGGGTGCAATTGAAGCTGTTGTCGTCGATAATGACGATATAGTCTTGGATGTGATAGGAAACAGTGAGCCGCGCTCGATATGCGGCTCGGGCCTGATTGACGCCATGGCGGTTATGCTGGATTTGGGTATTATCGACGCAAGCGGACGATTCACAAAGCCCGACAAACTGCCGCCTGCAATTGCTGCTCGCATTGTCGAGCAGGATGAACAATTATATTTTTACCTCAACAGAGCCGCGAACGTAAGTGAGCGGGTAATAAGTGAACGTTCTGTTTTCTTAACACAAAGGGACGTCCGCGAGGTTCAGTTGGCAAAGGCTGCTATCCGGGCCGGTATAAAAATCCTCCAGCGAAAACTCAGCATTGCAGATAATGATATTCAACACATTCTTTTAGCCGGAGCGTTCGGCAATTATATTCGGCCGCAAAGTGCTATGCGGATAGGCTTATTGCCGGATGTGCAGATAGAGCGGATTCGTTTCGTTGGCAACGCCGCATGCAGCGGTGCACAGATGATTCTTCTATCCCGATACTGTCGGGATAAGGCCCACGAATTAGCCCGCAAGATTGAATATATCGAAATCGCTCACGAAAAAGAATTTACAACGGTTTTTGCAGATTCCATGCTCTTTTAAGGATGAGATTTGGGATGCACGCATGGGATTAATAAAGAAGGTAATAATGAGAAAAAAGGAGAGGATGCCGGATTGGTCCTTCAAATTGATGATCTTGCTCTTTCGTTTTATAGATTTTATATACCCGTATATAGAAAAACGCGTGAAGAAATTCGGAATAAAGCCGGGTATGACTATCGTGGATTATGGCTGTGGCCCAGGCAGGTACACAACAAGATTCGCAAAGCTTGTTGGCGAGAAAGGCAAGGTCTTTGCAATAGATATTCACGAATTGGCTATCGAAGCGGTGAAGAAAAAGATAGACGAGTACGGATTCAAAAACATCATACCGGTGTTAGCTAAAGGGTATGATAGCACTCTACCCGACAACATAGCAGATATAGTATGCGCTATTGATATGTTCTTTATTATTAAAAACCCCGCGGAGTTCCTGGCAGAGCTGAAGAGAATAACAAAAAGCGATGGCATATTAGTGATAGATGATGGTCATCAAAAGCGAAGCGTTTCTAAGACTGATATTTTGCAGTCGTGTCATTGGGATATCTTCGAGGAGACACGCGATCACTTAAAGTGCAAACCAGGAATTAAGTAACCTTCCATTAGAATATGCGTAAATCCCTTAGAACAATCTTAGGCGTAGTATTAATCATCCTCGGTTTGGCAGCATTATTGACGCCGTTTACACCAGGTTCATGGGTTGCTCTTATCGGCTTGGAATATTTGGGATTAAGGGTGCTGCTTCAGCGCAAGTTTATGTCTTTGCTGCCGGCAAAATACCGCGACAAGTTGAGGAAGATATTCAAGAAGAGAAAGAAAAATAATCGTCGCCGAAACGGCGACGGCTAAACATTGAATCTAATGGAAATTGTACGTATAATCGCTGTGTTTTTAGTACAAGTTGTCGTGGCTACCGCCACGCTGTGGCTGGCGATGAGACTGACGAAGGTGGAAGGCTCCGTCCTCGGCCTTGTCGCGGCTGCATCTATAACAGCGCTGGTGGAATTGATGCCTATACCTTATATAGGGTGGATATTGCCGTTTATTGTGCTTTTGGTTCTGGTTTCACGGTGGACGACGGCTGAGATTTGGCCCGATGCGGTCCTCATGGTTGTCGCGGCCTGGTTCTTTGCAGATTTAGTGACCATTGCACTTCGGTCAGCTATCGTGTAAAGAGTAAAAGAGCAAAGGTTAACTGGTTGTGGTTTGAGGGTATATCGTTATTAGCAAAGTCATAAAAATTTTTGAATTGACGGCGAAAAGCCTATATAATAGAATATCTAATGCTTACCAGTAAATTCGCTCAAAGAATTTGCTGCGTATGGGTCAGAAGAGGATGCGGCCAGGTTAGTCTTTCCCAAGATTTATGCCAGGCGGAAAACTTACTTGTGGACTAACCGTACAAGGATAAATGAAAGGATTCATAGTGAAAACTGCAAAAATCAACAACCTTATCGGAAGCTCTTTCACAGATACCTGGATGTTAGACCTTGACAACGGTGAAAAGGTAACCATCGATCCTGGTTTGGGAATGCGACAGTTCGTCGGAGTCTATAGCACTCCAAACAACATTATTGGTCAACAAATCGAATACGAAACCAACAACCTTGGCAATCTCTATCGGTTTCGCCCTGTTAGTGTCGATTAAAAGATTATTGCGCTAAGCGCATCTTAATCAACTAACAAGTAAAAATACCAAATACGCTATATATCCACAAAGTAGCAGCAAACCGCTGATTCGGCTGATAACACGCCTGCCGATTATGCCCACGGCTGCAAAGCCGATGCTTACGATAATCATAATCCAGTAATCAAACGCCATCAATCGCGGCCCGATAGCAAAGGGCCAAATCGTACCGGCTGTGCCTGTAACCATCAATGTGTTGAAGATATTGGAGCCTACAAGATTGCCGATAGAAATGTCGTGATGGCCCTTGATCGCGGCTACCACGCAGGTTGCAAGCTCCGGCAGAGAAGTGCCAATAGCAACAATAGTCAGGCCAATCACAGCTTCGCTCAAGCCGATTTGCTTTCCAATTACAACCGCTCCCCGCACAGCCAGGTCCGCCCCAAGAGCGAGATTAGCTAAGCCGATAATTATAAAGAAGAGGTTCTTACCTATACTGCTTGCTTCGAGATGTTCTTGTGAACTTTTGCTCCCTTCGACTATGTTCAGGACATGCTTATGCTCTTTGCTTCGAGCTGTAAGAACGGTAAACAGTATTAGAGCAATAAAAACACCCAACAGCAGAAGACCTTCGGGCCGGGATAAGCTCATGTTGTGAAGGATGGGCCATAAGAAAAACGCTACCAATATCATCACTGGTATCTCACGTCGCAGCGTTAGCTTGTCGATTTGGATAGGGCGAATAAGGGCTGCAATACCGCCTACAAGGGCCAGATTAGCGATGTTGGAGCCAAAGACATTGCCGATGGCAGTATCGCCCATGCCGCGGGCAACGGCTGCGATACTGGCGGCGACCTCCGGTGCGGAAGTGCCCATCGCTACGATTGTCAGGCCGACGATGAGCGGACTTACGCCGAGCCTTTCCGCCAATCCGACTGCTCCGGCTACGAGCAGGTCAGCAGCCTTCCAGAGTATTAAAAGTCCGGCGATTAAAAATATACAGGCTAAGGTTATATTCATATCGTAATAAAAAATATTATTCGCTATAACTCTTAACTTAAAGTATAAAACCAAAAGTTAAAAACTAAAATTGCTTTTTATATTAAAAAGATATGAATGAAACCTTAAAAGTTGCTGGACTCGTTAAAGAATATGATTCGTTTAGGGCGGTAGATAATATTACTTTTGCCGTAAAGCAGGGTGAAATAGTCGGTCTGCTTGGGCCAAATGGGGCTGGAAAAACAACAACGATTAATATGATATTGGGGATTCTTGAACCGACCAGCGGCTCAATAGAAATCCTCGGCAAAGATTTAAAAGAACACCGTACTGAAATTGTAAAACAAATGAATTTTGCGGCGGTTTACGCCCAGATGCCCGGCAATCTTACCGTCTATCAAAATCTGTGTATTTTCGGCCTGCTGTACCAGGTCCGCAACCTGAAGGAAAAAATAAAATCTCTTTTGCATGAATTTGATTTGAAGGCCTTTGTCAATACTAAAGCGGGCCTGCTTTCCTCAGGCGAGTTAACGCGGCTTAATCTGGCAAAAGCCCTGATTAACGAGCCGTCGTTACTGCTCCTTGACGAGCCAACTGCTTCTTTGGACCCAAGCGTCGCCAATTTTATCCGCGAAAAAATAAAAAAGAGGACTGCGGAGACGGAAACTACTGTTTTATGGACTTCGCATAATATGAATGAGATTCAGGCCGTCTGCGACAAGGTTTTATTTCTTTCTCATGGAAAGATTTTGCTTTCCGGAAATCCCCGAGCCTTGCCGGCCGAACACGGGAAAAAGGATTTGGAAGAATTGTTTATAAGCGTTGCGAGGGAACCCCTTTCCTATGAATTATAGGTAGATAACTAAAAACTCAAAACTAAGAACTCAAAACTAAATAATATGAGTATTTCAAGAATTTACGCTGTTTTTATACGTCAAATTTGTCTGTATAAAAGCAATCCCACAAGGATTGTCAGCACTTTTTTGTGGATAATAATTGATGTGATTCTGTGGGGCTTCATTACTAAATACCTCGGCAGCCTGGGCAAAGATACTTTCAGCTTCGTTAATATTATCTTGGGTGCTATTATTCTTTGGGGATTTATGACCCGCATTGAGCATGGCTTGATGATGGCTTTTTTGGAAGATATCTGGTCGCGTAATTTTATAAACTTTTTTGCATCGCCGCTCAAAATCAGCGAATATTTAGCCGGCTTAGTGACAACAAGTATAACCACAGGCATCTGCGGCTTTTCGGTTATGCTCTCAATTGCCGGCCTGGCCTTTGGCTATAATATTTTTAAGATCGGTTTATTTCTTCTGCCGTTTCTTTTGATACTTTTTGTTTTTGGCATGTCGATGGGCATCTTCGTATCGGCGCTCATTTTCCGATTGGGGCCTGCAGCCGAGTGGATCGGCTGGCCTATTCCTATGGTGCTTTCTGTTTTTTCCGGCGTTTTTTATCCGATTTCTACTTTGCCGAAATTTTTACAATATTTTTCCAAGATAATTCCTGCCTCTTATGTATTTGAAAGCATGCGTGCCATCCTTACTGGTAAATTAATTTCAGGAGATCCCTCGACTTCGCTCGGGACAAGCCTTTTTATTGGTTTTGGTTTGGCTTTTACTTATCTTTTGCTTATCTATTTCTTCTTTATTAGGGTCTATCGTTATAATCTGAAACACGGAACAATCGCTCGTTTCCACATCGAATAAAAACCACGGATTTCACGGATTGACACGGATTTTGAATATGTTTAGCCGGTACTTTTATAGTGCCGGTCAAGATTGCAGTAAAGTATGGTGTGCACCGCACAGCGTGAATTAAAAAGTAGGGTGGGGCTTGCCCCACCAATACTTATCGGCGACGGACAATATTAACCACAGACGCCGTCCTGAGCCCATTCGGCTTCGCTCAGGATAAACTGCGTCGAAGGATCTATACACGGATTGGTAATTGGTGAGTGGTTAAATGGATTGGATTTGCGTTTCTTGGAGCAACTTTTTCTTGATTTAAGAAAGCCAAATTGTAGAATTAGCCGGCAGTAGGGAAATTCACATTATGGTCGAGAAAATGGCACTTAAAGGAAGATACTTACGCTTGATATGGGTGGCGCTCATTTTCCTGTTTTTGATTTTGCTTATGGTAATCTTAAAATGTGACATGGCTACACCCGCCTATTGAGCAAAATACACAATAAAAGTTGGTATGCAGTGCACACCCTACCCTATCTAAAGAGATGTACATATTGGCGCAGTGCATTGTTCGGCAAGTTACATCCAAACCGTCAAAAGATATACACAAAGACTGCCTTTCGAGAACTGAGATCACCGCCTATACCACCTTTCATGCCCTTTTCATTTATGAAGTACGATTCGATGTCTTGATCGTCTGACAAAGAATCGGCTGTCCACTGATGCCAGTAGTTGGTTGACTTCCCATCGTTCTCATGCTGCTGTTTTCTCCCAGCAGGATCATGCGTAAGACCGATTGTCCAAGCAGAGTAATTCACAGTTTTTGAAGACTCGACTCTGTTGATAATTGCATTATAGATAGTTTGTTTATCCATGTTTCTCACTTTTCAAACCAACTATATCTTATATAATTCAATATAAGACGCATAAGTTGTCTGTCCCTATTATAATGAGTTTCTCCTAATGACAAGCATCATGTCACTTGAACTCGTTGAAGGTCTTTAACAATTTGATTGTAGCATCGTAGTCAAGTTTGTCGCCTTCATATTCACATCGGTAGAGCCCTTGGAGAGTTGATGGTAATTCAACTCCTTTCTCGACCAAAAGCACGAAGTTCTTTTTGTATAGTGCAATTGCGGCACCTATCTCAATTAGGACGTTCTCATTAATCCTGATAACTTGATTTCCTTGCTGATCAAGAAGTTCGCCTTCCTTTGTCACGTGGATAACTCCAGCCGAACACGATCTCATTTCATCATACACCTTGTCTGGAACAGGCACGGCTAGAGATTCTCTCTCTATCGAGACAATAGGCTCAAACTTCCCAAAAGTTAGAATCTCCTTGATCTGTTGAACCATCTGCCGGTTCTTCCCATGGGAGATAAATACGCGGTTGTTCTTGGGTCTTAACACCACGTTTGTCTGGGTTGGTGGTATAGTCTCTCCCTCGGTTTTAGGCCCAACATCCTGTTCTGGCTTGGCCTCGGTAGTTTTCGATTCTTCTGCCCCAGATTCAGTAATATCCGATGATGGAATGGGAGTATCAATTGCAACAAATGGTCCGGTCTTGGTCTGCTGAATTATTCCGACGAACTCTCCATTGCGCTTGAGTATCTCAAGAATGTTATCTAGTCTCTTTGTCGGAACCCCCATCTGTGCAAGCACGTTTCGAGCAATTCTGTCCTGAGGGAATTTAGAACGGTTATACTTCTTGAAAAACTTGTTAGGAATCTCTGGCATGAGTGACGCTTCAACCTTTGCCACAACATCGGCTCCCTCTATTGTTGGTGCAACTATCCGGCGGCCTAGATCCTTTAGTGAGATAGTCTGTGCATTATATCCGCCTGTTGTGAGGCCGTATGCTATGGAAGAACCGCAAAGGTCTGGCCAGTTTGAGCTTGTGGGCGAAATATCAACTTTCATTGCAAGTTGATGGGGAGGAGTTGGATTGCCATTAAAATCATCATTAAGACATTTTGCAAGGCGGATTGCTTCTGAGAGGGTCAACTTTGGAATCTTGGACTGACTAATATATGCACGTCTAGAAGAAATTAGTTCCTTTTTTGTGGGAACTACTGAATCTTTCTTTGCCATTTTTGTTTCCTTTCTAAACTTATTTTAAAACATACCATTATTAAACATCTATCTTGATACCAACAGGAACGGAAAACGGTGTGTCTAAATATGGGCATAATAAAGCCCGTTAGGCAACGCCGACTGACCGCCCAGTCGGCTGAAAAAAATTTCATTATTTTTATAATTAGCAAACCGCGTGCCAGAAAAGATATAAAACCCTATATGTTGTGAAAATCGCCTTATTATCTCTACATATTGTGTTTTTGGGTGCTTTATATATGTCAGTAAGGCAGGTTTCTCAATTCTTATCGCCAAAATGGCAGAATTTGGCATGATCGCTATCTAATACGTTATGGTGATTGGCAATTGGTTAACTCGTCTCGGCGAAGCGAGCCGTATCCGGATGGTTAAATTGGGGTGAGATGGACAAACATTATGGTTATATTGCCCGTCGCCGTGCCGGCGACGGCTAAACAATTCCAAAATCCGTGTTTCCATTCTCCGTAGCACTGCGAAGGATGAAAATCCGTGAAATCTGTGGTTGAGCTATCAAATTCCTATCTGTTGCGCCAAGAATTGCTAAAGGGACCGCTACTCGTGACCGGCCCTGATTCTCCAAGTGGGCCAGCAATATAAGCATCTTCCACATCATTTATCCGAGCTCCGTATCCACAGACAGGACGAGCACCCGGCGGTAAACCATAGCTATTCCTTGCAGATGTGCCTTGGAGAAAACCAAGCTCTATGAAAGCCCAAATGGACCCGACGATTGGAATAAGACTTATTAGATTCCACCAGCCTGATTTATCTCTATCGTGCCATCTCTTTGTCTGAACAGCAAGCGACGGCCATATCAGAATAACCATAATGATATGAGCAAGTACCACGATTGACTCGTCGGCAGATTCTGTCATCATATCCGTTACCGCGTAGCTGACGGCTAATGGCAATATGGCCAGCCAATACGTTTTTCGATTTATTCGGCCTTGAATAGAAAAAAGTACATGCCCTATACTCATTTTGCCTGCTCCTCCACTTTGGTTTTTTCGGTTTTCTTATATGAACTTTGGGGTTCGGATGAAGCTTTCAAATTCAAGTTTCTCGATCCAAAAGAACATCGCCATGAGTTGTATATCGGCTAAAAACAAGGCTCAATAGAGCAAAAAGTCGTATTGACAGGAACCAATAAGTATTGTTGGGGCGTCGTGCTACGTAGCGACTCCACTTCGCCCTGTGTAGTCCCGATATATCGGGAAGCAGGGAGATACTTCGCAGAGTAGCACAGAAGACCAGGAAGCAGGGTATCAGGAGAACATAAAATCAGGAGAATAGAAAACAGAGGACAGAAGCATGCCCTGAGCGGAGTCGAAGGGACGGAGGACAGAGGTCAAAGAATGAAAAAGCATAAGTGAATTGGTTAATTGGGAAGGGAATAATTGTCCGTCGCGATGATTTTATTCCCGTCGCCGGTGCGGCGACGGCTAAACAATGTCCATCCCGCCAGAGGCGGGCAAGCGTAATTCCGTGTCAAACTAAACTTTTCCTACGACTACGCAGGTGTTGTGTCCGCCGAAGCCGAAGGAGTTGCTCATAGCGATATTGACCTTTGCCTGTCGGGCTTTGAGAGGAACGAAGTCTATCTTAAGGTCGCAACGTTCATCCTGGTTTTCGAGGTTGATGGTGGGGGGGATGACCGATTCGTTTATGACTTTTACGCAGATAATAAGCTCGATCGCGGCGCTGGCTCCAAGTTGATGTCCAAGGCAGCTCTTTGTTGAGCTTACGGGTATTTTGTATGTACGCTCGCCGAAGACAGACTTGATAGCTGTGCTTTCAGCTATGTCGTTTAGCTCCGTACCTGTTCCGTGGGCGTTGATGTAATCGACCTTTTCTTTTGCTATGCCTGCATCGGCTAACGTTAATTCCATGGTCTTCGCTGCTCCGTTACCATCCGGCATGGGGGCGGTAATGTGATAGCCGTCGTCGGTGGCACCATAGCCGAGCATCTCAGCATATATTTTGGCGTTGCGTTTTTTGGCGTGTTCAAATTCTTCTAAAATCAGGATGCCGGCTCCTTCGGACAGGACGAAACCGTCCCTGTCTTTGTCGAACGGCCTTGAGGCCGCCGGGGGATCGTCGTTACGGGTGCTGAGCGACCTTGCGGCACAAAATGAGGCAAGACCTATAGGCGTAAGGGCGGCTTCGGTACCGCCGGTGATTATGATGTCACTTCGTCCTGAAAGGATGTTACAAAAGGCCTCGCCGATGGCGTGATTGCCAGAAGCACAGGCGCTGGAGACGCAAAAATTAGGCCCTTTCAGCCCGTACAGGATGGCGATAGTGCCGCAGGCGGCGTTGGCCATAAGCCGTGGAACGGTAAAAGGCGAAACTTGCCTTACACCTTTCTGAAGGAGCTTTATATGCTGCTCTTCGATCTCCTTGATACCGCCGATGCCTGTGCCGACAATGGAGCCGATACGGTAAACGTCTTCTTTTGAGAAATCGAGGCCGCTGTCGTTCACTGCCTGTTTGGCTGCCGCAACAGCAAACTGTGTGAAGCGGTCCATGCGTTTGCTTTCACGTGGTTCAACGTATTTGGTTATGTCGAAGCTTTTTACCTCACCGCCGATTCTAACCGGATATGCACTGGCATCAAAGGATTCTATGTTTGAAACGCCGCTCCTGCCGTCACACAACGCAGCAAAAAGTTCGTCAATGAACTCTCCCAGGGCTGTGACACAACCTAAGCCTGTAATAGCAACTCGCCGCTTTTTCATTTCGAACTATTTCGCTATTCTTTCTTTTTGGATTGTGCAACATTGATGATATAGTCGATCGCGGCCCCTACCGTCTGGATTTTCTCAGCCTCCTCGTCCGGAATGCTCATATCGAATTCGTCCTCGAATTCCATCACGAGCTCTACTGTGTCTAATGAGTCGGCATTAAGGTCATTTATAAATGACGTCTCGCGTGCTATTTCAGACTTGTCAACGCCCATTTGTTCACTAATTATCTCAATTACTTTCTGTTCAATCGCCTGAGCATCTATCTCATCAACACTCACTTGTTTATCCTCCCTAATTACATAGGAATATGTTTCATAATCTTACGGTCGGTTTCAAATACAACGTCTAATCATAATATCATTGTCTAAGCCAATTTTTATATTGGCCGGTATATTACCGACTAAATTACATATCTACAAATATATTTTTGTTTTTTTTCAGGCTTTTTACAAGCATCGCAAACAATGCGAAACTACATCGCCATCCCGCCGTCCACGCACAGGACCTGGCCTGTAATATAACCGGCCTCATCGCCGGCCAAAAAAGCCACTGCCCGTGCCACATCCTCAACCATCCCAAATCGCTTGACAGGAATCACCTGCAGCGCCGCGTCTTTAACCGGCTGCGGCAGCACCTCCGTCATTTCCGTCATAATAAAGCCGGGCGCAATGCAATTTGCAGTGATATTTTTTTTCCCTATTTCCCTCGCCACCGATTTTGCCAGTCCGATAAGGCCTGCCTTGCTCGCTGCGTAATTGCTCGATCCTGCCTGCCCCATCACTCCCGCAACAGAACTTATGTTTATTATCCGGCCGAATTTATTGCGAACCATAGACCTCGATGCGACCCGCGTCGCAACAAACGCCGCCCGAAGATTAACAGCAATAACCTTGTCGAAATCTTCATCGCTCATCTGCATAAGCAGCCTGTCGCGTGTAATACCCGCATTATTCACCAAAATCCCTATACCGCCATGCTCGGAGATCAGGGATTCGAGCGCCTCCGTAAACTTTTCCGTATCGGTTATATCCACACAGCAGGTTTTTACTGTAAAACCTGCTTTTTTTACAACGTCTTCAAGTTCAGCAAGCTGCTGGGCATTTATATCAAGACCTGCTACGATTCGTCCCTGCTTGAGCAGTTCAAGCACGATTGCCCGCCCAATTCCTCTCGCAGCACCGGTTACTACAGCTAATCTCTTTTCCGACATTTCCTTTGTCTCCAAACAATTTTGTCATTCCGTACTATTTGTAATTCTGTCTTCCGTCTTCTGTCTTCTGTCTTCTGTCTTCTTATTTTCCTTTTACCTCAACATCCCCCGCAAGGCAACAAAATTTTAGAAAAGGCGTTTTTGATTTCCGAACGACTTTTACAACTGATAACCACGGATTTCACGGATTGGCACGGATTAAATACATGAATTGAAACGGATTACTATACAGACCGATACAGAATTAAGATGGACGATTAGCCCCACCACCTGTGGGTGGGGGGCGTTTCTTTTTGACACAGACGCAGTCCTGAGCTAAAAAAGCCTGCCCTGAGCGCAGCCGATGGGTCGAAGGAGAGCACAGAAATTTATATTGTTTAGCCCTGCCATTCTTGTCCTGAGCAATGTCGAAGGATATGGCAGGGTTCCTATCTTTTTTGACACGGATTCACACCGATTTACTTAACGAGGGTAATAATTTTTGGATTTTCATTGTTGGATTTTGGGGGTAAAATTCACCTCGTTAGATACTATGAGATGCACAATTATACTTGAGATAAGTTGGACCCTATAATGCCATTTATACCTTTGGAGAATTTGTTATCTTATAAAGGTAACAAGATGAAATAGCGACCGTTTTGGGTTTTATTAGAGAGTTCAAACAGAATAGAGATGATCTTTTATATATGGAATAAACTGGACAATAAAGGAGATTGAGATGCCAGAAAACTTTAACGGTCAAACTTACGTTGCTTTTTCCGACCTTTGTGGATTCAAACATATGATGAATGAAAATCGTAAAAAGGCAGTTAAAGCACTGGACCGGTTTTATGAATCTGCATATGAAATTCAAAACGATGAAGCCAGACTATTGAGAACACATGTTGATGCGATAGCAGTATCAGATTGCATCGTTTCTTGGGCAAGAGATGAAAGATTAGATACTATCGCCTCCTTTCTCAGCTGGCTTCATTCGAGAATGATAAATGAACGATATTTACTCCGCACGACTATTGCCTATGACGCTTTCCGCTATCAGCAAAGGCTCCAATTGTATAATCTTCAGAAAGCGTATATAGAAGGCGGTGCTTATATTTCAGCTTATATGGCAAATGATACGGTCGACCCTGGGATGATAGTTCTTCTCAATCCTGTAAATAAACCTAATTTATGGAAATGGAAACGATTCAATAATACGAAAAACTGGGAATACTTTTGGTCTGCACATCATTCTGGTGACATTCCTAAAATCAAGAAAGAACGCAGTAAAGCAAAAAATCTGAAATATGACCGACTCACGGGGATTTATCAAGGAAGATTAAAGGAATCGAGCAAGGTTGGACCTATTGGGAAATAGCAAACATTGGAATTAAAGAAGAAATTACGAAAACAAGAGGTTTGAGTCGAGGACAAGTTTAAGGGAATGTTATGGGTAATGAGATTATGAGGACGCCAATGAGAGGGAATGATTGACCGAAGAGGCGAGGGGATTTATAATGCCGGGTGAAGAACGCATTAAATTAAAACGGATATCCCTGAAGGCAATATCGTGATAACAAAAGAGGAAATCCTAAAGACGTTAGCTAAAGACAAGCCGGAATTGCAGAAGCAGTTTAAGGTCAGCAAAATGGCATTATTCGGGTCTTATGCAAGAGGAGACCAGCAGCCAAACAGCGACGTGGATATTCTCGTCGAGGTTGACCCGTCAATAGGTCTGGACTTTGTAACATTGGCGGAAAGAATCGAGAAACTACTTGGCGTATCCGTTGACCTTGTCTCAAGCCGGGCGGTAAATTCCAGGGCAATGAAATACATTGAGCCGGAACTAATTTATGTCTAAACGGCCTATCGATTTATTGCTAAACGATATGCTCGATGCCATTGACAGAGTCGAGCAATATACGCAGGGGATGTCATTCGACGCATTTTCAAACGACCAGAAGTCCATTGATGCGGTGGTCAGAAATCTTGAGATCGTAGGTGAAGCTGCAAATCGCCTTCCGGATGACTTTAAGGAAAAACATTCGAGCGTGGAATGGTACAAAGTCGTTGGGCTGCGCCATCGAATCGTTCATGAATACTTCGGCATCGACCTTCAGATTATCTGGCAAATAGTGCATGCGGATTTACCTTCATTACGTAATACCTTGTCCCGGATATAAAGGGAGACATCTGGCAATCAACACACGAGAACTTCGCTCAGAGATTGCGCCGACGAAATGTTTATGACTTGTGTTTTTCTGCTGATTCTTTTCATAAGGCCGGTCAGGACTCTGCCGGGGCCTATCTCGTAAAACTTCTCCACGCCATCAGCTAAAAGCCGTTCCATACATTTTTGCCAATAAATCGGGCTAACCAATTGCTTTGTCAGTCCCTCCACGATTTTTTCAGCGCTTTCGTAGTACTCTGCATTAATATTAGCAATCACTTTAATGTCAGCCAGCTTTGAAATCTTACAGCTTAATAGAGCTTTATGAAGCTCATCCGCTGCGCTGGACATCATTTCGGTATGAAAAGCACCGGCGACTTCCAGCCTTATTGCTTTTATGGCGCCATACTTTGGCGCTAATTCTTCCGCCCGCTTGCAGGCTGATTTACCGCCGCTAATTACAATCTGCCCGGGACAGTTAAAATTAACCGGTTCGACAAACTCACCCTGACTTGCCTCGGTGCAAAGCTGCCGCACTTTCTCTTCATCAAGGCCTATTACACTAACCATGGCACCTTCGGTGGCGTCTGAGGCTGCCTGCATGGCTTGGCCGCGTTTTTGCACGAGTATAAGCGCATCTTCAAAACTAATTACGCCCGCTGCATAAAGGGCTGTATATTCACCGAGACTCAGACCCGCAGTTACACCCGCTTTGATATCGGCTGTAGCAGGATTGGTTCTCAATACTTCTAAGATAGCAGCGGAGGTCACAAAAATTGCAGGCTGTGAAATCGTCGTGGTATTTAGCCCCTCTGGGGGTCCCTCGAAGCAAATTTTGCGCAAATCAAATCCAACGACGGTGTTGGCTTGTTCATAAATCTTAGCCGCTGCGGGATAGGACTGTGCGATTTCGGCACCCATTCCAACTTCCTGGGCGCCCTGTCCCGGAAATATAAAAGCAGTTTTCATAGCTGAATTACAGTTGCGCCCCAGGTCAACCCCGCGCCAAAAGCCACAAAAATCACGATATCGCCTTTCTTGACTTTACCTTCTTTGACACACCCATCGAAGGCCAGGGGTACTGAGGCCGCTGAGGTGTTGCCATATTCACTGATATTTATATAAACCTTTTCGCTGGGGAAGTTTAGCCGCTTGGCCGCAGATTCAATAATCCTTCCGTTCATCTGGTGTGAAATCAACATTTTAATATCATCGACGCTCAATCCACAATGGTCCAGGCACTCGGTAACGGTTTCAACAATCCGCCGAACCGCTTGTTGATAGACTTCTCTACCTTTGATTTGCATGTAGATTTTTTTCGGGTCGTCTAATATTTTACGCGCCGGGTGACGAGAACCATAGGCAACGCAACATAATGTTTCCCAGTAATCACCATCCGAAGCCATGGTACTGTACATAATTCCTTTGCACTCATCCTTTTTGTCCGCGGGCTGGGACTGAAGCACAACGGCCCCGGCACCGTCGCCGAAAAGAATACAGCTTGTCCGGTCGGTCCAGTCGGTAATCTTTGTCAAAGTCTCGGCCCCTATTACGAGAGCATTTTTGTATCGACCACTCTCTAAGAATTGCTGCACAATCGACAGGCCATAGATAAAACCGCTGCAAGCAGCGGCTAAATCGAACACCCACGCTTTCTTTGCCTGTAGAGAGCGCTGCACAAAAGACGCCGTGGAAGGAAAAACCATCTCAGGTGTGATAGTAGCCACAATAATAATATCAAGCTCGGCGGCTTTGAGCTTCGCATCAGCTAAAGCTCTTTTCGCCGCCTCTGTGGCTAAAAGTGCGGTAGTTTCATCGTCAGTAGCAATATGTCGAACTTTGATACCCGTCCGGGTTGTAATCCACTCGTCCGTGGTATCCACCATCTTTGCTAAGTCGTCATTTGTTAATAACTTAGCCGGTGCAAAAGAGCCGTTACCCGTAATAACTGCGCGATAAGGGCGTGTAGGTTCCTCAAATGACTTGTGCATCAGTTGTCCTTACGCACGATTCACTTAGACGTTCAATAATCTTGTTGTTTATTTCTTTGTTATGATATTTCTTGGCGGCCAATATGGCATTTTTTATAGTTTTGCTCCTGCTGGTACCGTGACATATCAGCGCTGCGCCATTAATGCCTAATAGTAATGCTCCGCCATATTCGTTGTAATCGTACTTGCTGTAGATTCTCGTAATTACCGGTTTGAACTCCATAGCAAGCTGAGCTTTCTCCTGCATAAGCTCTTCTTTTATAGCCCTGAACAGGCCATCAACGAGGCCTTCAGTAAGCTTCAGAATCACATTGCCGACGAAGCCGTCACAAATCGCTATATCACACATACCTCTGAAAATGTCTCGGCCTTCGATGTTGCCCACAAAATTCATTTTCGGATCCGATTTGATAAGCTCACGTGCTTTTTTGACCATTTCGTTGCCTTTTGCATCTTCCTGGCCTATGCTCATTAACCCGACCCTCGGATTTTCCACCTTTAGAGAGTGTTTGGCATAAACGCTGGCCATCACACCATATTGATAGAGATTTATGGGCTTGCAGGCGATATTAGCTCCTACATCACATATTGTGACCGGCCCTTCAGGGGTGGGAAAAACGACAGCAATACCAGGCCGATTAACGCCCGGTAGATTTCTGATTCTCATCTGGAATGCGGCGACGCTGGCCCCTGTATTACCCGCGGAGATAACCGCGTCTGCCTGGTCTCTTTTAGCTAATTTGGCAACAATTGCGATTGAACTTTTGGGTTTTTTTCGCAGACTCTCGACCGGCGGCTCATCCATTGCGATAACATCAGGAGCATCGACCACGCTAACTGCATCCTGACGGTACTTGTAAGAGCTTAATTTTGACTCTATTGTTTTTTGTGGCCCTACAAGTATCAACTTATCGGTTTCATCGAGTAGCTCAATTGCTTCCAGTGTACCGGCGATAATCTCATCCGGTGCATAATCGCCGCCCATTGCGTCAATTGCAATTAGCATGTTAGCTGCTTTCCTCCTTGCCCAGTTTTAGCTTGATTTTGGGATTAACATAACCGCAATTTTCACACGCTGCATGCGGCAGTTTCGCGTGGCCACACTTGCTGCAAATCGAATAGTTCACAGCCTTCAGCCGGTGGTGGTTTCGGCGTGTACGTGTTCTGCTTTTGCTCGTCTTTTTTACTGGTAGCATTATGAACTACTCCCTATTGACTTTGTAATTAAGGTTAAACAAACAAAGGTTCAGAAATAAGCCCAAAATGATTTAAATAGTTAACCACAGGCACTTTGTCAAGTGAAATTTAACTTTATGGCATAGTGCCGCGTGTGATATCGAGTACATTTTTCAGCTTTATATTCGTTTTTCACGAAATAAATTTACTACCTTAGTTCTATCTAAAAGCAGATTTAGTATTGAAATACGGATACAAATGCTGTATAAGCGAGGCAGTTTTTACCAGATTTTTAGCTTGTTGCCAAGATTGATGTTGATAAAATAGTTTTTATGATCTGTGTAAGGGTGAGCTGATTTTATGGCCCGTAAGCGTGGAAGAAAAGCTTTATATGAGGTGATGAACAAAAGTCGGCTTAAGTCGAGTGCCGGCTCACAATTAGAGCCTTTGCGCCAGGAAAAGGTCGAAAAAGAAACTCCGGCCACATTGGCGGAAGATACAGCGGTGCATCAAGAGTCAGTAATGTGGTGGAAAAGGCCTAAGCTAATACAGTTTAACGCCGGCAGGATTGAAATATCACTGCCTTACCAGATTGCAATTGCAATAGTTTTATTCCTTGTATTGTTAATCCTGGCAGCCTTTCGGCTGGGTCAGCTCGAACAAAAAACAGGCGGTTCAGCCAGCCAGGTACAGCCAAATGAAGAGACAAACCTGGCAAGGCTTCCTATGCGTGACGTGGGGTTGAATCCTGCATTGAGCGAAAGGATATCGCCAGCCACCGAAGAAGCAGAATCTGCTGGGCCGGCGGGTAACAATCGAATTGTTATACAAACTCATCAGGTAATGACACAACTTATGCCGGTCAAGAACTATTTTGATCAGCTTGGTATAGGAACTGAGATCAGGCAAGTAGGGGGAAGGTATTGTCTTATTACAAAAGCCAAATATCAGAATACCGAAATTGAGGGTAGCGACGGTTATCTTGCAAAGCAGAGAATAATAGAGCTTGGGGCCGATTACAAAGCACCACCTGGTTATGAACCCTTTGGCGCAAAGTCCTTTGCCAGCGCTTATGGTATGAAAGTTGATGATTAATTTCTTGAGGAGTTATGAATGTCTATTGACCGTTCTTTGAAGATCAAAGGTGCTTTGACTCGGCATCGAAATGTTCTTACACGGGCTGAGCGTATTGAGAAGCTAAAAGACGAAGAGCGATGGTCTGAACAGGACTCTGTATTAGGCCTGCCAAAGGTAATCCATCGCAAGAGTCATGCAGGGCGGAAAGCAAAGGAAGCTCCTGAAAAGGCGGCAGAAGGTGAAGTCGCAGCAGCAACAGGAGCAACACCAGCAGCAAAAACACCTGAGCCTGAGGCAAAGACTAAAAAAGTATAGTCTGCCCCGGAAGCCATCTTTTGACCTGTGACAAACAGTCTTAAATACGGCTATTTTTGTGCGCAATGGTTAGCCGGTACGCCTGTCGTGCCGGTTTTCCTGATTAAAAATACCAACTTTCGGGTATGAAATAATTAAAACATTCCGTTGAATTTCAGCCGATTAATGATATTGTGGATGGGAAGAATTTGCCCCGTGAGATACTATGCGATACTCTTATATTCAGGCGACAAATATGACTCTATAATGCAATTTATGCCTTTGGAGATTTGGTTATCTCATAGGGGTGGCAGGATGAAGAAGATAATAGATGGCACTATTTGTCTAAGATTTTATAAGGATTAATGTTTTTCACACTATTAGTGATGTCCTAAACGACTTAAATAAGGAGATTTATACATGCTTTTTCGACCGACGTATAACTTAAGGCGAGCGTTGGTTATCGGCATTAATAAATATAAGAATGTAAGCCCTCTATCTCATGCTACTAATGATGCAGACGCAATTGCTGAAATACTGAAAACCAAATTCAATTTCGACCAAGATGAAATTGTCATTCTGCAAGATGATATGGCAACAAAGGACAACATAATTCAACAATTTCATGGTTTCACACAAAATATACCCATCCTGAATAGAAAGTCGGTGTCACGCTCTAATGATTTGAAAGTTCTCTGTTAGGAGCTTATGTAGGGCTTCTTTATGGTCCTTGATATGGTCAAAGAAGCAGTGACA
>Ga0315541_1001013_pt1 | contig 27516 bp, 32 predicted proteins | sample SalMarSW160190MG_FD_203095 | JGI IMG/M metagenome (GOLD analysis project Ga0315541, IMG submission 203095) | Salt marsh sediment microbial communities from the Plum Island Ecosystem LTER, Massachusetts, United States - Salt Marsh Sediment SW1601-190 ...
CTGGCTCTGGCCGTGGCTGACGCCCACAGCGCCCACAGGTGAGATGCTGCCGCTGACCCCAGCACTGGCGGTAATGGTGTATTGAATCACGCTAAAGGCCGCCTGGATCGTATGATCAGAGGTGATATCCTCAAAGGTGTAGCTCGATACCGCCCCCACCGGGGCGCCATCGACCAGGACCTCGCTTATCGCATAGCCCGTGTTCGGAGTGATGTTGAAGGTCTGGCTCTGGCCATGGCTGACGCCCACAGCGCCCACAGGTGAGATGCTGCCGCCGACCCCAGCACCGGCGGTAATGGTGTATTGAATCGCGCTAAAGGCCACGTGGATGGTATGGTCAGAGGTGACATCCTCAAAGGTGTAGCTCGATACCGCCCCCACCGGGGCGCCATCGACCAGGACGTCGCTTATCGCATAGCCCGTGTTCGGAGTGATGCTGAAGCCCTGGCTGTCATCTTCGTTAACCACCACCGCACCCGAGGGGGCAATGGCTCCACCAGCGCCGGCCGTGGCAGTGATAGTATAGGTGGCCTCAGATTTGCACTGTGGTCCTGTTACCCAGCTACAATAACTCACACAGCCCCCAAATGTGCAAACTATAACGGGGCCTTCGGGATAGTCACCCCGCAACGTGAACGAAACTGTTCTCGTTTCCCCATCCTCATACCCTGTGTCGAACTTTATCCAGCTTAGCCACCAGACTGAGCCACGTCCACACTCAACCTGCCCCTCAGAAGCACCAACAAGATCATCGCAATCACCACACCACCATATGACCCAGTGACTTAGCGAAGGTCGAGTACCGGAAGTCACCTGATACGTCCACGTTGAATATGTCCCGTCAAAGGTGTGGCTGACGAAAGTTATGTCATGGTGACTGACCGGCGGGGGTGGGCACAGGGGCTCAACAGCCGGAGAGCTACACCCCATCCCTACTAGAGCAGATAGGGCAGCGGTTCCTGTAAGAAGTAAGCAAATCAGAATATATAGCGCCCTCTTCATTCTTTCCTTTTTCCTCCCTCTTTTAGGATTGCCTTATCATCCCTCGACCTAGACCATAGCGGCTTATTTGTCTATCAACTTTTACTTGAAAAAAGCCATTATCCCTCTTAAAGCAAAAACCGGCCCCCGTCAGGTCGGTTTCACCATTGGCTCCCCACCACCCAGGTGACCATCTAAAGGCAGCGGTTCAATGCCTCCTGCTCACTCAGCCAACTGATACTCTAGTCCATTCTAAATACCCTTCAGCAGAGGCTCTTTTCTCCTTTCCTGACTCTTTTTCCCTTCGGCCTCCAGATTTCTGCAGTTGCCTGACCCATCAAACCCGGTTGCTGGGCACCTACATTCTTGGACAGCCTCGAATATTCCCGCCAACCGGTTATGTGTCAATGATAATTATAGAATATACGATTATAGCATATATTTATTAAGATTCTGTCAAGGGTTTTTAAGGAAATCTGGCGAGTTTCCACACAAAATTCTCTGATTTTCTCGGAAAGGGGCGCGGGGCTTGTCCCCACCCACGAGTTGCCCGACTTACCCAGGGTATATTGTCTACGAGACCTGTGGCAGAGGATCAACGGGCTCTTGAGTTTGCGGAGAATGCTGAGACCCTGTTAAGCTGATACTATAGCTTCTTCTTGAGCGAATCCAGCTTCTCCTTCATGCCCTGGGCCTTGTCTCGCCGGTCGTCAATTTCAACCGTGGTTATCACCCTGGCGACCCCTTCCCCGAAGGTCCCTTCGTGCATCTTCCTTACCACCGCCAGAATCCTGTCTAAGTCACCTTCTATAATTGTCCCCATTGCGGTCACCTCGTACTTTATGTCCTTTTCCTGCTTCAGGACCTTGACCGCCCGTGCCACGTACTGGCTGACTGCAGGAGTCTTCGTTCCTAACGGGACAACGCTTACTTCGGCTATTGCCATTCTCTCACCTCCTTTCACATCCGGATTTTTTGCGGTTGCCTGATTTATCAGGCTATTAGTGCAATATATTATGTCAATTAAACAGGAGCCCTTCTGCCCCACTCATCGGAGAACCTCTGTGCTTAGCTCTATTTTACCAGCAATGATAAAATAACCAGAAATATATGAAGGAATTAATTGAGAGCCTGGCCAGAAAGGCTGGCGATACCCTGATGAAGCATTTTCGCCAAGACTGGGCTTTGCTCAAGAAGCGAAGCACGGCTAAGGAAGCAGCCACCAAATATGATAAGGAGGTGGACAGGTTAATTGTTGAAGAGATTAAGAGACATTATCTCCACCACAGCCTGCTTACCGAGGAAAGCGGTTTTCTCCAGGGTGACCCCGATTGGCTTTGGATTGTAGATTCTTTAGATGGTACAGGTAATTTTGCCAATTTCAACCCTTTCTTTTCCGTGTGCATAGCCCTGATGCACAAAAGCGAACTTCTACTGGGGGCGATTTATGCCCCGGCGATTGATGAGTTTTACTTTGCTGAAAAGGGCAAAGGTGCTTATTTAAACGGGGTAAAGATTAAAGTATCCGATGTATCGGACCTCAGCCAGAGCTACATTCTCTACTGTGAAGGCGGAGAGAGAAACCGGGGAAGAACGGGCGAGCTTCTGTATAAGGTTTACCCCCGGGTTACGGACATACGCAAGCTAGGCTCGGCTGGGCTGGAAACAGCCTGGGTTGCCGCCGGCAAAGGAGAGGCTTACTTCTCCACCAGTATAGAGCCCTGGGATGTTGCCCCCGGCGTCCTATTAATTCAAGAAGCTGGTGGAAAGGTCGGCGATTTTCAGGGCAACCCCTGGAAGCCCCAAACAAGCGACCTTTTATTCTCCAACAAAAAGCTTCATGAGAAGATACTGAGCTTGCTTTCTTCTCAGTGATATGAAGATAGTACTATAGTACTATGTCAACAGAGAAAGCAATTATAAAGACACTGGGAGGAAAAGAGATTACCATAACAGCACAAACTCCCATCCCCTGTTTTCGCTGTGGCATCTGCTGCGCCAACTACCAGGCCCCACTTACCCCCGAAGACATAGACAACATTGCCTCAGCCCTGGGAATATCGAGCTCAAAGTGCATCTCCAGATATGCTCTGAAGGTGCCGATAAAGGAAGGTTACCTGCTCAAGAGAACCGAGAAAGGCTGCGTCTTCCTGGCCTGGGATGCGGACGGGAAAGCTCGCTGCACCATATATCCCTCGCGTCCTAAAGCTTGTCGGGAATGGACCCCCGGCCTTTCCAGGCCCGAATGCCTCGAAGGATTAGCTAAACTCAAGTCCCAAGGGCAGATAATGCTGCTGGAGGAACTCTTCAGTTCCCAGAAAGACAGGCAAGACCTTTATTCATCCCTGGAAGGAGAAGCACCTGATGCCTGAACTGCCTGAGGTGGAGACGATTAAGAACGAGCTTTCGCCCTGGGTCGTGGGGCAAAGCTTCACTCAAGTTACCATCTTCGATGCCGAGCTGGTGTGCGGTGGTTCTGCTGAAGAAGTCCGTCGCGGATTAATCGGGCAGAAGGTAGAAAGCCTGGGACGCCGGGGGAAGTATCTCATCTTTCACCTATCGAATGGCAGGTCACTGATTATACATCTCAGGATGACCGGTGTCTTGCTGTTAAATCCCAGAGGAGTTGACCGCTATGCCCGGGCGGTCTTCCACCTTTCCAACGGACACCGCCTTGTTTTCAGCGACCTGCGCCGGCTGGGGTTAATATGGCTGGTAGACGATGCCGATACTGTGGTCGGCAAGCTGGGTCCCGAGCCACTGGATGAAAGCTTTACCCCGGGCATTCTGGGGCAAAGATTGAGCCGGCATCACATCCCCGTAAAAGCAGCGCTTCTCGACCAGTGTATCGTCGCCGGAATCGGCAACATGTATGCCGATGAAGCCCTCTTTGCCACCCGGATTCACCCCCTGAGAAAAGCCGACGCCTTGTCGCCCGAAGAAGTGCAAACTCTATATCATTGCATCCGCAGAGTTCTGGGGGCAGCCATCGGCAGCAAAGGCGCCAGCGTGGATACCTACGTCCGCCCCGAGGGCGAGCTGGGCACAGCTCATTTTGATTTTAAGGTTGCTCATAGGGGAGGCGAACCCTGCCTCGTTTGCGGCAGCACCATCAAGCGGGTCCTGGTGCAGAACCGCGGCACCTGCTTCTGCCCCAGATGCCAACCTTTTAATTCCGGGCCCTTGATATAAAAGCTGGCAGCGGCGGGATTTGCACCAGCAGTGTGCCACCTGGCACAGCTATTACCTAAAACATAAACGCCATGACCAACCTCGGTGGTAGGGTGGTGGCGATACCCGCATTACGCATTAAAAAATATTGACAAATCACGGTGTAGTGTCCATAATATAGGTGAATGTAGTGTCCATAACGAGTGGCGACGAAATGGCTTATATAAGGGTACAAAAAAGGGGGAAAAGGCGCTATTACTACTTGGTGAAAAGCGAACGAGAAGGTAATAAGGTTAGACAGAAATTTCTAAAATATCTGGGTACGCGAAAACCATCGAAAAAAGATTTAGATAGTATTATGAATGGAATACGTAATAAAAGAGGAGGTTATGGATTATGACGGCTGAAATAATTGTGCTGAACCATGAGGGAATTGCAATGGCAGCAGATAGTGCTGTAACCAGTGGTGTAGGGGATATCGACAAGATATCATCATCGGCAAACAAGTTGTTTTCATTATCTTATAAACACCCTGTAGGTGTTATGGTATATGGAAACAGCTCATTAATGGGTATCCCGTGGGAAACTATTATAAAAGTATATAGGTCAAAGTGCCTTCCAGCATCTGGTTTTCAGACTCTTGATGAATACGCAAGAAATTTCATTTCCTCCTTATGTTATATGAACATAAAATTCCATGATTTTGATGAAGGGAATTACATTGAGAGTTTTGTAGATGGAGTGCTGTCGGACATAAAACAGGTTATTTTCGCTAATATTGAGGCAAACGAAAAGGAAGGTCGTGATATTAGCAAAATAGATTTGCAGCGGATTGTCAATAGAGTCATAGATGACGCATATGATTTCTTCCATGACCTGGAAACATCATATCTTACTATAGAGCAAAGCAAAATTGTATTTCGTAAATATAAAAAGTATATAAAGGCTGACATTGATGAGGCTTTTGATATATTGAATGTCAATAGTGGTTATCGTTCCAAATTGTATGAGCTACTTATTGAAGCTTTTTCTAGATTCATCGTCGATGATGTATCGTCCGGAGTTGTTATAGCGGGTTTTGGAGAGAGTGAATTCTTACCGGTCGTAAAGGCGTTTAAAATAGAAGGTATAGTACGACTGAACCAAAAGGATACGCAATTGGAAATTCTAAAATATACAGAAGATAAAGGTAAGTCGAGCTCAGGTAATGAGCTGTCAGCTGTTATTCCTTATGCACAACAAGAGATGGTTTGTAGGTTTATGGAAGGGGTTGACCCGGAGTATGTAGAGACAGAAGAGGAATTCTTAGCGGAACTGTTTAAAAATTATGGCCGGAAAGTTGTATTACAACTGAATAGATATGACAAGAATGAAAAGCAGAAAATCCTTCGAAAGTTATCACGCTATGGCAAGAGTATGACAAGAGAGTTTTGTAGCCAGATGAAAGAATTTGCACAAGAATCTTTTATTGACCCCACGGTTGATGCAGTAGCCCGCCTTTCTAAAAACGAGTTGGCTTCGATGGCTGAAGCACTTGTTTATGTTACTTCTTTGAAGCGGAAAGTCTCAGCTGATTCAGAAACTGTCGCCGAACCGATTGATGTTGCAATAATCTCTAAAGGTGACGGCTTTGTTTGGATTAAGAGGAAGCATTACTTTGAAGCACAGTTAAATCCATTATATTTTATGAAACGTAATAAGGAGGTAATAGATGAAGGTTATGAGGAAACGGAAAATCCAAGCTAATGAAGTTAGCAAATCTGATTTCTTATTTAATAAGTACCGAATACGTAAACGTCCTACCAAAATTTATGGTAGAAGTTATGATGCAAGGGAAATAGGAAAGGCCATGGCAGACGAGGTGGACGAGAAAATAAAACTAAACTTGGATATCTAGAGTGATGATAAGCAAAAGAGCGGCTATTTATTGCCGTGTGAGCACTGAAGGTCAAGAACAAGATGTGGAACAAGCCTGCAAAGTCAACTGGATGCCCACCGGAATTATTATCAGGTTCGGCTGCATGAAGCCGGACATTAACTAAGCAAAGCCCAGTCCTCCAGAAACGAATTGGCGTCTGATTTGAACCAGCGACCACGGGCTTCCTAAACCCTTGGTTCATCTAGCTGTATCTTTACCCCATGAATGGCCTTGTCAATTTATAGGACCTTCTCGTAAGTGATATAATTATTGGAGGCATGTCACAGATAAGGAGACTTTCTATGAGTGAGATTCAATCAGGCAAGGAATTGTGTGACCAATTCTTCGAAACCTTGAAGAAGAGGGAAGACATTGATCAAGACATAGCAGCGTTACTGATGGCTCTTTATTCGGAGGGCAAATTAACAGGAAATACTATATTGGAGGGGTTAAAGGCTTTAAGAGCGGATGAGGAAGATGAAACAGAGAGTCAAACTTAAGAAATTATGTGGTGAAGGTTTCCGTGGGATTCTCAAAAAAGTCTGGCTTGACTTTGAAGGTGATTGTAAAAGCCTAGTTCTTTTCGGGAACAATGGAGATGGTAAGAGCAGTTTCTCCGATGCTATGGAATGGTTTTTCACGGATAAAATAGAGTATCTTGGAAGAGAAGGCTGCGGACGAGAAGATTACTTTAATGATGCATTGCCCAAAACAAGAGAACCAATAGTTGAGCTTTCTTTCAATAGAGACACTTTAGATAGCGAGAAAATCCTTAAACGCGCGGGTGGGTATCGGTATTCCAATTATACTGACGAATTTAGAAAGTATATTGAGAATAGCGGTAAGGAATTGTTCATTCTACGCTATCAGACAATGCGTGAGTTCATAGACAAGACAAAGAAAAAGAAACTTGAGGATATAGAGAGAATCATAGGATTTGAAATTGTTACGGATATACGAGAAGCTCTTCTTAGGGCATTAAATGGACTTAGAAACAGCACAGAATTAACAGCATTTCGCGGGTCATCGAATGAAAGAGGAGAGGATATTGTTAAGATACTTGGAACTAAACCGTTTATCGAAGCCGATATCATATCCTTTGCGGATGGATTAGGAAAACGGCTTGGTTATGATAAACCGATTAGTGATATAGACACCTTGAAATCGGTCACAGATGAATTAGACAAAGAGGTTGAGACCACAGAGAAGGGCAAGCAAATAGCTTGGTTGGAACAGATCCGTGTGCAGGTTTCAAGTTCTAAGCAAATCCCAAGTTTCCTGGACAAGCTAAAGCAAGTACTGACTTGTCACAATGAGCTTGCCGCTCAGAAGGAAAAAGTTGAGGCTTCGGCACTAGACAAACTTTACCAGGCAGGAGTAGAAGCATTGGAGAAGGGATGGGCAAAGCCTGGTGAATGTCCCCTCTGTAAGCGACCGATAGATACGGACCAACTCCTCGAATCTCTTAAGAAAGAAGTGGAAGGTATTCAATATCTCCTTAAAGAAAGAAACGAGAATATTGAGCAAGTCAAATTGCTACAGTATAGAGTCCGACCGCTTAAAGAGTCATTATCATCACTACTCGAGGATAAGGTGAGGGAGTCCGTTTTGACACCGCATCAGCTTGAAACATTGAAGAGCTGGCCCGACTTATTTGATCAATGGGAAGAACTAATGAATAAAGTAAAGGACTCTCCTGCACTGATTACTTTCGAGTTGCCTTCTGTAGACTCGAAAGATGAACTGGAAACTACTATGACCCAATTAGAAGAGGCAATTGAAGGAAAAAAGATATCTTTGGCGGAAACAGAGGAGGCAAGAAAGTTCTATCAAGATATACAGAAACTAAAATCATTGCGAGATAGCTATCTAAGGCTTATAGAGATCAAGAGTAAAATCCGAGTGTACGAAAGCCAGATATCTTCTTTAGCAAAGATTCATCAAGAGTTCGAAGAAAAGGAGCAAGAGGGTTTGTCTAGAGTGTTAGAAGCTATTTCCAAGAACGTTAACGAATATTTCAAGTTCCTACACCCTGATGATGATTTCGACGAGATAAAATTAGTACTAACAGAAGAGCGAGGGCTTGAATTCAGTCTAGAATTCTATGGAAGACCAATCTCACCACCACTGAAAGTTCTTAGTGAAGCTCACTTGAATAGTCTCGGAATTAGCCTTTTCTTAGCTTCGTCTCGGTACTTCAATAGGACAAACGGCTTTCTTATTCTGGATGATGTAGTGAGTAGTTTTGATGTAAATCACCGCAGGTCACTATCTCGGTTATTAAGAGAGAGATTCTCAGATACGCAGTTCTTGCTTTTTACACATGATGACCTCTGGTTTGATCTACTCAAAAAAGAGTTACCATCAAATCAGTGGTTATTCAAAGAACTGGCTAAGTGGTCTCATGAAAAGGGGGTTGAGATAATTGAGTCTCCTATGACATTAAGAGAGCGAATCCAGCATTGCCTAGAAAGCAATGATACTGCTGGAGCAGCCAATAAATGTCGCACACTTATCGAAGGTATACTTAAGGAGATATGCGAAGACCTTGGCGTTCGACTTGAGTATTGTAGTCGTGAGAAGAATGATCAACGGGAGGCAAGTGAGCTCATCGACGGGCTTAGTCAATATCTAAACGAAAACAAGTCCTTGAGAGAAAGAGAAAATAAGTTACTATTCGGTGATTTGAGGGCTGACCAGTTGCTTACCAATATTGGGTCGCATCATAGAAACCTGGAAGTTACTTCACTTGCACGCGGTGACATCGAGATGGTGTTAAGAGACATTGATGAATTTGAAGCTCTTTTTGTATGCTCAAATTGCAACAAGACCGCAAAAAAAAGTTATTCACCACGAAACAGTAAATTGAAACAATGTAAGTGCGGAAAGCTTTGGATATAACCATCTGCCATCAAGCTTCTCACCCAAACGTTAATGCACTCACTAGACAATCTAAATTACTATAGCTACTCAAGTTTTGCTGGCCAGCAATATCACGCCTAATGTATCAGTCTATCCACCGGCGAATAACGTTTGTGACTCTCTATCGCATCATAGCATCCTACTGCCTGGCAATATCGATTGGTCACCATCAAAGTTGACAGAAAGACTACTTCAAATTATTATCTTCTGTTTCTAACAGCATCAATTACTGAAAGAAGAACTCCGACACCTATGAAAGAGTAACCTATCAGCCGAGAATCACCGAAAATAATCCCCAGAACCACTAAGGACATACCAAGTATAGCGAGGTTTGAGGGTTGTTGATATTGCCTTCCCCTGGCTATAAGCAAAAGCACCACAATAACAACCAGGGCAATGATTGAAATGGCTATCCACAAGGGTTCCATGAATACCTCCTTTTAGAAGTACTGGCCAATTCCAAAAATTATAGCACTGAGGGCAAAGAGGAGATGGATTATTACCACGGAAATCCACCAATCGCTTGTTTTATCATAAAGTTGGGGGTCTCGGCTCGACTAACCGGGACCCCCATGAGGGAGGAGTAGAAGAGTGAATACAATAGCGAAGGAAACCTTGCTATCGTTCCCGACCTATGTCGGTAACTATATTCTACCATTACATTATGAACCCTCCATGAACTCTCCATAAATTCTCCCTGAATTTTCTCCTACCCCTGCAGACTCGATACTGGTCAGCTTACAAAAGGCTTTGGTCCTTGCCAGGCCGATATCACCTCTCAGAGTGTAATTCTTCGCAAAAGTCGCTACATATTATTGACCGATAAAGCCGCAAGCTTTCATGAAATTCAGTGAGTTGCTGCATTTGGGGTTGGTCGGATGTATAATTCAATTAACCGAATTGGAGGTTGCATGAAACCTTTAGTAGTTTATTATTCTTTGACAGGTAAAACGAGGCTAGTATCTCAAGTAATCGCCGAAGTCCTGAATGCAACGCTATTGGAGATTAAGGAGACAAAGCCCAGAAAACCAGGGCCCTTCGTCTATTTGTTTGGTGGCTTCGCAGCTAGAATGAACAGGGGGAGTAGGATAAATCCCATAGATGTCGATTTAAAGCAACATGAAACGATATTTATCGGCTCTCCAATCTGGGGTTCAAGACCAGCACCGGCTATTAACTCATTTATATACAAGACAAATTTTGAAGGCCGGAGTATTATTCCATTCTTTACCATGGATGGCGACAATTCGGAGAAAGCTCTGGCGAACATAACGGCTAAAATAGAGAAAAGCCAGGGCAAGGTAGCAGGCTCTTTTGCAATAACATCGTACGAAGTGTCCGACGAGGAAATCATAGCCAGAGCGAAGGAGGCTATAAAAAAGTATACAAGCTAGGCCCGATTCACTCAATGATGCCACTTCCTTCCTAATCTATAATTCTCCCTCCCCTGGTGGGACGTAACAGGCAAGTTTTTAAAAATTCCCCTCTTAAGGTAAGAGGGGAAAGGGGAGTTATGAAAGTAACCCCCTTTATCCCCCTTACTCTAAGGGGGAAAGAGAGAGACCTTAACTTTTGAGAAGGAACTCCCATCCTGGATTTGCACCAGCTTATAATGAGTGAGCTATAATAGCCAGGAATATGCCGTGCGAAATTTGCAAGTTAAGTAAACTAGTAAGGAGTCGCGTCATCTGTGCTAGCTAAACTGACATTTCTGGGTGCATCGAGGAATGTTACAGGTTCCTGCTATCTTTTAGAGAGTCAGGATACCCGTGTGCTTATAGATTGCGGGCTGTACCAGGAGCGGAAGTACCAGGGGAGAAACTGGCAGCCATTTCCGTTCGACCCTCAGTCAATCGATGTTGTTTTTTTGACTCATGCCCATCTCGACCATTGCGGACTGTTACCTAAACTGGTACGTGAAGGTTACAAGGGCAAGATATACTGCACTCAGGCGACGGCTGAGATAGCCCAGATTATCCTCCTCGATGCCGCAAAGCTGCAGGAAGAAGACGCTGCATATAAGGCAAAACGCCATAAAAAGGAGGGGCGCCGTGGTCCTTATCCTGAAATACCTCTTTACACTGTAGAAGATGCCGAGGCAGTCGAGCCGCATTTTTCCGCCGTAGAATATCTGAGTTGTGTCGGAATTAATAGCAATCTCGAAAGCTGTTATTATGAAGCGGGTCATGTACTGGGGGCTGCAGTCATAAGTATAAATATCCGACAGGATGGTAAGAACCACAGGGTAATCTTTTCCGGTGATATCGGCGAGCCCGACCGCCCGATAATAAAAGACCCGGCTGTTTTCGATGAAGCCGAATATATAGTTATAGAGTCAACTTATGGCGACCGTACTCACGAAGAACACGAGAACATCGATATTCAAAAACAATTACGCGATTGTATCAACAGGACGGTAAGCGCCGGGGGCAACATCATTATTCCCAGTTTCGCTCTGGAGCGGTCCCAGGAACTACTGTATCACCTGAACGAATTGTTTTTACGTAAAGAAATTCCACCTTTAATTGTCTTTTTGGATAGCCCTATGGCAATACGGATTACAGAAGTATTTAAACATCACGCTGAACTCTTCGACAAAGAGATGATGCAACGTCTGCGCCAGGGCAATTCCTTTTTTAGTTTTGAAAACCTCAAAATGGTACAGAGTGTGGAAGAGTCCAAGGCCATTAACAACATAAAGGGAAGCAGTATCATCATAGCTGGTAGCGGTATGGTAACCGGCGGCCGTGTGAAGCACCATATTGTCAATAACATCAGGAGGGCAGAAAGCACAATATTATTTGTCGGCTACCAAGCGGAGGGAACGCCGGGCAGAATATTGCTGGATGGTGCCGAGGAAATCCGTCTCTTAGGGCAAATACATCCGGTGAAAGCACACATTGAACAAATCGAGGGGTTTTCGGCCCACGCCGACCGTGATGGACTACTAGAGTGGCTAGATGACATTCGTGTCCCGCCGCGCTGTGTATTTGTCACTCACGGGGAAGAAAAGGCAGCCAATAGCTTTGCGAAGGTCCTGCACGAGAGGACCGGGTGGACCACAAAAGTCCCCCGATACAAAGATACTGTGGAGCTTGCTTAAATCAAGAAAGAAGGCCCGACTGTGAAAAAAAGCATCTTGCGCTGGGAGTTAGGGGGAATCGTCTTCATAGTTGTTTTGGGGTCGTTGCTGCACTTTGCCTTCGAGTGGTCCGGTCGCTCGATTCCCATCGCCCCGATTGCCGCCGTGAATGAAAGTGTGTGGGAACATCTGAAGTTGGGTTTTTGGCCAGCATTGGTATATGCGGTTTTGGAATATAGCCGCTTTGGGAAGTCGACGAACAATTTTTTCTCTGCAAAGACTCTAGGAATTTATCTAATACCAATCACTATCGTGGTCCTTTACTATGCGTACACAGCTATCCTGGGGCATGGACTCCTGATAGTTGACATTGCGATTTTCGTTGTAGCCGTCATAGTCGGGCAGTTAGTGAGCTATAAATTGCTAATTGCCTCTCCATTACCGAAAAGGCTTAACCGTTTCGCCCCGATTGCTTTAGCGGTCCTGAGCATTCTCTTCGTGCTATTCACTTTCTATCCACCGCAATTGCCGCTCTTCAGAGACTCCGTCACCGGCGTCTATGGCATTGCCGGATAGCACTGTGAAAACAAAAGTGACTGCGGCTGGATTTAAACCACCGACCAAAGGCTTATCAGGCCCTGCAAAGTGCCCCCGGGCATTCCTGCCCAGGGGTATATTCTTTTATTTCACATGCATGTATAATACGCGAGCTTTAAGAGAATGTGCCTGGAGAACCAAAACGATGAACTGGATAAGAACCGGGTTAAAGTGTAGGAGGAGTTTATGATAGATTACATGGTCAACACTTTCAAATCATTCTTTCAGAACCCCAGCGCCAGTGGTATTTACCTGGCCATAGCCATTGGTCTGGCTATAGCCTTCGGCGCGGTCTGGCTGGCCGGTTACCGGCCGCCGCTCTTTAAGAAGCCCTGGCTCTGGGCGGTCCTCGTAAGCAGTGCCTTTCTAACCCTGGCCGCTGTTAGCTTTATTCAAATTCCCCTCCAGATTTGGGCTGGACAAGCGCTGAGCCATTTCTGGAGCCAGGAGGTCCTTATGCGCTGGATTTTGCTGGCGGCGATACCATCAATACTCCTCAGCGGACTGGTGCAGGAAGGGGCAAAGCTGGTGCCGGTGGTCGTCTACTGGCGGCGTAGCGACAGGAATATCGACCCCAAGCTGGGACTCGCCATCGGCGCTGTGGCTGGAGCTGGATTTGGCATCTTTGAAGCGCAGTGGGCACACAATCTCATCTTCGCCCAAGGATGGACCTGGGCAGCAGTGCAAACCGGCGGCTTCGTGGCGCTACTTGGATTCTGGGAAAGGTTCTTTACCGTAGCCGCTCATATCGCTTTTTCCGCCCTGGCCGGGTATGGTCTGGCCAGGGGCCGGGGATGGCAGTTCTACCTCATAGCCTCTGTCCTGCACGCCTTACTGAACTACAGCGCAGTTTTGTGGCGAGCAGGGCTCCTTACCGCCCTTCATTTGGAAATTTATGCTGCCGTGCTTGCCGTGCTGGTAACGGCCTGGGCCCTGTGGCTCCGCTGGAGAAAAAGGGAAGCTACAGCTGAGCCGGCAATATCATCCCCGTGAAGTTATCGAATCAAGAGTAGATTATCTTGTAAAAGGAGAAAAACATGGCAGAGGAAGAAAAACGCTGGTACCACCGCCGCTCCGCGACTCTGGTAGGCCCTATTTGGTTCATCGGCTGGCTATTTACAATCGGCTATGCCGGTCTGGAATGGTGGCAGATTTTGCTTGCCATAATAGTCTGGCCGTACTTTCTGGGCCGGGCAGTGGGCGGTTAAGAGAGCGTACTCTAATAACCCGAAGGGCAGAGTGCCACGGGCTCTGCCCGCAGGTATCTACGGCAGCCAGGGAAATCTCCGGGTGGTGATTTCTGAAATATTCGATATTACAAAATTGAATCCAAGGAGTAAGAAATATGAATACAAACTCCTTAGAAAAACTCAGTCAAATTGAACTAGCCCATTACGCCGTTGATGTATTAAGACGGATAATGTTGCACTATGGCATATGGTTCAACGAGGTCGTCCATCAGTTGGGCCTGGAAGAAGCCATTCGGCTCGAGGAAGAGGTTTCCGCCTCTTTTTTCCCCCTCGCTATAAAGCGCCTATCCAAGACTCTGGGCTTTCAAACTGAAAGCGACTTGCCAACCTGGCTGGTTAATATGGAAAAGGAAAGGTTAATCGGCCTGATAAAGGCTATGTCCTTTAATTGGCTGGCAGGTGATGGGGTATGGTTCCGAACTGTTGAGGATAACTATGATATGTATACCGGCAAAAGGTGTAACGATACCTGCTGGACCAGGTATTCGCCTTTGGAAGCAGCCATGATAAAATCGTTTTTGCAGCTTCCCCAGCAAAGCGGACTGGATGGTTTAGAACAAGCTTTAAACCTGCGGCTTTACGCACAAATCAATGAGCAGACCATTGAAAGGTCAGGAGCTGAACTCATTCTTCGTATGGTGAAATGCCTGGTCCAGGGAACAAGAAAGCGCAAGGGGCTGCCCGATTATCCCTGCAAGTCGGCCGGAGTGGTAGAATTCCCGGCATTCGCCAGGATGATAGATTCCAGAATCAGGACCGAATGCATCAGCTGCCCTCCCGACGAGCATCCGAAGGAATGGCTTTGTGCCTGGCGGTTTTACATTCCTGAGTAAGCACCAAGCAGATGGAATAGATGCGGACGACAACAAAGAGAAGGCTTCTAATCGGAGCAGGAACTTTATCCACAGCATTAGGGATTATCGGTATTTTTGTCCCGATTCTACCTACAACCCCTTTTCTATTACTCGCCGCGGCTTGTTATATGCGAAGCTCCGAACGGTTTTATCAATGGCTTATAAGCAACAGAATATTTGGAGCCTATTTAAGGAACTACATTGAAGGCAGAGGAATGCCCACAAGAATAAAGATACTTACCATCCTTCTACTTTGGCTAACTATCGGACTCAGTATAACTTTTGGAGTACAGAACATAGTTGTAAGGATAGTACTAATTTGTATTGCTGTCGGGGTTACAGCACATATCAGCCTGATCAAAAAAAGAAAAGTTGAAGATATTTAGAAGTAAAACTAACTGGTAGTGGCTGGATTTGAACCAGTGTCTAAACTGCAAGTAATATAATGATATGACTCATATTATATTGGCTGGAATTCGCAATGTCGCGTAGAAAAAAACCTATATCATTCCGTATTTCAGAGGTATCACATGTGGTCGGCGCTACCTATAGCCAGCTTGCGTATTGGGATAAGACAGGCCTGGTGAGCCCGAGCCTGAGAGCAGCATCCGGAAGAGGTTCACGCCGTCTCTATTCTATAGAAGACATCTTCGAATTAAAGATCCTGATGAAATTGTTGGATAGTTCGCTGCCTCTACAACGGATACGGTCGAGCTTCCACTTCATACGAGGTCAATCCAAGGCTTTAGCATCCTTCGTAGTGTTCACGGATGGGAAGACAGTCTATTTCTACGAGGACTATGATGTTCTCGTAGACACGTTAAAGCAAGGCCAGACAGTATTACGTATCGCGGTTCAAGATCTGATTGCAGAAGTACAAGCTAGGTTGACCAACAGGCAGTGAGCACAAGAGGAACCAATCCTGTCACAATTGCAGGATATCAATGAATGACTGACGGGGATGCCCGCAGTTTAGCCGAAGCACTAGAGAATTGTGCGGATGCAGAATATGGCAGCGGCTGGATTTGAACCAAATAAAAGGAGGGCTTGAAATATGATAAAGCATGATAGTGAAGCGCAATGTTGTCCTAAGTTTGATCCTGAACCATGGCATGATAAAGAAATAAGGTGGGAAGACAAGCTTTTTATCAAAGACACTATGAGGCAATTCATGCATATGCCGCTACCCGGAGCATTCGGTAAAACAGTCGGAAGGATGTGGCAGAAAATTGAAGACGCAGGAGCAAGTCCGGATACCAAGGACTTTATCATGCTTGCCACCGAATCATCGCCCTGGAAAGGTGAACTCTATATCAATGTGACCAAAGAAATCCCGAACGCTGAAAACGTCAAACTATCAGGAACATATATCACCAAAGTTTTCGATGGTCCGTATAACGCCGTACCAAAATGGATTAAAGAAATGAATCAATATGTAAACCAAAAGGGCAAGACAGTTAAAAAGTATTATTTCTACTACACGACCTGCCCCAAGTGTGCCAAGATTTATGGTCATAATTATGTGGTGGCATTTGCAGAGGTGTAAGATATCCTCTTATTAACATGGGAAATACCGGATTAAACGATGGTATTGACAACCAAAGCATGGATGGTTATTCTGAACCTACGACGCCAATATTCAGGGGGTTGGTATGAAACTATCACCAGAGGAGAAAAAGAGAATCTATGAGGAAGAGAAGGCGCGGATTGAGGCACGGGAAAGGATAGCGCGAGAGAAACTGACAGCGCCAGCAGGTACAAGTACAGGGCTATCGCCAAATATTGCCGGATTATTGTGCTATGTTGCCGCATGGGTAAGCGGCATCATCTTTTTAATTTTAGAGCAGAAAAACCAATTTGTTCGTTTCCACGCGGCGCAGTCAATTGTTGCATTTGGCACCATCACAGTTGCCGGGATTATATTTGGTTTGATACCAGTAGTCGGTGATGCTTTCTCTACAATTATAGGAATTATAGGGTTCATTGTTTGGATAATAATGATAGTCAAGGCCTCTAGTGGTGAGTGGTATAAACTACCATGGGCTGGTGATGTTGCTGAGAAGATAGTCGCTTCATCAAGGGTAACAGGTGAATACGCTGAACCTCCGCCCCCAGAACCAACAGCAGAACCAGAGGCGGAGGCAGCAGCACCTACGCCACCCCCCGCTGCAGATTTAGGTAAACGAATCGGAGATAAAATAGACGCTCATTTTAAAGGTGGAATTGGAAGAATAACAGCTTCCGCTTTTGCCATCGCCTGGAGTATCGTTTTATTAATATTCTTCAACTTTTTTAATCAATACGTAGCCTATTATCAGTCGGAAACAGTAGGCGGCGTTACTATATGGATAAGGTATCCGTTCTTTACAGAAGCCATAAATCTATGGTTACCGATTCTTACAGCAACTCTAATTATAACTATTGTCGGTCACATTATTATGATTATCCTAGATAGGTATATACTGCGTGAAATGATTAATATCGTTATAAATGCATTTGCACTTTGGACGGTTCTAACCCTTCTATCCGTCTTCCCTTTCGCCTTCAGTGTAATACCCAGCACTACTGCGGCTGAGGCCACCTATTTAGGCGTCAGTATATTCTTGATTCTTAGTTCAGTTGGGATAGGAATCGCAATACTGGTTGGTGTGATAAAGCTAATTGTTAATGTAGTCAGGGGAACTGCCAGTTACGAGGAGCATATTTAACTAATCAGTTTTGTCAAACTGACCGCCTATAAAAAGGCAGTTATTCAGAGGAAAAGTGTGGATTAAAACAACCTCCATACTGGCCTGAGGTTAGAGAGCCTATTCTTGCATTCCACGACTTCTTACGGGTGGTATAATAAAGTGGAGGCAGGTCAAAAGGAGGCGTGATATGAAGAAAGCAATAATAATAATTGTGATAGTGGCAGCGGTAGCGGTAACCTGTACCGTGTTAATTGTAAGGGGTTGGCCGGGAGGTTTGATTGGGTCTGGAAATCTTGAGACTGAAGAGTATGCTTTTACTAATTTCACTAAAGTTGAGATCAGCAGCGCTTTTGAATTTGAAATTGAACAATCTAGTTCGTACAATATAAGTGTTACCGCGGACGATAATGTAATAGACTATGTCCAGGTTTCTCAAGTCGGTCAGACTTTGAAGATAAGGCTTGGGACACTCCGTCTCCTTGGGTCCACAACTTTGAGGGCTTCGGTGACTATGCCTCAGCTTCACGGCCTGACTGTCTCTGGAGCATCGCGCGGTACTGTTTCCGACTTCAGTTCCACTGAGGATTTGGATATCACGGTATCTGGAGCCAGCAGGGTTACCGGTGACATCACAGCAGGCAATGTCGAGTTTGACATAAGCGGAGCAAGCACTATTCAGCTGGAAGGGTCTGCTAACGACATGGTCGCTAGTGTAAGTGGCGCTAGCCATTTCAATCTTGACGATTTCATAGTTAATAATGCCGACGTCAATTTTAGTGGTGCCAGCTCGGGCACTGTAAACCTGAATGGTAGACTGGATGCCAACCTTAGCGGTGCATCAAGACTATGGTACATTGGTGAGCCTACAATGGGCGACATCAATACATCCGGTGCATCTACAATTAGTAAGAAATAAAAACTTCAATGGTGTGATCGCGTGCCAATCACACCCCCAGCGGTGCAGCAGCTACTGAGCAACGGTCTATTAAATATTTGTTTAGACGCTTTTCCGCGGGGGGATTTTTATTTGGTTCGCTAAAATCTGCTTTATTTGCGCTTGAGAGATAGTAGGTTAATATTGGAAGTTGCTATCAGTGAAATTCCAACAATCCCTATGACAGTGGAAATACCTGTGGTATTTTCTCCTAAGATATCGCCATCGAACATAAAAATAGCAGCTACTAATGCTAAAACAATCCCTATTATCCATTGTGCAAAGAATGCTTTCTTCTTATTGTTTATCCCTTCTGGCTTCGCCTCTTTTTGCCTCCTCCAAAATAATAATGCTAAAACTACCAATATAACACCAATAACAATAATCGCAATCGCAATCATATCAACACCTCCAATTATTGTTTTTCCAGCATACTACGTTTCATCTCCCCAGGTTGTCAAGTGGACTGAATTTCTGATAGTGGGTCAATTAGAGAGGATTTATGTGTATTGGTGGCAGCGGCTGGATTTGAACCACAGGGGATAGAGGGTCATTCTCAAGAAGGGTTCATTTATTTGAGAAAATAGCTGCAATGCCAACGCCTACGAGCACTACCCCGATTACCATTAGCAATATTGAGTAAAAGCCACTTCCAATATCTTTGAGGGACACGTATGACAGGATGAAAAGCACTGCGCTAAGACTAAATGGTGCAATGATTCTAGCTAACTTCATTTGCCCTCCGTAACAATGTTATGCTAAATAATAACAAAAAGCGCTTAGAGGAAACTAGTAACTTTCACAATGAGTAGTGAACCGTCCAAAAATTTAAAATCTTACAAAACCGCTGCTATACTCTTTTCAATTAGTGGGCTCCTCTTCATTATAGTAACTGTAGTTAGCAGTAACATAGTTTTTCTGCCGGTTGGAATCGCGTTAGTCATTATTAGCATTGTTTTTTGGCAACAAGGCAAAAAGCTCACAAATGGGGTTAATAAGAAAGAGGATTGATTCCCAATCAACTATACGTAGGTAGCCACAATAGACTAGCTCCCCTAAACCCTCAAGATATCCTCAACCTTCACTGACCTAAAGAGCATCGGTTTTGTAGTCCCCTCGGAAGAAAGTCAATCAGGAGTACTGGAGGAGCGAGGGATTTTCCCTTTTTTTGCGACTAATACTATGAGAAAGGTAATAGTACTTTCGTACTATGAACAATACAGAAGATTCTGCCAGCGACGAAGAACAATTAGCGACCGTGCCGATGGATTACAGCACTTTGCTGGCAATGACACGCCCACTGGTCATTACGGAAGATGCCCTCCTGTCATTGCAAGGAGATGAGGTTTTTCGTTTAGGCTTCGGAATCTCGCCTGAACCAGCCGATCGTCGCGCGGAGTTTGCCCTGAGGAGAGGCGAAATCCTTTGCCCTGAAGGTGAATGTGATGTAGCGCGGGAGTCTATCTTTGCCTTGGGCGAAACAGGTTCGAATTTGAAACTCAGAATTTATCTTGGCACGTCCTGAGCTAGTCCATTATTGAGGTATAGAGCTTAAGGCTATCCTCGAACTTCACTGCCCCAAAAAGCATCGGTCTGGTAGTCCCTTGGTTTGCCTAGATATAATTTGCCGACAATCCAATCAAGGCAAATGGTTTTTATGTAGGTGGTAATGCCTTGGTCAGTTAGAGAGGATTTATGTTTATTGGTGGCAGCGGCTGGATTTGAACCAGCGACCAAAGGCTTATGAGTCCTCTGCTCTACCCCTGAGCTACGCTGCCCGAAAATAGTTTAGCACTAGCTAGGTGGGACGGTCAAATTAAGGGGCGTGATTTAAGGATATTTTGAGCTTGCCGAATCGCATGTATAATATATAATACAGGATAGGCCAAAATAAATCGGATTAGGCGCCCCGGAGTTCCCCAATATGGCCGTTAGTTGATATTTTGTTTGATATGGAGGAAGAAAGAGTCAACCCAGATATAAAGAGTATCCTCGATAGAGCTGATGAACTGCTCAAGGACCTAGAGGAAGAGTACAATCATTGCCTTCAGGCTAGCAAAGTAACGAGGCGAGCCAAGAACATCACTCATGAGGTACTTGAAAAATTGAGGGGCGCGCTCGATCAGACAATGTTCCAAGCGTGGGAAAAATATGTCTCGCATAATCTCCCTGACCAACAAAGAGAGAGCGCCCGTGTTTACTTTCCAATTGCTAGTGACTTAAACTCTTTCCGCTCGATGCTTGGACGGGGGGTCATGACAAACTTAGACAGTATACGGCTAGACCTCTACGATTTTCTCTTGAACCGACAACCATTTATGTCTAAGGAGAACCAATGGTTGGCTCTCTTAAGTAAACTTGCTGCAGAAGGAAAGCATATACGATTAACGCCACAGAAACGCACAGAAATTCGTCGGATCAAAGTCTCTAGGTCTAATGGCGGATCTGTATCTTGGGATCCATCCTCCGTAAGGTTTGGCCCAGGAGTTAGCATCGTCGGTGCCCCTATCGATCCAAGAACACAAAGAACTGTTCCTACTCCTGGGGTTACTGAGCAAAGGGAAATATGGGTTTCCTTTATCCTCGAAGGATACGAAGTTAATGCACTTGGGTTTTGTAAGGAGGCATGCCAGAAGACACGAGTGCTTATAGAAGAAATGGGCAACCTCTTTTGATTATAAAACGTCGGCTGACAGCATGTATTGGTTTGGGATTTGCTCTCACCAAAATCGCCTTCGGCGGCTTCGCAAAGCCCGAATACCATAAGGGAGTAACAAATTGAAGGAGCCGTTTGCCAAATTCATAGAAAGCGGGCTGGGGGCTGATATTTTGCTTATCACCTGTGGCTTGCCAGGCACCTGGAAGACCGAGACGAGCGAGGAGATTTCCAGGATTAAGGGCTACCCTATCATGCGGTCCGACCTGATTAGACTGGAAGTGCTGAAAGGCGAGAACATATTCGATGAAAAGGTCGCCTCGGATATGAGCAAACGAACGATGGTCTATGATGAGACGTTCCGACGGGCAGATGAGGCCCTGGAGAAGGGCGACAGCGTAATACTAGATGCCACATTCATCACCCAATCGTTGAGAAGACGGGCTGCTGAGATAGCCGCCAAGCACAATAAGACGTTCGTCATCCTGCAGACCCATTGCCCGCAAGAGGTAGCCATCGCCCGGATACTAAGACGTACCCAAGAGGATTACGAATCGAATGCTCTCACCGAGCAGGCCTACCTCAATAATAAAAAGAGGTTCGAAAAAGTGGACGTGGATGACTTGAAGCGATTGTATCCCAGACTCAATATCATTCACCTGACAGTTGATACCCGATATGACCCGCCCGAAGATTGGTATATCATCGGCGTGGAAAAGAGATAGCGCTGAGTATGTTATATGTCGGAGGACGGTTATGACAGTGTTGGCAACCAAGTTCAAGAATCAAAGTTGGTTTTCACATGCGGCTTCTTATTTATCGTCGCGCTTTCCAGCTGTAGAGGCAAGAATGCAAACAACATTTCGGTATGTCGAACTGCATACTGAAAATCGGAATACCTTTTCATACGAGTTCGCCAGCATCTTGAGGGATTCCGGTAGCATTTTTGGTTCTGTGGCTGATGCATTAGTGAGAGGTGCTAGTGCTGCCCCCATTCGAGAGTACAACTTTGGTGATTACCGTGATTTCTTGCGAAGAGAGGTTCCAGACATTGGCCAACGGACTATATGTTTGCGCCCGTGTTTTCCTGCGGGGATCGTAGTCCCGTTTGAGGAGCTACAAACAACGACGGGCACTCCCGGGTGGTGGGATGCGTATAACAAAGTAAAACACCATGAATATGCTGAGTTCCGCGTGGGCAATTTAGAGAACTGTGTCACGGCAGTATCTGCGCTTGCACTACTTGGGTTCTTAATGGGGATATTCATTTCTGACGCGCTGTTCGGCAATGTCGGAGTTGTCTGTCCTGCCAACTCCATTGACATGTCTGAGAAGAGACGCCTATTCCCTCGCATCAGCAATGCGCTCTGAAATGAGAAAGCCAGAATAAGAATGAAGATAGATTTGCACATCCATACCAAGACCTGCTTGGACGGCAACCTTCCTATCGAAGAGGTTTTCCAAGAAGGCGGAATAGTAACATGGGATCTATGATACCTTCAAGGAAACCGATTAAGTGTGTAATACTTGCTGCGGGTTATGGTAAACGGCTGGGTAAAACTGAGGAGGTATGGAAATATCTACCAAAAGGTCTAGTTAAGGTTCAGGGGCATCCTGCTTTAAGCTATACGTTACAGAATTTGGAAAACACGGAGATTCCTGAAGTAATAATAGCCACTAATCGTTTAAGTGAACCCTTATACAGAAGATATATTGATAGCTTAAGAACAATGAAAGACTACCACTTAATAACAGAAAAATTTTCAACTCCTGATGAAGTTCTAGGGGTTGGGGAAACTCTAAAAGTGGCGATTGATGAAGGAGAAATAGAAGGTAGTTTGCTTGTTTTACCTTGTGATAATATATTTGCATATAGTCTGCAAGATTTGATCGATTCTCACAGGAAAAAAGGTGGAAGGGATGTAGTGGCTGTATATCGTCTAGAGGATATTAAAGCTTTAAGTCGGTATGCGATTTTTGAGTTAAGTGAAACTAATCGGATTGTATCTTATGAGAACAGGCCAAAAATGCCTTTATCAAATTTCATTTTTATATTACATGTGATTTTAAGTGAAGATTCAGTAAAAGCACTGCCTGATTTCTTAAGTAATCCTCATGAGAAAGAGTATTTACGAGATTTTATTGGAAGTAGAATTCCATATGGCCTATATGGAATTGATGTAGGGGAAAAGTGGATTGATATCGGCATGCCTAAAGGTTTAAGGGAAGCCCAAAAACTGGAATGGATAACAGAGCTCTCAAAGTCATTAAGGATTTGATGGAAATAGAAAACCCAAAGCTAACTTCTCCTTCCCTCTTAGACCGAAGGGCATGTGGAGGAGCATTTCCCAAAGCGGGGGAGGCTTCTGAATGTTAGATCCTGACTACTCAAAAGGAAGGCTCTATATTATGAGAAAAGCCGAAACATCTAAGGAGAGTTTGCCTAACGCGATTACAGGCGTTTCACTGCTAACTGTCTTGATTATCAAAGATAATGGCAGATACATGGCTAAGTATCCTGAATTGGACATCGTTACCGAAATGGATACAAGAGAGGACGCTTTTAAAACGATGGTTGAACTAATCAGAGAGAATATGCAGAAGACTACAAATCACGGGAGGAGATATACCTTAAAAGTCCTAATAGAGTACACCATAAGCCATACGTAGATAGGATCATGGCATGCCAAGACGAATGGGAAGTTACGGAACTTATTGGGGTACGATATGGTCATCTATACTTATAGAGATATGCGCTACGTATTGCGGGAACTCAGCTTTGAACTTATCAGAGGTAGGAAACATGAGACATGGGAAAAGATTTTGGTAGAATGAAGATAGATTTGCACATCCATACCAGGACCGGCTCAGACGGCAACCTCCCTATTGAAGAGGTTTTCCAAGAAGCCAAAAATAGAAACATTGATTTAATCTCGATAACTGACCACGATTCTATAAACTGCCAGGAAAGAGCTATCGCCCTGGCGAGAAAGCATGGCATATCTTACATCACAGGGGTGGAATTAAACGTGACTTTCCATTATCCTGAGGGCAATAAAGATGTTTCCCTGGATTTCCTGGGATATGGGTATGACATCGGCAATCAAGAGCTAAAGAGCAAGCTTCAATTGATAAAAGAACATAGGAAAAGAAGGGCGCGTCAAATTTTGAAGAACCTGAACGTCGAGTTCAATAAAGAGGGTATTGAAAGATTTACCGAAGAAGACCTCAGGAAAATAGAGGATAGTGTGGACGGCGTGTTCGGGCGACCCCATATAGCAAACTACCTGATAGAAAAAGGGATTGTAAAGGATAAGCAAGAGGCCTTCGATAAATATCTGGTCAAGTGCGATGTCCCCAAGTACCCACTCTCCCTTGCTGAAGCATCAAAGCTGATCAGGAACGCCGGCGGTGTACTGGTACATGCCCACCCCAATGACCCCCACGGAACATCCTTGGTAAGTATAACGCGCGATTTGGACGAACAAACGAATGTCATAGAAAAATATATGCTACAATACATCGATGGTGTCGAGTGCTGGCATTCCAGACACGACGAGAAAACCACGGCACACTATATTAAGTTCGCCAAGAAGCACAATATGCTCATGACCGGCGGCAGCGACTGTCATCAAAAACCGCTCCTTATGGGCACATTGGATATACCTGATTGGGTTGCTGAGCAGTTCAAGTTGATTCCATTTTTACGGAGCTAAAAAGATGAAGAATTATGATATTAAAGACCCCTCCCTAGCCCAAGAGGGCAAGCTTCGCATCGACTGGGCTGGCAAGGAAATGCCAGTCGTCAAGCTTATAAAGGAAAGATTTGGCAGAGAAAAGCCCCTGGCGGGAGTGCGTATTTCTGCTTGCCTCCACATCACTACAGAAACGGCCAATTTAGCTCTGGCTCTAAAAGAAGGTGGTGCTGAAGTAGTCCTATGCGCCTCCAATCCTTTAAGTACCCAGGATGACGTAGCTGCTGCCCTGGTTGACTATGGCATCCCCGTCAACGCCATAAGGGGAGAAGATAACGAGACTTACTACCGACATATCATCACCGCCCTGGAACATAAGCCTCAGCTCACCATGGATGATGGCGCGGACCTGGTTTCTACCCTCCATAAGGATTACACCGAACTTGCTGCCGACGTCATTGGCGGCACTGAAGAAACGACCACGGGGGTCATCAGGCTGAGGAACATGGCGAGGGCGGGTAAATTGATTTATCCTATTATTGCCGTAAACGATGCTCAAACCAAACATTTCTTCGACAACAGGTATGGAACGGGGCAAAGCACAATCGATGGCATTACCAGGGCTACCAATATACTCTGGGCGGGGAGGAAAGTGGTTGTTTGTGGCTATGGCTGGTGTGGCAAAGGGATAGCCAGACGGGCTCAAGGGCTCGGGGCGCAGGTTATCATCATTGAGGTCCAGCCTATCCCTGCTCTGGAGGCCGCCATGGACAGCTATCAGGTCATGCCTTTGATTAAGGCTTGCGAGATAGGAGAGGTCTTCATCACCACCACAGGCGATATGAACGTCATTGATAAGATACACATTTTAGAGATGAAAGACGGAGCTATTTTGGCTAATAGCGGCCACTTCAATGTAGAAATAAACATCCCGGCTTTGGAAAGCCTGGCCAGATCGAAGAAACGAATACGTTCTTCCGTTGAGGAATACACTTTAGGTGATGGACGGCGTATCTATCTATTGGGCGAGGGCAGGCTAATCAATCTGGCCGCTGCCGAGGGACACCCGGCCAGCGTTATGGACATGAGCTTTGCCAACCAGGCCCTATGTGTGGAGTATCTCACCAAGATGAAAGGAAAGCTTGAGCCCGCGGTCTATCCCGTGCCCGAGGAAATTGACCAGGAGGTAGGTAAACTAAAGCTCGCCGCCATGAATATCACCATTGATTCCTTGACCGAGGAACAAAAGAACTACCTGACAAGTTGGGAATTAGGAACATAAAAAGGAGTAAAAATGCCGAACAGCTTTAATCAATCGGATTCCTATTTAGCCACTGCGGAGTGCGTCACCGAGGGGCATCCTGATAAGCTATGCGACCAGATTTCAGACGCTGTCCTCGATGCCATGCTGGACCAGGACCCCTTCGCCAGGGTGGCCTGCGAAGTGTCAGTGGCCATGGGTATGGTGATGGTTCTGGGTGAGATTACCTGCAAGGGTTACGTGGAAATTACTGACATTGTGCGCCGGGTAATCAAAGAAGCAGGCTATACCAAACCTGAATATGGCTTTGATTATCGGACCTGCGGAATCATGGTCTCCCTCAAAGGACAGTCAAGCGACATCGCTGCCGGAGTTGATCAATCTTTAGAAACAAGAATGGGAGCGGCAACCGACGAGGTTTTAGATAAAACTGGCGCTGGTGACCAGGGAATGATGGTTGGCTTTGCCTGTAGAGAAACTCCCGAGCTCATGCCTTTGCCTGTTGCACTGGCGCACAAGCTGTGCCGACGTTTGGCTCAGGTAAGAAAAGACAAGACTGTGCCTTATTTAAGGCCCGATGGCAAGTCTCAGGTAACGATAGAATACAGTCATGGCATACCCAAGAGGGTGGTCTGTGTTGTTCTGGGCGCTCATCACGACCCGGGGGTGGAACGTAAAATCATCGAGCACGACCTTATAGAGCAGGTGATTAAGAAGGTCATTCCCGCCAAATTGCTGGACAGTGAGACTGAATACTACATCAACAGCGCCGGTCAGTTTGTCATCGGCGGGCCGGTGAGCGATACTGGTTTTACCGGGCGCAAAATCATTGCCGACGCTTACGGCAGTGCCTGCGGACATGGTGGAGGCTCTTTTTCAGGCAAAGACCCTACTAAGGTAGACCGCTCCGCCGCTTACATGGCCAGATATGTTGCCAAAAATATAGTAGCCGCTGGACTTGCTGATTACCTCGAGCTTCAGGTTGCCTATGCTATCGGAAAGGCTCATCCCCTGTCATTATCCATCGAGACATTCAGCACGGGAAAAGTCCCTGATGAAATCATATCAAATCTCGTCAACAAGCATTTCGACTTCCGCCCTGAGGCCATCATAAAGACTTTGGACCTGCGCCGCCCCATTTACCGCCAAACTGCTACTTACGGGCATTTTGGCAGAGAAGACCTCAACCTGCCCTGGGAAAGAACAGATAAGGCCGAAATCCTGAGAAAAGAAGCAGGCTTGTAAAAGTGCAAAACCAAATTAAGAGTTTTTTTAGCACTATGTCCCGGCTTAACAATTCGTCATTTGGTTACTATGAGGGGAGAGAGTATCACACTATAAAAGGCACCATGGCATACAGGAGGGCCTGCACTCATTTTGCAAAGAAGTTCTCCTTAGTGTATAATATCCACAGTTCAGTTCAGGTTATTACAAGCTTCTTAGAATCTCAGCAGATTTATCTTAAGTATTGGGTAGCCGGACTCTAACTAAAATTTAAAAGAGAG
>Ga0315541_1001014_pt1 | contig 27515 bp, 22 predicted proteins | sample SalMarSW160190MG_FD_203095 | JGI IMG/M metagenome (GOLD analysis project Ga0315541, IMG submission 203095) | Salt marsh sediment microbial communities from the Plum Island Ecosystem LTER, Massachusetts, United States - Salt Marsh Sediment SW1601-190 ...
GAGAACCAAGGTTGGCGCCGGCCCCATCCCCATTGAAACCACCGAGGGCTGGCTGATCTTCTACCATGGGGTGCTGACCTCGTGTAACGGCTTCGTCTACTCGATGGGCGCCGCGCTGCTGGATATCGACCAGCCCTGGAAGGTGCTCTACCGCACCGAGCCATACCTGCTGCATCCCATGGAGATCTACGAGCAGGTTGGCGACGTGCCCAACGTGGTGTTCCCCTCCGCTGCACTGACCGATGCCGCCACCGGCCGGATCGCGATCTACTACGGCGGAGCCGATACAGTCACCTGCCTGGCATTTGCGAAATTCGACGAGCTCATTGACTTTATCAAAGAGAATTCCCTCTGAAGGCTCAACGCGAAGGTCTGGCGCCTCGATGCCGAGCATCTGGCGGAGGGCAGTAGTCCTTGGCACGCTAATGATGGCGAGTGGGGTATCTTCCACACTCGCTTTTTCCCTTTTTCACCATCTGGACAGGGCAGCAGGGCAGCCATCTCTGAGCCACAGTGGAGGTGCGAAGTGGGTGGACTGAAGATCTGTGTCATCGGTGGAGGCAGCACCTATACCCCTGAACTCATCGAGGGTTTCATCGGGAGAGGGGATGAATTACCCGTGGCGGCCATCGCTCTGATGGACATTGATGAAGACAGATTGCGGGTTGTGGGCGGACTGGCGGGACGCATGTTGCGGGCAGCCGAGGCCGACATCGAACTGAGGCTTACGACGCAGCGGAAAGAAGCGCTGGAAGGGGCCGACTACGTCATTACCCAGATCCGAGTAGGGGGGCTGGCCTGCCGGATTCGAGACGAGAAGATCCCCCTTAAATTTGGCGTAGTGGGCCAGGAGACCACAGGCCCTGGCGGCTTTGCCAAGGCACTGCGCACCATTCCCGTGCTCCTGGACATTGCCCACGACATGGCCGAGGTGGCGCCAGGGGCCCACCTCATCAATTTCACCAACCCATCGGGCATCATCACCGAGGCCCTGCTCAAATACACCGACATCCCGACCATTGGCCTGTGCAACTCGCCCCTTGGGTTTCAGCGGGGCATCGCCCAGCAGTTGGGTGCTGCTCCTGAGCGCATCCAGTTGGACTACGTTGGACTGAACCATCTGAGTTGGATTCGCGGCGTGAGGTTAGACGGCAAGGAGGTCTTCGACCAGGTGCTGGAAGGCGCCATTGCCACGGCCAGGGCGGGCGAATCCCCCTTTTCCCCGGAGCTTCTCGAGACGCTGGGGATGATCCCCAGTTACTACCTGACCTATTACTATAACCACGATCAGTTGGTGGCCGAGCAGCGCCGGGCGGAGAAAACCCGGGGAGAGGTCGTCCAGGAGATCGAAGCCAGCCTGCTTAAGCTCTACGCTGACCCCAATCTCAGGCACAAACCCAAGCTGCTGGAGAAGCGGGGCGGTGCCCACTATTCCACCGTAGCCGTGGCCGTCATCAGCGCTATCCATCACGACAATGGTGAGGTACACATAGTCAACACACGTAACAACAGTGTCCTGCCCGATCTCCCTCCGGAATGCGTTGTGGAGCTGCCCTCAGTGATCAATGGGAGCGGCGCCCGAGCGATCCCCGTGGCCCCCATGCCCCCGGTAATACGGGGGCTGGTCCAGGCCGTCAAGGCCTACGAGGAACTGACGATGCTGGCCGGAATGGAGGGGGATGAGCAAGCGGCCTTGCAAGCTCTTCTGGCCCATCCATTGGTGCCCTCCTTTGCCGTGGCCCAAGGGCTCTGGGCGGCCATCAAGGAGGCCAACCGAGCTTACCTATCACAGTTCGAGGGCAGGACATGAGTCTCGTTCTGGGCGTAGATGCTGGTGCAACTAAGACCTTCGCTCTGGTCGCCGACGAAGACGGCCATATCCTGGGGTTTGGCCAGGGTGGGTCGGGCAACCACCAGGTGGCCGGGCTGGAGCCGGCCCTGGCGGAGATCAGGCGATCCTCCGAGGGAGCTCAGGCTCAGGCTGGCGTGTCTCCTCCCGTGGACTTCGGGTTCTTCGGCCTAGCCGGAGCTGATCTGCCCGTGGATTTTGCTCTCTTGACTCCGGCGGTCGAGGGAATGGGCATCGCCCGGCGGGTGCGCATCAAGAACGATACTATGGTCGCCCTGCGAGCCGGCCTCAAGCGTAGTTGGGGTGTGGCCGTCATAGGCGGTGCCGGCTTCAATGCGGGCGGCATCGGGCCCGACGGGCAGGAGATCCAACTGCCGGGCCTGGGGACGCTGTCGGGTGATTGGGGCGGGGGCGGCGACATCGCCCAGGAGATGATACGTCTCATCTGCCGTGCCTGGGACGGGCGGGGCCAGCCCACCGTGCTGACGGAGATGGTTCTCACTGCCCTGGGACTCCCTTCGGTGGAGGAGCTGATCGCCCAGCTCTACCAGAGCCAATTCGACTACTATCCCGACCAGTTTGACCAACGGCGTCTCCTTGCGTTAGTGCCTCTCCTCTTCGAGGCAGCCTTTAGAGGGGACCATGTTGCCCAGAATCTCCTGGTGCGGGTAGGGACCGAGGTGGGAACCACGGCCAACGCGATCATCAGGCGGCTGGGGTTGGAAACCACCGATGTGGAGGTGGTGCTCGGGGGCAGCATGTTCAAGGGCAGGGGGCCGCTGCTGGTTGACACGATTGCTCAGGTGTTGCACAGGATGGCTCCCCAGGCCACCATCGTTCTCCCGGAGTTCGAGCCGGTTGTAGGGGCGGTTTTTCTGGCCCTGGAGAGTCTGGGAGTTGAGGTCAACGAGGCTGTCTACGCCAACGTACGGGCCAGCCTACAGGACGAGAGGAGGACGAAACAAGAGGCAAGCCATGTCTGAATCCATCATCCTGAATCTGGATGGAAGGTGGAAGTTACGGGATTTTACGCCGGGTCGGGGACTAGCAGCAGGCGCACACCTGCCTGACTGTGATGATGCAAGTTGGCACCCGGCTTCCGTGCCTGGAGACGTGCACACAGCATTGGTGGAGATCAAACGCCTGGCGCCGCCCTTCTACAACATGAACGTGGAAACTTGCCAATGGGTGGAGTGCCAGGAGTGGTGGTATCGCACGACGTTCGAAGCGCCCTCGGGCAAGGATGACGCCGAGGCCAGGTACCTGCTGACCTTCGACGGCCTGGACACCTTGGCCACCGTCTACCTGAACGGGGCTGAGATTGGCCGCCACCGGAACATGTTCATCGCCGCCACTCTTGACGTGACGGAGCATCTGCGAGTCGGTGAGCGCAACACGTTGGCCGTGCGCTTCGATCCGGTGGTGGCATCCGTCGACGAGCGGGAGATTGAAGGGCCTGTCCTGAGCGCAGTCGAAGGGCAATGGGGCCGCAACCCCGAGCGGGCCTGGGTGCGCAAGGCACAGTGCAACTTCGGCTGGGACTGGACACCGCGGCTGGTGAGCGTGGGCATCTGGCAGGGGGTGACGCTACGCCGCTACATGGGCGCTCGCCTGGGCGGGGTCTTCTTCAAGAACACGGCCATCAGCCCTCAAGTGGCAGAAGCGGCAGTTGTCGTCGAGGCCGAGCGGTGGGCCGATGTGCCCGACCTGGAGGCGCAGATCACCCTGAGCCGTGGCGAGCAACGGCTAACCGACCGGGTTCCGCTGATCAACGGCCGGGCGGAGGTGGCTTTCACCATCCCCGATCCTGCCCTGTGGTGGACCCACGACCTGGGGGAGCCGGCCCTCTACGAGCTGAAGGTCTCCTTGCAGGCCCGCGGGAAGACCCTGGACACCCACTGCGAGCAGGTGGGCATTCGCACCATCGAGGTTGATCAATCGCCTGACCCGAATGAGCCGGGCACCAGGTTCTTCACCTTTGTGCTCAACGGCGTGAAGCTCTTCGCCAAAGGGGCCAACTGGATTCCGGCTGATTCCTTCGTGGCTCAGGTAGACGAGGCTCGCTACCGCGATCTCCTGGAGCTGGCCGTCGAGGCCAACATGAACATGTTGCGGGTCTGGGGCGGTGGCATCTATGAGAAAGACGTCTTCTACCGTCTCTGCGATGAGCTGGGCATCCTCATCTGGCAGGACTTTATGTTCGCCTGTGCGCGATACCCCGACGACGCCCCGTTCATGGCCGAGGTGGAGCGGGAGGCGGAGGCGGTGGTGCGGCGGCTGCGCAATCGTCCCTGCCTGGCCCTCTGGTGCGGCAACAACGAGAACGACTGGATAGACTACATGCACAACTGGCAGCGGCCGGGGCGGGACTTTCCGGGCAAGAGGATTTACCATGAGCTATTGCCGCCCATCGTGGAGCGGTTGGACGGCACCCGGCTCTACTGGCCCTCCAGCCCCTACGGCGGGAACGACCACAACTCCGCCGAGGAGGGAGATCGCCACAACTGGCAGGTCTGGCACGGTGCTGTGTTCCCCCGCCGCTTCGGCCAGGAGCCGAAACGAGACATCTCGCCGGAGGGCATCTCCTACCGCCACTACGCCGAGGACCCGGCTCGCTTTATCAGCGAGTTCGGCATGCACGCCGCACCGGTGTTGGAGACGCTGCGACGCAACGTGCCAGCCACGGCCCTGCACCTCGACAGCCCGGAGCTGCTCTACCGCAACAAGGACGAACCCAGGGACAAAGGGGACCTGTTGATGCTGGCCCACACCGGCCTGCCCAGTTCGCTGCCGGAATACCTCGACTTCTCCATGATTTGTCAGGCCGAAGGGCTGAAGTTCGGTATCGAACACTATCGGCGGCGGAAGTTTCACTGCAGCGGGACCCTCTTCTGGCAGTGGAACGACTGCTGGCCGGGCCTCAGTTGGAGCGTGCTGGACTACTACCTCTTTCCCAAGGCCGGCTACTTCTACGTCAAGAGGGCCTACGCGCCGGTGTTGGCTTCCTTCAAAGGGGAGGTGGATGGCGTCTCGCTATGGATCACCAATGACACCCTGGAGGACTTGGTGGACACGGTGACCATCTTTCGCGGCGACTTCTCCGGGCAGAAGCGGTACGAGGAAGTCCTAGAGGTCCGAGTACCTGCCAATGCCTCTGTCAAAGTCAAGCACTTCCCTTTCGATGAGCTAGGCGTCGAAGATCCTCGGCAGGAGTATTTGGCCGTGTGTTCCCAAAGCGGCAGGTTCTATGGCAACCGCCACTTATTCGTGGAGGTCAAGGACCTGGTCAGGCCGAAACCTGATTTGAAAGTAGCAATCGCTCAAGGGAGCGACGGGAAGTACGAGATCAGAGTGGCCACCGATGTCTACGCTTATTTTGTCAAGCTGGTTGTGCCCATAGAGGGCACTAAGTTCAGCGACAATTACTTCGACCTCTTCCCCGGCCAGGAGCGGGTCATAGAGGTCTGGAACGAGGCGGACCGGCGGCTGGAAGAGAACGATATAGCAGTTAGCTGCCTCTAGCAGAGCTGAAAGTCTTTCCACCGTGTGGTAGCCTCAAATCCTCGGTCGTTCAGTCTGTTGAAACCGTGCTTGGCCGTGAGAACGATGGCGCAACAGTTCCGTGCCATAATCGTTGTCACGTCTCGTCTCTCATCGCCCGCGCCAAATCGTTCTCCTTGTGGACGCCAAGAATGAAGGTCAGACCATGCGACCTCGCGCAACTCCCGCTCCGACGTCGCGGTGGGTGTAGCTTTCTCGCCTATTCCATCCTGTAGCAATTAATGGCTGACCGCGAACCAGATCACGGGAGAACCCGGAGCCACGGAACCTTCGAGAAGTCTTTCTTGTCAAAGGTGTATACGTTTTCCAGACCCTCTGCTTTCGCGAAGCAAGCTAGATATGCGTCCGTGTAATCAATGTTCAGTTCAGCGTGGAGAACGGCTGCTTCCTCCAAGAGGCGAGAGTTATCCACGTGAATGTTGCGTAGGTTCAGAATAGCAATTGCTTTTTCGGCGGCCTCCTGTTTGGACAAGTTAAACACAGGGGTTTCCAGGACCCAGATGATCTCAGCGATCACGAGCGGCGGAACGACTAGCTGGATCTCGCCTCTCTCCGCCTGCTGTAGGATCTTCTCAGCCTGTTCGGCCTGATCAGGAGGAGCCCCGGTTAGGTAGCGAAGGAAGAAGCAGGTATCGACGCTAGCTCTTGGGATGGGCATGACGAGCAGTGTGCTCCTCACGGGCCGCTTTTCGGAGTTCTTTGATGGACTTGAAAGGCTTTTGTGTTTTCACTGAACCGCGCATTTCAAGGAGAGATCTCCTTTTTATCGGGAGAACTCTTACCGAATCTCCCTCTTCGATGAACATCAATCCGTCCCCCTGTTTTAGGTTCCAGCGACGGGCGATTTGCGCGGGGATGGTGATCTGCTTTTTCGAGGAAAGTGTGGCAATTGTCATGGTTCTTCCCCTCCTTTTGCGTATCTCCTTACTCTCATATTATGCCTTACTTTTCCGTCATGTCAAGGCTCGATGCTCATGGTGTAGCTTCCTGACGCAATCGGACTAGCAACCATGCACAATGAACTCTCATTCGAGGGTCATAGACCCTATTTCAGGCTGCTTCTTGAGGAATCATGGTATGCGTCCCCGGAATTGACGGAATTGAAGCGCCTCACCCATCGCCGTAGTTGCCCTGTATCATAACGCGTGGGCATTCCATACAATGGAGGGAGTGGGAGGTGGTGAATGCGATACTACGAGATCATCGTCGGACAACTTGACCTTGCGGCAGAGCTGCTCCATGCACAGCATCCAACCCAGTCTCGACTAGCCCTGATACTGGTCGACAACGCTGTGGAGTACGTTCTCCACAGGTACGCAGTCGACTACTTCCGTTTCAACCCTGTGAGCGGTGGTCTGCCAGTAGAAGAGCGAAGGGAGCAATACAAGGAACGCGCAAAGGTTCGTGGGCAACATCTCAAGCCGAAGATCACCTTCGCCCTCAGCAAGAATGCGATTACTAAAGATCAGGCGCGTTTCGTCCGTAACGCACATGAGTTCCGGAATCAGGCATACCACGCTGGACTCGTGCACGATCCCATCATCACCGAACTCGCTACGGCCTATTACTCCCTGTTCTGCCAGATGCTACCGAACCTCGCCCCTCGAATGATCTCCGTCAAGTTCGGCGCCTCATTCTCGCCACGAGTCGAATGTCATATCAGTCGCGAGGCTAGACTCAGGCTTCCAACAAGGGAAGGAGTCGACCTGATTGTCAGCTCGCTGAAACACGCCCTACCTCAGCCCAAGCGCACTCTTGCAGAAGCCTGTAGGAGTTCTCTCGCGGGCAGGCTGGACGACGTCCGATCGCTGATTGACTACCTCGTTCGGAATGACACAACTGCGAAAAGTGCAGAGCACCTAATCCTTGACACGCAGTTCTGGACTGACTTCTGGGCACGCGCCCCGGAAGAGGGCTTCACACTACGCGATACCGGATTTGGAGGGGTTGAGGTAGATCCCAGCCAGAAGAAGCAGTGGGAAGAAGTCATCACCCACATGCGCACATCCTGGAGGCCAAGGGTATCGGTGCAGACCCTTGAGAGATGGGACAGGCGGATATCCGGGCTCACGTCGGAGTCGATCCCAGGCAAGCTGTTGCAGAAGTACTGCAAGTTGGAATCCGAGATCGAGCCATTCGAGCAGATGATCTCACGTCGATGCGCTGCGTATGACCAGTACATCGACGAGTTACTGGAAGAGGAGAGGATCTCTGGCCGCAGGTAAGATCCACAGTCGTAGACAGCAGCGGCTCGCATACAGCCACTCGGGCGGGATTCCGGGGACACAATACGCAATGCGTCGCCGACGAGATCGAAATAGGTATTGTGTCCCCCGATTTACAAAAGGAGCTATATCTTAGGATCGGCATCCCTAGAAGAGGACGAATCTCCAAAGCAGGCTTTATTGCAGTTAGGTAGCGCCTTTGAATTGACAAAGGAGGTTTTCGTGGAATGGAGTATCAGTGATCACCAAGATTGGAGAGTTGTAGATTTCACCCGTTGGCTAAAACTGACTAACTACCAAAACTTGGAGGAGCGAGCAGGGGTGTATATCTTTGCCAATGTCAACCACCAAGTGAAGTACATCGGTAAAGCTGGGGCCGGTAGAATGGTAGCTGAAATAGGAAACGCCATACGCCGCGACAAGGACAGAGGAGCAACCCTCGTTAAAGCTTTATATACCAACTCAACTGCAAATGCTCAGTCACTCGAGACGGATTTGATAAGAAAATACAGACCACCAAACAACTTCGCTTGATTTCAAATCTCCTCGGCCTGTGACCAAGTCCTACGTTCCCCCAAGACACGACTGAGCAGACACTCCGCCATCTGCCTTGACAGGGGTCTCGTGCAATTGGAATTATATCTCCAGAACTACCGACAGAGCATACCGCTTCTCGGAATGTAATGCGCATCACACTCATGGAGTGCTGCCGATCACTTGCTACGAAACATGGGCTAACTCAGCGGGTTAATAGAACTCGGCTAGATCCTAGTGTTGGATTGCAAGACCCGACCCTCATGTACCCTGACATGGAGATCGTCGCAGGCCAGCCTACTGTTTGGAGATTACTGGAGCAACTCGACAAGGTATCGAGTTGCCCGAGTACGCGTCTGACCAAGCGCTACTCGTCGTGGTAACCTGCACAGGCCCAGGAATCTCTGTATCGCGCTGTCCGTTCGGTGTCGTCGAGCAGGATGCGGATGGCCGACCCGTAGCCTTCGACCCCGCCAACTGCTTCGGCTGAGAGCTGAAGGTCAGTAGCTGCCCAAGTGGCGCGATCTCGTTGGTCGCGCTGTGTCTGTGAACACCAAGAATGAAGACTTGCCCCCGCGACCCGCACTAACTAGATTTGTGATCGTTGATATAGCTTGGTTTGCTCTCATGAACCCGCAAAGACTAGAGTACATACATGCGTATCGTTGGTAGATTTGATCGGAGAGCTGAACGCTTGAAGTCCGTCTGGGAAGCTGTTAGCTCAAGTCTTGAAGAACCAACTAGTTCTCTTGAGGACTTCGAGGTGTTTGTCTCACAGGCGCTCATAGCAATGAGGGAGAGTCCCCCACAGACTACTTTCGCAGAGCGACGAATCCGCGATGCGATTCGGGTTGCCCGAGCCGAGTCATTCCAGATGCTCGACAAGGTGAGCCAAGAACGGCTGAGCGGGAGCCTGGCTCGGCTTCAAACAATCAATCGTGCGGTTCGAAAGGTTAGCAAAGAGATCTCCGAGAAATGGTCACCAGTTTCCACCATACAGGCTGTAGCGGATAACAAGCGGTATGAAGTTGTCCCATGCGAGATCTCTTCTCGATTTCGGAATGTCAGCCGACGCATAGCTTTCACCAAAGTGGTCACACAATCACAGGTTCGGATCCTGCGTAGTATGCTGGAAAGGGTGTTGGGCCGAGTCACCTACATTCGGCGTCGCTATGTTAGTTGGAAGTGCGGGATGCTGAAGCGGTACTTGGAAGCAGGCGAGAACTCCCAGATCCTTGGTCCGATCGTGATAGACATCATTGCGGAACTCCGCACTCGGGCAATGACGAAACAGGACATCCGCGTCATGCGCAATGCTTTCATTGGTGGCTCTCCCCGAACTCAGATCGTGTCTTTCATCAAAGGCCTGAGCCAAGAGCAGCAGTATAGAGTACTCACGTCTGTAGCAGGATTGGATCTGACAGAGCGCGAGCAATCCGTGGCGGGAATGCTCCTACATCAACCCGGATCACTTGAGCCCGAGCAGTTGGCTAGCACGGATTCGGTTGAATTGTTCGTGGACGGATTCTTGGAGGTAAACAGGGATCGCGTAGTAGCTGAGATTCATGCTTCCGGGACAAATCCATCCGAAGCTTGCCGGTACTCCCAACTAGACCTCGACGCACTCGTTGGCTGTCTTGTGCTGCTCGACCCGCACGCACGAGTTGAACACCCCGACCAGATGGATGTTTCACCTGCACTGGTCTACGCTGATGGTCGCCTTTCTTCGGCGATGCACCCCGGGCCTCGATTCCATAAGGAGACTATCAGTCTTACTGAAGTAGTTGTGGATGACTTGCAAAAGATCCTGGGTTCTCTCGGAGTTGGCGAACAGAATTGCAGGAGGACTACGCTTCAGCTGGGAATTCTTAGGTCGCTCCACTGGCTAAGGCGAGCTGTGGCGAGCAACTCGGTTGAGGAGCGCTTCCTTGACCTCATAGTCGCTCTGGAATGCCTTCTTGGGGGCGGTAACGCAAGAGCGGATAGATGGAGAACCATCTCTGACCGCGCTACTCTGCTCCGTCGAATCTTGAAGGTCGGGCGAGAGGATCACAGGCAACTCATGAATCGAATCTACGACATACGAAATGAAATCGTTCACTCGGGAGCTCACAAACTGAAGAGCCTGGAACAGGACACCAGTGACCTGCTAGGTGAAACCAGATGGTGCCTGGTCCGATGTGTCGAAGGCATCATCGAGGGTTGCCGTGACCTCATTGAGCTTGACGCTTGGTCAGAAGAGAAGAGGCTGGATGCGAGGAGAAGGCGGCTCAAGCAATCCAAGTTACAACCTGGCGAGATGTCGTCATTTTGTGGCCAACTGTTGAGGGAGCCCGATGAGATCATCGCTGATGTCGCTGGGACTATCGAGCTCGTCGATGAGGGTGAAGACGGGTGGGTCTATCACGACCTACGCATTCGAAACATATCCCTTCATTCCGTCACGAGATTCGCAGGCGGAGATAGATATTGGTTCAAGGGAGTAGCACAGGGACATCACGTCGAGATCCGTGATGGTCACCTGCTGGAGTACAGCTCTTTCGTGATCCTAATCATGAATCGCGCGAAGTCGTTTTCCTACCGTGCCTGGGATGGAGTAGCGTTTACGTGATTTCGCAGGCGGTTTGGTCGTTCCTGCGGGTCGTCGATAGCTCGCTCAAATACCCGCGTTGCAGCAAGGTTGGGGGCACGTCTTCGTTCTTGGCATTTCTGGGCATGCAGCTGACTCTTGAGGCGCAGCATCCTTCGTTGGCTGATAGGCAAAGATCCGAGTCGGTGCGATATCGCAGGATTCGGATACTCGATTGCAGTACCTGCTCTCCGACCTCCAAGTTGCCTGAGTGAAGACATACCCATACGATACCGAAGAGAGGAAGGTGGTCATGAGTTCGGTACTGGTTGCGTACGCGACGCACTACGGCTCGACACAAGAGGTCGCGGAGGCGGTGGCCGAAGCGCTGAACGAACGTGGGGTCGATGCGACTGTCCGCGCGGCTCGCGATGTGAACTCGCTGGACGACTGCTCAGCCGTCGTGCTCGGAGGCGCCCTCTACTTCTTCAGACTGCACAAGGACGCTCGCCGGTTCTTGTCGCGGCATCGCAAGGCTCTGATGGACATGCCGGTCGCCGTGTTCGCGATGGGGCCGTTCAACGACACGGAGGAGGAGTTCGCAGGCGCACGCAAGCACCTGGATCGTGCGCTACGCAAGAAACCCTGGCTGTCACCTGTGGCTGTCGGCGTATTCGGCGGGTGCTTTGATCCCACCGGACTACGATTCCCGCACAAAAACCCGGCGATGAAGCAGATGCCGGCCAGCGATATTCGCGATTGGGACGCCATCCGCGCCTGGGCCGAATCGCTACCTCAAGCGCTCGGGCTGGAGAAACCGCCCGCCGGGAGCTGAGGCACGGAGGCCCTTCGAGCACCCTCCTCGGCTCAGGATCAGGGCTTCGTGGTCACGAACCGCTTGCCGTCTTTTGCACAGAGGATCTGCACCACTTCGCGGCCGGCGATCGCGGCGCCCGGTAGGCCGCCCGGGGGCACGGTCCACATGCTGGCGATGTAGAGGTTGTCCAGCCCGGGGACGGTCTTTCGGACGTAGCCGTGCTTCTTCTGAAACTCAGGTGATAGCATCCAGGTCATGAACGACCCCTTCCAGTTCGCGGTGTAGCGCTCGAAGGTCAGCGGCGTGGCCACGTCGGTCACCTCGATCGCGTCCTTGAATCCTGGGTAGCGGGCATCGATGGCATCGGCGCACGCGGCCGCGATGGTCTCCTTCTCGGCCGTGTAGGCGGGGCGATCGTCACGGAGCCGGTTCCAGAACTCCCAGTCCGCGGTCAGGATAGCCGTCACCACCGAGCAGCCTTCCGGGGCGAGCGACGGGTCGAAGCCGTAGCTCTTGACGTTCATCCACCCGACCTCGGCTCCGGCAAGCTGCAGCGGGTGCTCCAGTTTGAAGGACTCTCCGAGGCACTCGTCCAACTCGTGAATCACCCGCTTCACGCCGAAGCTGACCTGGACGCAGGAGGGATAGAGCTTGCCTGTCTCCAGCAGCACGCGGTGCGTTTCATCCTGCCGGGTCCCATCCAACAGCGAGCGCAAGGTGCCGTGAAGATCTGCCGCGGACACGACGTAGTCGGCATCGATCTGCGTTCCGTCTGCGAGCTCAACGCCTACAGCCTTTCCGTCTTCCTCCAGGATGCGAGCCACCCGTGTCCCGTAGTGGATCTCGCCTCCAAGCGACGTGTAGCGCTGTTCGATCGCGCGAGCGAACTCCAGCGACCCGCCGGCGGGGAATCCGGCGGCCTGCTTCGCCATCGGGACCAGCGTCATGATCAGGCCGATCAGTGGCGTATCGCTGCCGATGGCCTGCGCCAGCCCGGCGGCAAGGAGCGGATCTTTGAAGCGCTGGGCGAACTCACCCATCGTCGTCGCGCTGAGTGTCTTCAGCGCGCTCAGGTGACGGCGCATGCGGAAGGCGAGCTTGAGTATGTCCAATTTAGACATCAGCTCTCGCGGCTTCCCGACGGGCATGCCGAAGGGGATGAACTTCTGGATCCATCGGCAGAGCTGCTCGATCGGCTCGGCGTCGGCCGGCGACAGCGCTTTCATGTGCGCCTCGAGTCGATCCGGATCGGCATAGATCGAAAAGACTCGCTCGTCGAGCCCCACCGTCCGCCAGAAGACGTCGTGGTCGTACATGGTCTTCCCTTGGACCGCGCCCAGCTCCTCCCACAGTGTGTAGAGGGAGTCTCCCGGCGCCGAACCGGTGAGCCAGTGGATGCACCCGTCGAAGGTGTAGCCCTGGCGGGTCCACGCCGTGCAGAGCCCGCCGGGCAGATTGTGTGACTCGAAGATCCTTGTCTGGTAGCCGTTCATCCGGCCGTAGCATCCCGCCGAAAGGCCGGAGACTCCGGCCCCGATGATCGCAATCGTTTTCTCGCTCATTGCCCACTCCTTCGCTGCGTTATGGCATCGACACTTCGCGCGGCGTTGTATCTAAAGACCATTCTAGCCGATCTGCTCCCCAAAGCGGAGGCGGGATGAGAAGCATGCTGCGAACTCCTCAGCCGCATCGCGAGGCGAGCACGATTAACCCGACGAACGCCGAAAGGGACGACGTCAGTGATTCGGTTCGCGCCGTTCTGTCCGTGACTGCCCCCCGACACATGCACTGTGCCCTAGCCCAACACGACCTCGACCCGGTTGTGGTCCTGGAGCTTCTTCGCTGGGACGAGGTTGTCGGGAAGAGGTTCGCCGTTCAGCGTGAAGGTCTTCACGCCGCGGCAGACGTGATCAGGGTTCCTGACCTCGATCTCGATCGTCTTCCCGCGGAAGCGGCGGGTCGCGGTGAAGTCGTCCCAATCGCTCGGGATGCACGGATCGATCCGCAGGCCGTCGATCTCGGGGCGAAGACCGAGGATGTACTGGGTGGCGCTGAAGTAGGCCCAGGCGGCGGCGCCGGTCAGCCACGGCGTGCGCGTGTTCCCCGGACGCGGGGAGAAGGTTGAGTACGTAGTCTGGCCCTGTACGTACGGCTCGATCTGGCGGATCTCGGCGCGGTCGTTGTATGCGGCCGGCATCGAGGCGCGGTAGTAGTCGTAGGCTCGATCGCCGTGGCCGAGGCAGCACTCGGCGATCACGCCCCACCCTTGAGTGTGGTTGAAGATTCCGGCGTTCTCCTTGACGCCCGGGTTGAAGACGACGGCGCGCATCACGTCGATCGACGTCTTGACGAACGGTGGGGCCGAGAGCATCAGTCCGTACGGCGTGGCGAGGTGCTCGTTGACGGTCTCCATGCAGCGGGCGGCCTGCTCCGAAGACGCGGCGCCGCTGATCACCGACCAGACCTGGGTGTTCAGGTAGATCTTCCCTTCGTCGGACTCGTGGGTCCCGTAGACGGTCCCGTCCTCGCCGATCGCCCAGATGAAGCGGTCGCCGTCCCAGGCGCACGCTTGGATGCTTACGTCGAGCGACTGGCGGTGATCGAGCGCCCAGGCGGCCTCATCGGGCTGCTCGAGCTGCTCGGCAATCTGCGCGTAGACGGTCAGGCCGAGCCGTAGTTGGAACGCGACGAACAGGCTCTCGCCGTGGTAGCCGAGACGAAGGCAGTCGTTCCAATCGGCCGACAGGCCGCAGGGGAGTCCGTGCGTCCCCGTTCTCTCGAGGTTGAACTCCAACGCACGGCGCAGGTGCCCGAGGACGGTCGCCTCGCCCCGGTCGGCGTACGGGAGGACCTTCTCGTAGAAGCCGACGTCGCCGGTCTCGTTGACGTAGGCCGGGATCGCGTTGAAGAACCAGAGGCAGTCGTCGGAGCGATACGCTTCCGGATCCGGGGGCGTCTCGTGGCCCGGGCGGTGCTCGAACGGCTTAACGATCGGCATCGCCCCGCCGTTCGACACTTGAGCGGTCAGCATCAGTTCGAGACGGGCACGAGCGTCGTCCGGGACGGCGGAGACGACACCTAGGGCGTCCTGGACCGAGTCGCGGAACCCCAACCCGTCACGCTCTCCGTTGTAGACCAGACTGGCGGCGCGCGACCAGGCGTAGGTGATCAGGCAGTTGTAGGGCCCCCAGACGTTGATCGTGTGATTCAACGCCTCGTCCGGCGTTTCCACCACAAGGCTTCCGAGCTTGGCGTGCCAGCTTGCTTTCAGTTTCCGAAGTTCCTCGGTCGCTCGATCCAGGGAGCCGAACTCGTCGACCGTCCGCACCCCGACCGATCGTGCGTCGCCGATCCCGAGCATCACGAGGAGTTCTCGACTCTCCCCCGGCTGCAGCGTCAGATCGGATTGCAGGCTCCCGCACGCGTTGTCGCCGTAGGCATCACTGCCGGTGCATCGGCCCTGTTCGACGACGAGCGGATTGTGATAGCTCCGGTACGGGCCGAGGAACGCCTCTCGGCTCGTGTCGTACCCGATGAGGTCGGCCCCGACGAGGGCCAGCCACGCATGATGCGCGATGTCCTGGATGATGCCCTCTTCTGTCTCTCGCGTCAGGTGGTCTTGGATGGCAATACGGAGGAGGCCGTCCTCGGTGAGGCTTCCGCGGACGATGAACAGCGAGTACTGCAGGTTCACCCGATCCTGGTACGTGTCCCACTGGTTGGTGAACTCGCAGAACGAGAAGACCGAGATCTCCCGGGGCCGGTCGCTCTCGTTGGTTACCCTGAGCCGCCAGTACTCAAACGCCTGGCCCAGGGGGACGAAGTACGTTGCCTCTGTGGCGATCCCGGCGTAGCGCGACGCGATGATCGTGTACGCCGTGCCGTGCCGGCAGACCGACTCGTAGGCGTCGAGCGGCTTGCCGACCGGCTGCCATGAGGCCGACCAGTAGTCGGCGCTCTCCTGATCCCGGAGGTAGAAGTAACGCCCGGGCTGATCCATCGGGACGCTGTTGAATCGGAGGCGGAGGAAGCGCCCGCGTGCCCCCGATCGGTAGAAGCCGTATCCGCCGGCGTTGTTCGTGATGATCGCTCCGTACCCGGTCGAGCCGAGGTAGTTGCTCCAGGACGTCGGTGTATCCGGCCGGGTGATTACGTATTCCTTCGCTTCGTCGTCGAAATGACCGTATCGCATATGCATCGCTCCTATCCCGGTTCGTCCAGCCGGTCGAGCATCTCGAGGCAGGCGCGGCTGTGGTGGTACGGGCAGACCCACGGCCTAGCCTTGTACCTCATCGGATCGGGCGTACCGTCCGCGGAAAGGCGTTTGAACCAATCCCCGTGCGTCCGATCGACGAACCGGTCTTACGCGTAACGCCAGCACCGGATCGCCGGCCTGTGCGAACCGCTCTTCGCCCGTCAGCTGGTACGCGTTGTAGAAGCCGACGATCCCCTCTGCCTGGGGCCACCAATTCCTTCCGGGGTCGATCACGCCGTTCGGGGTGCCCTCGAAGTAGCCTCGATCGACCGGGTCGTACGCCTGTTCCTCCAGCAGTCGGAACAACTCTTGGGCGAGGTCCAGACTGCGAAGATCTCGCGTCGCCCGATAGAACTCGCTCAGTCCGTAGATGCCGAACGCGTAGTCCGGCGCCTTGGTCGCGCCGCCGACCTTGATCGCGTCCTCGTGGATAACCTCTTTGTACGCCTCGGCGTAGCCCTTCTCATTGGTGACGTCCCAGCCTAAGGCTTTGAACAACGGATCGATGAACTCCCGCCGAAGCTGCGTCTCGTTGTACTCGTGGGAGCGATAGGCGTCGCGATTGCGTTCAAATCGCTCAATCAGCTTGAGGACTCCCTTAGGAGTGAGCATTCCTATCCTACCTTCTAGTTCTCCTCCCCATTATGGCTAATAGTCGGTAATGTTTCAAATTTCTGGATGAATGAGGAAAACCGATCAAACAGTGAGAGGCAATGCGTCCGCTTGACAATAACGGGCTTGCTATTTATAGTGGATCATGTACGTGGCATTTATGAAGGATGGCCTTTTGAAACATGGAGGAGAAGATTTCGAAAGTTCAGTTCGTCAATAAAAAGTGAAAGGAGGTGAGGTTATAAGACGAAGCCAAGTTTCAGAGTTTAGCTAACGGACCATCAATAAGGAGGTATGAGAGCATGAAGCGAGGGTTGATTTATCTTGTTGCGCTGGTTCTTGTGGTAGGGCTAGCTGGAAGCTATGTAGTGTTGGCGGAGGAAGAGCCCATCAGAATACTTGCAACCGTGGCCCTTTCTGGTGTTGCAGGCAATATTGGCCCAGGCTACGACAAAGCGATGCGGTTAGCGATCGAGGAGATCAACGCGGCTGGTATCGACGGATTTAGCAAGATCGAATATAAGGTTATCGATACGGAAACAGATCCTGCAAAGCTAAGACAGAAACTGCTAAGAGAAATCCAAACATGGCGCCCCGATGTCGCTGGTGGAACAGCTTTGGAGACGACAATCAGAGTTCCTTGTGAGCTTTGTCCTCAGTACAAACTCCCCTATTTCGTCGGTGGCCACCTGAGCATGACCAAGTACCTTCCGCCTGGTGAAGTGCCACTTACCCCATGGGTTGCTTACTATGGATATTCCGACTTCTTCGCCGGCCAGCTCGCGGGGCAGTTCTTCGAGGAGATGGGGGTTAAGAAGGTCGCGCTCCTTGCCGGTGACTACGACTGGGGATACAGCAACGGCATTGGTCTCAAGTACTACTGGGAGACTCATGGTCAACCCTTCGAGATCTCCCCGGTGATCTATGTGCCGCTTGACAAAACCGACTATTCCACCGAGATCCAACTCATCAAGCAAGAGCAGCCAGACGCGGTGTTTATCCCCTATACAGGCGCAGGTTGGATGAGCGCGGCCACCCAGATGAAGGACGCTGGCGCGGCGCCACGCATTATCCTCTATGGGACCACCTATTCCAATATGGGTGGAGCGAAGGTGACCGGCGCGTACGGTGCCGAGGGCATCTACACGTTGTCGGACCACGATCCAACTACCAACGGTTGGCGCGCGTATGTCAGGGCGTGGAAGGACGCCTATGGGGAACAGTCCTACCCGGAGACCTACTCGAACAACTATTATCAAGCGATCTATTGGCTCAAGGAAGTTTTTGAAAAGGCGGGCACCAAAGACCCGGACGTGATCATCAAAACCATGCAGGAAACCTCGTTCCAGAATGTCTGTATCAGCCCGATGGGGCCGATGGGCCCGGACGGGGAAAACCTGGGAGCAGAGGCTGCCGTCATTCAATTCCTGCCCGGTGCTGCTTCGGATTTGGACCCCTCTTTCGGGCTCCATCCGGTGCTTGTGCGCACCTATTCAACGCCTGACTTGACCTCGCGCGCGGTCCTTGACGTCATTAAGGACTATCCCAAGCTCGAGCCTGGAGAAGACTATCCCGCTGGCTAGCAGGTCGAGTGCCTGTTAAGGGAAAGGAACATGGCTCCGTATAGGAAAGGGAAAAGCGTGTAAGGGAAAGCAGCCTATCTCCTCTTTTCGAGTGGGAGGTAGGCTGCTTCTTTTCTTGAGGTGGACAGCTTCTTTTCTTATAGTAGAAGGTAGACAATGGAGACTATTCTTGAAGTAACGAATATCAGCAAGCACTTCGGCGGGCTCAAGGCGTTGAATGAGGTGTCCTTCAGCATACAGGAAGGAAAAATATCAAGTTTGATCGGTCCCAACGGTGCCGGTAAGACCACCCTGTTTAATATCATGGCCGGGGCCCTGCGTCCCGACTCAGGAACGGTCACGTTTCTGTCCGATGATATCACGGGGATGCGACCGTATGGGGTGTGCCGTAAGGGCATTGCGAGGACCTACCAGCTTAAAACACTTTTCCCAAGTTTCACTGTTTTCGACAATGTACTAGGAGGAATGCTTAAGGAGCCAGGCTGGGTAAAAGACAAGTTCGATGAGGTCTTCGAGATACTTGACTTCATCGGGCTAAAGGAGAAGGCAAACGTTGTGGTTTCCAGCTTGCCACCTCTAGAAGCAAAGTTTGTTGAGTTGGGTCGAGCGTTGGCGACCCATCCTAAGCTTCTGCTTTTGGATGAACTGTTGGGCGGGCTTGTTCCATCGGAGACCGCGCAGATCTGTGATGCCGTGCGGGCATTGCGAGACGGGGGCTCTACGATCCTTCAAGTCGGCCACGAAATGGGGCCGATCATGAAAACCTCGGATTGGGTAGTCGTCCTCAACAAAGGGACAAAGCTGGCGGAAGGCACCGTGGACGAGATTAGAAATAACGAAGCTGTACTGGCTGTCTATCTGGAAGCCGGTGGAGAGGATTATGAGTGATCCCGTCCTGGAAGTCTCCGAATTGTCTGTCGCCTATGGGGTCAATCTGGCCGTAAAGGGCGTGAGTGTTACTGTCTCCGAGAATGAGATTCTTGGAATCGTTGGGCCCAATGGAGCAGGGAAAACGACGTTGCTCGAGTCCATCGCTGGTCTACACCCTTTGCGCCAAGGATCGATTAGTTTCCGAGGCAATAGAATTGATCACTCCTCCGTTCATAAGCGACGAAAGTTAGGGATCGTGCTTATTCCGCAGGAGGAAAACATCTTCCCGGGGATGATGGTCAAGGAAAACCTTGAAATGGGGGGAGTACTGATGCCTGCCCGAGAGAGGGAGACTCAGATGGATTATGTCTATGAGCTTTTCCCTACGCTCAAGGAGCGGTCGAGGCAAATCGCCAACACGCTCTCCGGTGGCGAGCGCCGCATGCTTGCAGTAGGGGTGGGTATCGTAGCGAACGCTCAATTGTTCCTGATCGATGAGCCTTCGGTTGGATTGGCGCCGAAGCTGGTTACCAATTTACTTGAACGGCTCAGGCAGCTCAAAGAAGATACTAAACGCCCGATCGCACTTTGTGAACAAAATATTAAGGTATTGAATGTGGCCGACCGCATTTTAGGAATGGAGGCAGGGGAAAGCAAATTCTGTGAAAGCCTGGACGTGGTTGATAAGGGAAAGGTAAAAGAGCTGTATCTGGGTCTGCATGCCTAGGGCGTCTTGCCTCGTGTTGGCCAGAGGAGGGTGACTGCAACGTGATTTTAAACGGGTTCATCAACGGAATCATCATGGCGGGAATCGTTGCGCTGCCGGTATTGGGCATCGCCGTCATCTATGGAATGACAGGGACCATCAATTTCGCGATAGGCGGTATCGGGGTCTTCAGCGCCTTTACAACCTGGTATCTTCTCCCCTACAATACGGTGTTGGCGGTTGTAGTGGGCCTTGCCGTTGGATTTGCATTAGGGTATAGCATTCAAGCGTTGCTGCTTACTCCCTTAAGTGCAAGGCGCGGTGGAGATCTTAATTTATTTTTTCTCATCACTAATAATATTGGTTTGATATTTGTTGGATTGACCCGGGTGATCTTTCCCCGGCCTATTATTGGAATCCCGCTTTCCCGTCTAGGAACGATTAACATCCTTAGCGTGCAAACAAGCGGACTCAAATTCCTCGCGCTGTTTATCGCTATTAGCAGCCTGCTTCTTCTGCGTGCGGTGGAACGATACACCCGGGTTGGCAAGTCATGGCGAGCGACGTCGCAGAACCTGCGACTTGCCAAGATAGTGGGGATAAATACTAGTCGTGCGTTTAATGTGGCATCTGGGATAGGATGTATGCTCGCAGCTTTTGGCGCAATCATATGGGGTAGTTTATATAATTTAACTTTAACTACTGGTTTTGACCTAACTTTTTTGGGCTATATTATAGCTGTTGTAGGCGGCATCGGGAATATCTTAGGCGGCATGTTGGCCTCTTTGATCATCGGGTTGGTGTTGAGCTTTAGTGCTTACCTTGTCAGTGGAAGTTGGCAGAGTGTGATCCTGTATGGTATTGCAATGATAACGCTCATCGTAGCGCCAAGGGGCATCCTTGGTTCAGAGCGATCCGTCTAGCAGGGCGCGCAAACTACGATTTGGGAAGGGGTTAAACCATTATGAAAACCCGTCCGTATCAAGAAGTGCTTACGCTGATCGCGATCTTTATTTTGTCTTTCTTGTTCATCAGAGGCGGCGGCTATTATAAATGGTTTACAGGTTATGTGTTGCTATATCTCATACAAGGATATGTGGCATGGTTTCTTTTTTCGAAATGTGGGCAGCCATTCTACGGCTATGCTGTGACCATGGCCGTAGGGGCCTTCGCAAGCATTGTCTCGGCCGAGGTGTACGGATGGCCCCTGTGGGGAGGCATATTGTTGGGCGCCATCTTGAGCTCCCTTTTGGCTTCCACGCTATTTGTCGCCACAAGCCGCGCAAGGGGTTTTTATGTGGGCATGGTCTCTTTCCTTCTTGTTATCCTATTTCCCAGCCTTATTGAAGCGCTACGGGATATCACCGGCGGGCGCAGCGGGATGTCGTTTCGCGGGCTCACTGGGCTGATCGGATTCGATGGGCTATTGTGGCTTGTCCTTGGGGTGGCGGGTGTCGTTGCTGGCGCCTTTTTCTGGCTGTTACGTACAAAGGTTGGACGTATCTTAACCATTATTGCTGAAAATGATGATTTGGCAAAAGCCGTCGGTATTAATACTTTTAAATACAAATTACTGGCCTATGCTATTAGTGGCTTTGTTTCCGGAATAGGCGGTGGTCTCTATGTGAACTATATCGGCTCAATCTCATCTGTTGACATCGGAATTATAACAACAATTTACATCACCTTCATTCCAATCGTTGGGGGAAGCAAGGTTGCTTTTGGGCCACTGATTGGGACTCTGTTCATTCGACTGGTTCCAGAAGCGCTTGCCGGCATTGAGCGGTATCTCTCCATCATTTTTGGCGCGGCGTTTGTCTTTGTGATGCTGGGATTGCGTGGCGGAATCGGCGATAATCTGATGACCTACGTCAGGAGGATCATCGACCGGCTACGAATGCGAAGAACAGGAGAGACAAAATAGAAAAGGGATTATCAGGAGGTGAGTGCAGTGGTCGTTAAGCTGGATACCGAGGTGAAGATTAAGGATTTTGTACGAGGGTGTGCCTTGCTTGGCACAGGAGGCGGAGGGTTGCCGGAAGACGGACTGAAATCCCTCATGAGGGCCTTTCAAGAGGGACAAGAACTCGGCTGGGTTGATCCGAATACCATTGGCGATGAGACGTGGACGGTGTGTACGTACGGGATGGGGTCGATCGCGCCGCGCACACCGGAGATCCTGAAAACGATGGACGAGTGGGGGCTAAAGGAAGTCAAAAAGCCCAAGAAGCTTGTAGAAGCGGTAAAGGAGCTCGAAGAGTATAAAGGTATAAAGATAGGGGCTCTCGTGTGCTTGGAGATCGGAGGGGCGAATACGCCAGATCCGGTAGCAGCTGCAGCTGACCTCGGCATTCCCATTGTCGATGGAGACTACGGGGCTGGGAGGGCCATTCCGGAGATCCCCCAAAATACCCCCAACCTAAAAGGCTACCCGATGACGCCGATGAGCAGCGTGGATGAATGGGGCAACATTTGCATCATCAAGGAGACCGCGAACAACACGCTCGCCGAGAAGATCGGGAAGCTCGTCTCCACCGTCGCATTCAATCTGGTAGGGAATACCGCCTATTTGCTGAAGGGCAAGCAGATGAGAGAGTGTGTGGTTCCTGGAACGCTCACCTACGCCTACGAACTGGGCAAAACGATCCGAGAAGTCAGGGAGGCCGGTGGTGACCCCGTGGAAGCGGCGCGAAAGAAGCTCGATGGCTGGCTGCTCTTCACAGGAACGGTGACGAAGAAGGACTGGGAAAATCGCGAGGGGTACTATTGGGGTACCCAGTATCTTGATGGCACCGGTCGCTTTGCCGGACATACCTTTAAGATTTGGTTCAAGAATGAGAACCATGTTTCCTGGTTCGATGAGAAGCCCTACGTGACCAGCCCAGACATTATCTCCGTTGTCGATGCAAAGACCGCTGAGCCGATCACCAATCCTGCTGCAGAGGCGGGCCAACAAGTGGCCGTATTGGGCAAACTAGCGCACGACGTGTTTAGAACGGAAAAGGGTCTAGAGGTCCTTGGGCCGAAGCATTTCGGCTTTGATATTGAATACGTTCCCATAGAGAGACGGATCAAAGGGTGATGAAAGATTGAAGATTAAGATCATTATTCCTAACTCATCAAAAGCTTTCTTGGCTACTCAGGTGGATGAGCGGCGTCACGCGGCCGGGCCTGGAGTCGAAGTTGACGTTGTATGCCTGAAGGAGGGGCCGGTCTCGCTGGAGGGTGGTGTCGATGAGGCCCTGATTGGGCCGCCACTTCTTGTGGAAGCGAGGAAAGCCGAGCGGGAAGGGTATGAGGCCATCGTCATCGATTGCGCGATGGATCCTGGGGTACGAGCAGTCCGAGAGCTTGTCAATATCCCGGTTACCAGTGCCGGGGAAGCGGCACTCCTTTACGCCCTAGGACTCGGCGATAGGATCTCAGTGGTAACGGTGCTTGAGAATACCGCAAGGGTGATTGAGGATCGAATCCGAACCTATGAATTTCAAGGGCGGGTGACTTCGGTTCGGTTTGCCAATGTGCCTGTGTTGGACTTAGAACATACGGACCAAGCCGCCGAGGCGATTTTACGGGAAGCTCGCAAAGCCATCGATGAGGATGGTGCTGACGTCATTGTCCTCGGCTGCACAGGGATGTCGCCGGTGGCAGCATTCTTGCAGCAACAGCTTGAAGTGCCGGTCGTCGATCCGGCTGTCGCTGCATTGACATTGGCAGAATCTTTAGTCCGGATGAGGCTATCCCATAGCAAAAAATGCTATTTGACCCCACCCAAGAAAGAGATCGTCGGCAAGCAGTTTAAAGATTGGGGCCTTTGAGCTGACTAAAGAATATGGCTACTCCGATCGTCCGGCAAACATGGTGCGCTGAGATTCCGGCTTTCATGTTTGCCCCTGGGTACGCTAAAAAGGAGGCACTATGCCAAATCGGGTGTTAAGAACGGAACAGGATCTGGAAGATTTTGTCCACGGCTGTACGCTCCTGGGAGTGGGGGGAGGTGGATTTCCCAAAGATGGACTTCGCTACCTCACGCGGGAACTCGACGAGGGAAGGACCATAGAATGGGTGGATGTGAGTGAAGTAGGTGACGATGAGTGGACAGCTACCGCTTATGGTATGGGATCCACAGCCTATCGAACCCCTGAGATCAAAAAAGAGATGGAGCGCCTGGGGATGCATACACCGCGCTATGAGCGCAAGACCGCCGAAGCGGTGAAGTTCCTTGAACAGTATACCGGAAAGACAATAGGAGTTATCGCACCCATTGAGATCGGTGCAGCCAACACACCGGACCCGGTCGGGACGGCCATCTACCTGGGCAAAAAAGTGGTCGATGGCGACTACGCTGGAGGACGGGCGATCCCCGAGATTACACAGGTTACTCCGTACCTGGCAGGTATTCCCATGGTCCCGTTGGCAAGCGTAGATGAGTGGGGGAACCGAGTCCTCATCGATCAGGTTCTCAACGATGTTGTGGGTGAGAAAATCGGCAAGCTAGTCGCCTCGGTCGCTTATGCCTTGGTGGGGAATGCGACGTACCTGATCCCGGGCAAGCGGATGAAGGAGATCATCGTTCCGGGAACCCTGACCAGATGCTATGAGGTTGGGAAAGCCATGCGGGAGGCGAGAGACTCTGGCAAAGATCCTGTCCAAGCTGTGATCGATTACACAGACGGCTGGAAGCTGTTTGAAGGGAAGTGTACAGAGAAGGACGCTGAGAGCAAGGTGGGATACTACTGGGGAACGCACCTCTTCGAAGGATCGGGCACCTTTGCTGGTCAGAAGTTCAAGATCTGGTTCAAGAATGAAAACCACATCACCTGGCTGAATGACAAGGCGTATGTGACGAGTCCAGACATCATCACGGTGGTGGAAGCGGCGACCTGCGAGCCGACCGTTAACCCAGACGTCACCGTAGGCAAAAGCTACGCCGTGATTGGAATGAAAGCGCATGAGACGTTCCGCAGCGGAAAGGGTCTTGAGGTCTTGTGCCCAAAACACTTCAATTTCGATTTGGAATATACGCCCATTGAGAATCAGGTCACAGGCTAAACATGAAAATGGGGTTCCACGATGGCGATGATTTCATGAACAGCTTGGAGGCGAGAGTCAGGGCAAACTGGTAAGAGATAGACATTGTAGTTAGAATATCGTTAAGGAGGTGTACTATGGGAGCACTTAAGTCGATACGGGACATTGAGGATTTCGTGCGGGGCTGCACATTTTTTGGAACCGGTGGAGGTGGTCCACCTGAAGCTGGTATTCGGTGGCTTTCCGAGCTTCTTGACCAAGGGAAGGAGCTGGCGTGGGTCCCTGCAGACGAGGTTTCAGACGACGTCTGGACGGTCTGCTGCTATCTCATGGGATCGATTGCCCCTCAAACCGACGAGATCACGAGAAGAAAGGAGGGGTTTGGGCTAACCAAGAGAACGATTGATCACATGGCTGCTGAGGCCGGGCGTGAGCTCTCACGATATGCGAATGCCACGTTGGCGGCCTTGGTCCCGCTAGAGATCGGTGGTGCAGCTACCCCCAGCGCCCTGGCGGCAGGTGCTGTGTTTGGCGTGCCTGTGGTCGATGGAGACTATTCGGGAGGGAGAGCCATTCCCGAGGTGCCTCAAACTACTCCGATTATCTATAAGCAACCGATGTGGCCGCTGGCAAGTGTGGATGCGTATGGGAACAAGGCCATTATCACTGATGCTATCAGCTACGAGATGGCTGAGCGAATAGGTAAGAAGCTCAGTGAGGCCTCTTTTGACATCGTTGGGAATGCCGCCTTTCTCTTGCGGGGCAAGGTCATGAAAAAGATTGTCGTCAAGGGCACTCTGACAAACAGCCTCAAGGTTGGAAGAGCGATCAGGGAAGCGCGCGATCAGGGGGAGGATCCCGTGGAAGCAGCGCGCGAAGCGGCCAATGGTTGGATTCTGTTTGAGGGGAAGGTCTCCGGTAAGGATTGGGAGGACAAAGAAGGGTACCTCTGGGGAACCCATACCATCACCGGGGCCGGAGACTTCAACGGGCAGGAGTTCAAGATTTGGTTTAAGAACGAGAACCACGTTACCTGGCTGAATGGAAACCCGTATGTCACAAGCCCGGATACCATTGTGGTTGTGGACCTGAAAACGGCTGAGCCTAAGACTAACACTGTTATCAAAGAAGGTAATGAAGTAGCGGTGATTGGCATTGAAGCGGCGGAAGCCTTCACTACAGAAAAAGGAATAGAGATCCTGGGGCCCAAGCACTTCGAGTTCGATCTCAAGTACAAGCCTATCGCACAGTGCATGCGCTAGTGTAAAAAAAAGAGGGGATATTGGGATGCTTTCCAGGCAAACTTCGCCCGGAAGGCATCTCCCCTAGATCTAATTGCACCTCCGTTCAGAAAGGGAGCAGAAAGGCGTGTCGCATTGGATTCTTCTTCACCAAGACCCGATAGCGAACAACTCTGAATATCACTTGTTTCCGAGAAAGAGGATCCGGCTAGGGAATCCTGTACTGAAGAATTAGTCTTAGAAAGGAGGTAGTAAGCCAATGAGTTCTGTAGAGTTTGATGCGCCCTTGTTTTCTACAATGTTTCGAAGGAGGACGAGAAGGTTTCCTGTGGGAGGGCAATTGCGGGCCAAGAGAGGAGGACTGGCCTATCGCTCTGAGGAAGAACCCTTCCCTTTGAGCGATCTTGAAACAGCGTTTCTCTGCTTTGCCGCCGTGGGAACCACGGGGGTAACTGTCGAGGAGATCAGACATTTGATGGGCCATTTGACGGTTATTGGAAGGACTACGGGGAGCCCGTGTGCCTCGTTGACGATGCACCTTTTCTTTACAAACGATTCCGGAGTGTACTACTATCGGAATCCTGATTTTGAACGCGTTGTACCCAAGAAACGCGTGAGAATAGCCAGCCCCGAGGACCGTCGCCTCATCCTCGAAGATTATGAGAACAACGTTGTCAAACTTCAAGATGGAAGACTTGACATCCCTCGCGAAGCCATCGGATCAGCGTTTGAAAGTATGGTAAGCCTTCCAGGCACTACGCTATTCATTCCGATTGTGGATACAACGAGAGAGTATATCAACCTGCTGCTTACCGGAATAGCGCAATTTAAGTGGCAATTGTGGGATGAGGTTGAGGACCAACCTGCGGGTGTAGACCGTTGGATAAGGGATGGGTTCCTAGATGGTCCCAAGATGACGGTATCCCAATACGACAATATGTTGCCTTGGATTTGCAACTTGGAAGCCGGCATGGCGATGCAGAACCTCATGCTTGCCGCTACCGCGATGGGATTAGGCTCGTTTGCTATGCATACCATTGACCTGTCAACGGTCATGCGCTGCTTGGGCATGCGGTTCGAGGCATCCGATAGCGCTGTTTTCCCCCAGGCAACACCCAATCCGGTGGGGATTGATAACGTTCTTGAAGGTTATTGCCCCCCCTATAGGGCCGTGGAAAAAGCCGTTGACGAAATAGCTGAATTGAAATGGGGAGAAAGAGGAATTTATGGCCCTAATGGCTATGATATTCCTTACCTCAAAATGTATGACGACATCGTCGAGATCGCAAAGTCATTTTGTGGCTATCTGTATGATAAATACAGCCGATTCCCAAAATACAGGGATGCCATGTTCATCCCGGTTCTACTCCAGGTTCATCATCTAGACATGGGCTTCTACGATAGGTTTTTCCCTGAGTACCTGAGTGAGGAAGATCGTGCCCATAGGTCAACCTGGCACTCGGAGGGCTTCATCAAATGAGGTAACTATGACAAAGGGTCAGACTCGTACCTTCTAAAGGAAAGACGTGAATTCAAGGCAAACTGCTTCAGGAGGGGGAAAGCTCATGTCCAGAAGGTATAGTGCTCTTAAGGCATGTTCAGGCCATACGGGCCATCCAGCCACCCTGGGTGGCCTTTTTACTTAGGAGGGTGCAATGTGGG
>Ga0315541_1001016_pt1 | contig 27480 bp, 20 predicted proteins | sample SalMarSW160190MG_FD_203095 | JGI IMG/M metagenome (GOLD analysis project Ga0315541, IMG submission 203095) | Salt marsh sediment microbial communities from the Plum Island Ecosystem LTER, Massachusetts, United States - Salt Marsh Sediment SW1601-190 ...
TCACCGGAAAGGCCTGTCTTGGTCGGAGTCGTGATTCTTGCTGGAATGCACTAACTCCAATCAGAATAAGCCTTTCCGGTTCCTTTTCGTAGATCAGCCCGTCACATCACGCTTGCTGTGGGCCTAGTGGGGTGTGCGGGAACTCCGCGAGGCGCGGGGAGCGCCGCCGCCGGGCGGGTCCACGTTTGCACCGGACCGGGTGCCGGGTCATTATGCTGGCAAATCGCAGCGTGCGGACCCGGACGGAGTTCCCTTTTGACCAATCTCGGACCCTGCAAGAGTGTCGCCACCGCGGCGGGAAGCGTGCCACGGGGCGTGTTGGCGGCGGCTCTGGCCACCTCCGTTGCTCTCGGGATCCTGTCCGCCCTTCCCGCGAGCGCGGTGGCCCAGACCGCGGTCCTGACGGTGAGCGTGCGCGGTCCCGAGGGGCCCTTGAACGATGCCTTGGTGGAGGTCCTGTGCCGGGGCGTTTCGGCGGGCCGCGCTCTCTCCGGCGCCGAGGGGATCGCGCGGTTGACGTCGCTCCCGGCGGGTACGTGCAGCGTCCGCGTGGAGGGGTTCGGGCACCAGGCGCGGGTGGTGGAAGGCGTGCCCCTCACGCCGGGCGGGGTGCATGCACTGGAGGTGGAGCTCCTCACCGCCGCCATCGCCGTCGAAGGTCTCACGGTGCGCACCGGACGCACCGAGATCCGGCGGGAGCTCATGGAGTTCTCCTCCCAGGTGGACGAGAAGGCCATCCTCCTTCTCCCCATCCCGCGGGAGGCGAACGACCTCATCGCCCTGACCCCCGGGGCCCGCGCCGGCAACGTCTGGGGCGGGTCCAATTTCCAGGCCAACGCCTACCGCCTGGACGGGCTCTCCACCAACCACCCGGGGACCGGGGGGGACCTGCTGAACCCCAGCCTCAACTGGATCGAGCGGCTGGACGTGCGGGGGCTCGGCGCCGGCGCCGAGTACGGCGGGTTCCAGGGTGGGCTGATCGACGTGGTGACGAAGCGCGGGACCAACGAGGCCCAGGGCTTCATCCGGAGCACGTTCGAACACTCGTGGCTGGCGGCGTCGAATCTCGTGAGCACCGAGATCGGCGCCGAGGTGACGGGCCGCACCGACCTGGAGGCGGAGGCGCGGGGCCCCCTCGTCCGTGACCAGCTCTTCTACTACGTGTCGGGGGAGCTCACCGGCGAGGGCAGGAGGGCGCTCAACCACCTGCAGCAGGTCGAAGGACGCTTCGCGCCCGTGCGGGAGGGCCGCACCGACTCGAAGCTCTTCGGCAAGCTGACCTGGGCGCCCGGACCGGCTCACCAGATCGAGGTCTCGGGAGCGTTCACCGACGTCCGCGCCGACGATTACGGGCTCACGGGCTACGAGGGCGTGGGCGCCACCCACCGGTACTCGTCGCCCACCTGGTTCCTGAACGGGTCGTTGACCGAGATCCTGGGTGAGTGGGCCGTGCTCGAGGCCCGCGTGAACCACTTCGAGCGCGACGAGCGCCACGACCCCTACCAGGGGAAGGACGTCCCGGGCATCCGCACCTTCGCGCTGACGCCGCCCTACACCGCGTTCGGCAACGCCCCGTTCTCCCTGCGCAGCGCCCCCTCGAGCTCGTCGGCCAGCGCGCAGGGCACGTTTCAGGCCCGGACCGGGTCGATCGAGCACACGCTGAAAGTGGGTGGCGAGCTCACGCGCGGGACGTTCCTAGACCTGCGGGAACGCAACGGCGGCATGACCTGGCTCCCGGTGAACCTCCGGCGCTTCGACCCCGAGGATCCGAGCACCTGGCCGCACCGCTCCTCCACGTGGATCGGGACCCAGTGGGGCGGCGAGGTTCACCTCGACGCGGACGTAGCCACGGTCGCCGCGTACGCCCAGGGAACGTTCTCCCTGGGCCGGCGCGTGGTGCTCACCCCCGGCCTCCGCTGGACCCGGTGGACCGGCTGGCTCACGCCCACATCGGGAGACCGCTTCCAGGCCGTGCGGGCCGTGGGATGGGACCCCAGGGTGGGGCTCTCCGTGGACGTGACCGGCCGGGGCTCGCTGGTGGCCAAGGCGCACTGGGGACGCTACCACCAGAACCTCATCTCCCAGATGTTCGACCGCGTGGCCGGCGCCGACGTGTTCACGAACGAGGAGTTCTGGTACTACACGGCGGGGGATCTCACCGACCCGAGAAGGACCTTCACGGCGGCGGAGCGCGACGCGCTGGCGGCCGCGGGGACGTTCCGCAAGGAAGGGGAGGTTTTGTTGAACGAGACCGGCCCCCTGGACGGGTACCGCCAGCCGTACGTGGACCAGTGGCTGGTGGGGGTGGAGAAGAAGCTCGGGGACCGGGTCAAGGTGGAAGCGGTCTACACCCGGCGCTCGAACCACGACATGGTGGCGTTGGTGGACCGGAACCGGGCCAGCAACTACAGCGTGTTCGAAGGCGTGCGGGTCTACGACGCCACCGGGGGGCTCGTGTCCTTCTCCGGTGGAAGCGTCTACCTGAAGGAGCTCTGGGTTCCGAACCACACCATCGTGGAGCGGCTGAGTTGCCTCGCCGACGCCGGCTCGTGCACGTTGCCCGTTCCCGGGATGGTCTATGCCGACACGCTGCGCCTGACGTGGGACCCCGACTATCGGCTCACCACCGCGCCCGGCGCGCGGCGGGAGTTCGATCAGCTCCAGATCAACCTGGAGATGGCGTTCCCCACCTGGGGCGCCACGGTGTCGTACGTCGCCACCGGCCTCGAGGGCAACCTGGACAACGTGAGCGGATACACGGACCCGGAAACCTACGACGCCGGCCCCTACGTCCGCGTCAACGAGGCCGTGAACGCCTACGGCACACTCGAGAACTTCGCGGACCACGAGGTGAAGGTGTCGCTGTGGGGAGAGCTGCCATGGCGGCTCCGGGGGGGAGCGTTGTGGACGATCCGCTCCGGCGACCACTACTCGCCCCAGTTCCAGCTCTATGGCCTCGGGTTCTTCCAATACAGGGTGAACACGGGCGCGCTGGTCCGGACCCGCATGGGCAACATGACCACGCAGTACGAGGGAGAGCCGGTGGACTACAGGCTGCTCTGGCCCCTGGAGGGACAACGTGTGTTCGTGGGCCCCCGGGGACGGCCCACGCTGGAGAGCCAGTCCATCCTGGACCTGAGGCTGGAGCGCGCGTTCCACCTCCGGGGGCGGGACCTGGCACTCTCCCTGGACCTCTTCAACGTGCTGGGGAGCCGCTCGGTCACCAAGCTCAACACCCTGGTGAACAACGGCCCCGACTACGGGTTCCCGGTGAGCCAGTCCTTGTTCTCGCCGGGCATCCAGCTCAACCAGTACTACCTGGCGCCCCAGGACCGGGTCTCTCCCCGGATGCTCCGCTTCGGCGTGGCGGCGTACTTCTGACACACGCGCCGGCGCCCGGAACCGTCACGCCAGCTCCTCGGCCCTGTGGCACGCCACGAGCCGTCCCGCGGTGACCTCCCGGAGCTCCGGCTCCTCCACGCGGCACCGCGCCACGGTGAAGGGGCAACGGGTGTGGAAGCGGCATCCCGGAGGCGGCGCTGCGGGGCTGGGCACGTCACCCTCCAGGGGGATGGCGGACCGCGCCGCCTGCCGCTCCGGGTCGGGGACGGGGATGGAGGAGACGAGCGCCCGGGTGTAGGGGTGCCGGGGACGGTCGAAGATGTCGGTGCGCTCACCTGTCTCCACGAGCCGGCCCAGGTACATGACCGCGACCCGATGGCAGGCGTGTCGCACCATGGACAGATCGTGGGCGATGAGCAGGTAGGTCAGCCCCAGCTCGTCCTTCAGGTCCTCCAGGAGGTTCACGATCTGCGCCTGGATGGACACGTCCAGCGCCGAGATGGGCTCGTCGGCGACGATGAGCCGCGGGCCGGTGGCCAGGGCCCGGGCGATCCCCACGCGCTGGCGCTGCCCCCCGGAGAGTTGGTAGGGGAAGTGGCGGGCGCTGCGGGGATCGAGCCCCACCCGCTCCAGGAGCGCCGCCACGCGTCGGTCCCGCTCCCCCGGCTCGCCGACGCGATGGATGTCCAGAGGCTCACGGACGATGGCACCTACCCGCATGCGGGGGTTCAGCGAAGCGAAGGGGTCCTGGAAGATCATCTGCATGTGGCGGCGCCGGAGGCGGAGCGCCTCCCCGGCCAGGCCGGCCAGCTCCTCCCCCTCGAAGCGCACCGAGCCCGACGTGGGCTCCTCCAGGCGGAGCACGGTCCGCGCCACCGTGGACTTCCCCGATCCGCTCTCCCCCACCAGTCCGAGCGTCTCGCCCTGGAGCACGTCGAAGCTCACCCCATCCACCGCCCTGACCGTCCCCACGCCACGGCGCAGGAACCCGCGCTGGATGGGGAAGTGCTTCACCAGATCGCGCACCTCCAGGAGGGGAGCGGCCGCGGCCGCGTCGGGGCGCCCGGGGAAACTCATCGCCCAGCCTCTTCCCAGCGCAGGCAGGCCGTGGCGTGGGCCGGGCTCACCTCCACCAGCGGGGGCACGCCCGAGAGGCACGCCGGGGCCGCCAGCGGGCACCGGGGGGCGAAGGCGCACCCGGAGGGCTCCTCGAGCAGGCTCGGGGGGCGCCCCTCGATGGCGGAGAGCCTGCGGCGCTCTCCCCCCGCCCCGGGAAGGGAGCGCAGGAGCCCCACGGTGTAGGGGTGGCGGGGGCGGGCGTAGAGCTCCCGCACCGGCGCCACCTCCACGAACGAGCCGGCGTACATCACCGCCACCCGGTCCACCAGCCCGGCCACGAGAGCCAGGTCGTGCGTGATCCAGAGGATCGCCATCCCCAGCCGCGCCTGCAGCTCCTTCACCAGCGCTACGATCTGCGCCTGGATGGTCACGTCCAACGCGGTGGTGGGCTCGTCGGCGACGAGCACCGCGGGCCGGCACGAGATCGCCATGGCGAGCATGACCCGCTGGCGCTGCCCGCCCGAGAGGTGGTGGGGATGGTCGGAGAGGCGGGATGCGGCGTTGGGGATCCCCACCAGCCGGAGGAGCTCCACCGCCTCCTGCCGGGCCTCCCGCAGCGAAAGGCCCCGGTGCCGCACAAGCCCTTCGGTGAGCTGCCGCCCCACGGTGAGCACGGGGTTGAGGGACGTCATCGGGTCCTGGAACACCATGGCGATCTCCCGGCCCCGCACCGTCTGCCAGCCGCGCTCGGGGAGCTGGAGCAGGTCGCGGCCGTTCAGGATCACCTCGCCGGCCACCACCCGCCCGGGGGGAGGGACCAGGCCCAGGAGGGAGAGGGCGGTGACCGTCTTGCCGCACCCGCTCTCCCCCACGATGGCCAGCGACTCGCCGGCGCCCAGGTCGTAGGAGATCCCGTTCACCGCGTGGACCGTCCCCTCGCGGGTGGAGAAGCGGGTGACCAGCCCGCGCACGGAGAGCACGGGGGACGCCGCGGCGGCGCCGCCGGCCTCAGCCGCCGCACCGACCGGGCGGAAGGCGGGCGCGCTCACCGCTCCCTCCCGGCGGGGTCGAAGGCGTCCTGGAGCCCGTCGCCGACGAAGTTGACCGCCAGCACCACCACGAGGATGGCGACCCCCGGGAAGATGGCCAGCCACGGCTCGGTGGCCATGGTGGCCTGAGCATCCATGAGCATGTTCCCCCAGGTGGGGGTGGGGGGCTGGACGCCGAACCCCAGGAAGGAGAGGGACGACTCCACGATGACGGCGTTGCCCACGGTCAGGGTGGCACTGACCACGATGGGGCCCGCGGTGTTGGGCAGCACGTGGCTCAGAAGGATGCGGCCGTGGGTGGCCCCCAGGCCCCGCGCCGCCTCCACGTACGCCATCTGCTTGATGGAGAGGACCTCCCCGCGCACCACCCGCGCCGTGGCCATCCAGCTCAACAGGCCGATGATGAGCGCCATGGAGCCGGCCGCGGCCTGGGTGAAGGAGGCCAGCACGATGAGCAGGGGGAGGGTGGGGATGGAGAAGGCCACGTCGGTGAGGCGCATGAGCACGTTGTCCGTGCGCCCCCCCGAGTAGCCCGCAACCGCCCCCACGAGGGAGCCCAGCCCCGTCCCCACTACGGCGGCGAGGAGCCCGATGAGGATGGAGATCCTCCCGCCGTAGAGGACGCGGGCGAAGACGTCGCGGCCCAGGTCGTCGGTGCCCATCCAGTGGTCCCAGGAGGGGGGCTGGCGGATGGCGGACAGGTCGATGGCGTCGTACGCGTGCGCCGCCAGGAGGGGGGCGGCTGCGCACGCCGCCGCCACCAGCGCCACCACGGCGAGGGAGGCCACGGCCAGCCGGTGGCGCGCGAAGGCGCGGGCCAGCTCCTCACTCATAGCGGATCCTCGGATCGAGGATGCCGTAGACCACGTCGGCCACCAGGTTCACCACCACCACCGCCACCGAGCCCAGGAGCAGGATGCCCATGAGGAGGGGGTAGTCCCGGGCGAACATGGCCTGGACGAACATGCGCCCGATCCCGGGCCAGGCGAAGACGGTCTCGGTGATGACCGCCCCCGACACCAGTTCCGCCAGGCTCAGGGCCATCACGGAGACCACCGGGATCAGGGCGTTGCGGAGCGCGTGGACGCCCACCACCACCCGCTCGGGGAGCCCCTTGGCCCGGGCGGTGCGCACGTAGTCGGCCCTGAGCGCCCCCAGGAGGCTGGACCGGAGGTAGCGGGACCAGCCGGCCACGTAGCGGAAGGAGAGGACGCAGGCAGGAAGGACCAGGTAGGCCAGGCGCCCCCCCAGGGACCCATCACCGACATCCCCCCTCCCGGCCACGGGGAGCCAACCCAACCACACGCCGAAAACGAGCTGCAGGAGGAGCGCCAGCCAGAATACGGGCATGGCGATCCCCAGGAACGACACCCCCGTCCCCAGGTGGTCCCACCAGGAGTACTGGCGCAGGGCGCTCAGCGTGCCCACGCCGAAGGCCAGCACCGCCGCCAGGAAGAAAGAGGCCCCCATGAGCTCCAGGGTGGCCGGGAGCCGCTCCCGGATCATCTCCCCCACGGGGCGACCGGTGGAGAAGCTCACGCCCAGGTCCCCCCGCACCACGCCCCCCAGCCACAGTCCGTACTGGACCGGGACCGGCCGGTCCACGCCCAGGCGCTCCCGGTACGCTTGCACCAGGGCCGGATCCACGGCCCGCCCGGCCCCGAGCAGCGCCGCCTCGGGCCCCCCCGGGGCCGCCTGGATGACGCCGAAAAGCACCACGGTGATCCCCAGGAGGAGGGGAACCATCTGGGCCAGGCGGCGCAGGAGATACGGGATCAAGACGGCCAGCGGATAGGGTGGGCCGGGCTCCGGCGCCGTACGGCGTCGGCAGCCCGGAGGCTCGCCGGAAGACTACGCCTTGACATCCGGCCGGGAAACCCGCATTTGAATACCCAATCAGGTGACGGACGAACCGCACCAAGGCGGTTCCGCCCGCCGGCCATCCGGCCCTCTCCCCTCCCACGGGCCTCCGGATCGGCACCCCGGCCTTGCTGATACATGTGTTGTCGAGCTTCCTGCGACGACCGGCTGGGCTTTGTCCGTGCGACGTGTATGCCTCCGGTCGGAACAGGACCAATCCAAAGCGGAGGAACGATCTCATGTCGCTTTCCTTGTCGGCTTCATGCCGCCGCATGGCCGGGTGGGCAGGCAGAGTAACCGCCGTCGCCCTCATGGCTCTGGTCGTCTCGGCGAACCCCGGGGCGGCACAGCAGGCCACCGGGTCCATCACGGGGGAGATTTTCTCCCGGTCCGGGGCGCCCCTCTCCGAGGTCCAGGTCTTCATCGTCGGCACGCAGATGGGGGGCCTGACCGCGGGCAACGGCCGCTACGTCATCCGTAACGTGCCCGCCGGCACCCACCAGGTGCGGGCCATGCGCATCGGCTACGAGACCATCACCCAGTCGGTGACCGTCGCCGCCGGGCAGGCGGCGGCGGCCAACTTCCAGCTCGCCGAGCAGGCCCTGGGCCTGGACGAGCTCGTCGTCACCGGCACCGCCGGCGCCGCGCGCCGGCGCGAAGTGGGCAACTCCATCGTGCAGATCCAGAGCTCTGCGTTGGCGCAGCCGACGACGAACGTGGACCAGATGCTCCAGGCCCAGTCGCCCGGGCTCCTGGTGTCCGCCTCGAACGGGTCGTCGGGCTCCGGCTCCCAGATCCGCCTGCGCGGCGCGGTCTCGGTGGCGCAGACCAACCAGCCCATCATCTACATCGACGGCGTGCGGGTCCGGAGCGATCCGTACGCCCGCAACATCTCGCCCACGGAGGGCGCGGGCCGCGGCGGCAACGTCACCGCCTCCCCGCTGTCGGACATCAACCCCTCCGACATCGAGCGCATCGAGATCATCAAGGGGTCCGCCGCCTCCACGCTGTACGGCACCGACGCCGCGGCGGGCGTGATCCAGATCTTCACCAAGCGCGGTACCAGCGGCACGCAGCGCTGGAACCTGCAGATCGACCAGGGCTTCAACCGGCTGCTGCCGTTCGCGCCCGACGTGGACGTGCGTCCCCAGAACGACCCGCTCCCGGAAGGGCCCCGCGGCACGTACTCGTACAAGTACCTGAACATGCAGCCCTACCTGCGGCAGATCGACGTCCCGGGGCTGGGGTCGTTCCAGGGGGCCTACCGGCAGAAGTACTCGCTGAGCGTGACGGGCGGCGGCCAGTTCCTCCAGTACTTCATCTCGGGGAACCTGGAGGACAACCTGGGCGTGCTGCCGAAGGACTCCGAGAGGAAGGCGGGCTTTCGCGGCAACTTCACGTTCACGCCCTTCAACGCCCTCACCGTCCAGACCAACGCGGCGTACAACCGCACCAACATCCAGAACACGCCGGCGGGGAACAACGCCCAGGGCCTCACGCTGAACGCGTTCCGCCGCGAGCGGAACTACTTCCAGGAGGGGAATCCCGACTCCATCCGGATGCTCATCGTGGATCCCCAGGAGATCACGACGCGCGTTGACCGCTTCGTCCTCGGGTCCGTCATGAGCTACGATCCGGGCGGCGCCTTCAACACCAAGCTCACCTTCGGCTACGACCAGGCGCTGCAGGACAACCGCCAGCTCCGCCCCTACGGCTTCCGCCAGCTCCCCACGGGCAAGCTCTACACCTCCGCCGGGAACTACACCACCCTCACCGCCGACCTGGTGGCCAGCTACCGCCTCGGCCTCGGCGAGGGGAGGTCGGTGATGCTGTCCACCGGCGGCCAGAGCATCACCAGCGACCGGCGCATCGTCCAGGCCGAGGGCACCGACTTCGCCGGCCCCGGCGACCCCGACATTGACGCCGGCGCGAACCGCCTCTCGTGGGAGACCCGCATCCGCTACGTCACGGCCGGGTTCTTCGGCCAGGCGCTCTTCAACGTGAGCGACAAGTACTTCATCACCGCCGGCGTGCGCGTGGACGGCAACTCGGCGTTCGGCGAGTCGCTGGGCCTCCAGGCCTACCCGAAGGTCTCGGCGTCGTACGTCATCTCCGACGAGGACTTCTGGAGGGAGTCCTTCGGGTCCCTGAAGCTGCGCGCCGCCTACGGCCAGTCGGGCCGGGCCCCCGGCACCTTCGACGCCGTGCGCACCTGGAGCGCCGTCGGGTACAACGGCCAGCCCACCTACCGCCCGGACAACCTGGGGAACCCCGAGCTGGGCCCCGAGCGCACCGGCGAGACCGAGGTGGGCTTCGACTACGCGGTCTTCGACAACCGCCTCACCGCCGACTTCACGTGGTACTACCGCAAGACCACCGACGCCCTCTTCGGCGTGCGCTACCCGGCCTCGGAGGGCTTCGCGACGTCCCAGCAGGACAACGTGGGCAAGCTGAAGAACAACGGGATCGAGCTGAACCTGCGCGGCACGGTCTACGATGCCGAAAGCTGGGGCCTGGACCTGGGCGCGACCCTCTACACCAACCACTCCGAGGTCGTCTCCCTGGGCGGCGCGGCGCCCTTCTCCGGCGGCGGGTCGTGGATCCAGGAGGGGTATCCGGTGACGCTCGAGCGGGGCGTCATCGTCGTGAACCCCGACTCCAAGTCGGACCCGCGCTACTTCTGCAGCGACAGCCGCGTGCAGCCGGGCGAGGCGTGCATCCTGGTCGACCAGCCCCTGGGCCCCCAGGCTCCCACGCACGTCATCGGCGGCAACATCACGATCCGCATGCCCAGGGGGATCGAGCTGACCGCCCGGGGCGAGTACCAGGGCGGGCACTACATCTACGACGGCCCCTCCAACGAGGGCATCAACCGGAACATCCGGTGGCCCACGTGCGCCGAATACTACGAGTACACCGACAACGGTCGCGGCGACGACGCGCCGGCGTGGATGCGCTACCGGTGCGACAGCCGGTTCTACCGGCGCGGCACCATGAACTACCCGGCCGACTTCTTCAAGATGCGCGACATGACGCTGCGCGTCCCCCTCGGCGCGCTGGTGCCCCGCAGCCAGAGCACGACGCTGACCGTCTCGGCGCAGAACTTCTACCGGTGGCGGAACAAGGACTTCCCCATCTTCGACCCGGAGATGGTGAGCAACACCGGGTACGGCGCCGCGGTGCCCTCGATCACGGAGCACATCCCGCCGCCCGCGTCCTTCATCGCATCCATCCGGGTGGTGTTCTGATGGCCGCCGCGCAAAGAGGAGATACGAGCATGCTTACCAGAGCGATGCGGCTCGGCGCGGCGGTCCTCCTGGTCGCCGTCGCCGGAGCCTGTGACTTCGAAGTGACCAACCCCGGGCCCACGGACGACAAGTTCCTCGACAGGCCCCAGGCCCACCAGGCCATCGCCAACGGCGTGGCCTACTACCTTTACGATGCTCTGAACGACCTGACGTACACCACGTCGGGGGTGACCCGCGAGCTCTTCCCCGCCGGGTCCACGTCGTCGTTCGGGATCTCCCAGCGCCAGCAGACGGGTCTCCTGGAGTACGACGACGAGCATGTCGGCTCCCCGTGGTCGAGCGCCCAGCGCTCCCGCTACATCGGGGAGAGCGGCTTCGCGCGCATGGCCGAGACGAACCCCGCGGGCACGAACAACTACAAGCCCGCCGTGGAGGCGGCGCTCTACGCCGCCTACGCGCTCCGGCTCCTGGGCGAGAGCCACTGCGAGGTCGCCTTCGACGGGGGGCCCATCCTTCCCCGCGACAGCGCGCTCGTCCGGGCGGAGAAGTGGTTCACCACGGCCATCGCGAGCGCAGGCTCCACCGCCTCCCTGGCCACGCAGAAGACGGCGGCGTACGCCGGCCGGGCGTCGGTGCGGGTGTTCCTGGGGAACTGGGCCGGGGCCCTCGCGGACGCCGCCCTGGTCCCCACTTCGTTCACGTTCTACGCCAAGTACGACGCGTCGCAGCAGGGGTTCAACAACCGGACGTACTTCGCCGGCGCCAGCCAGCCGTACAAGGCGGTGACGACGTGGAACACCAAGTACGAGGACTACTACACCCAGACCAAGGACCCGCGCGTGCCCTGGGTGGACACGAAGTCGACCGGCGACGCCGCCGTCCTCATGGTGGGCAACATCCGCGTGCCGTTCTACCAGCAGCTCAAGCACGCGGTCCGCGAATCGAGCATCATGCTCTCGTCGGGGCGTGAGATGCGCCTCTTCGAGGCGGAGAAGCTCCTGATGGACGGGAACTACACCGCAGCCATGGCGATCCTGAATGACCGCCGCGCCGCGCTGAGCCCGGCGCAGCCCGCCCTGAACCCCGCCAACCTCACCGAGGCGTGGACGATGTTCAAGGCGGAGAAGGGCATCGAGCAGTGGCTCGAGGGGCGCCGCCTGGGCGACCTGTGGCGCTGGAAGAAGAACAACACGCCGGGCGCGCTCCATGAGTTGGAGACGGCGGGGTCCGCGACGTCGTACCTGCTCGCGGAACAGACGCTGGCCTACCCCATCTACAAGGGTGAGCGGGAGGCGAACAAGAACATTGATATCCAACCGCCCAGTCCGACCTGCCCCGTCAACAAGTAGCGGAGGCGGTCGCTGAAGCACACGGCCCCGCCCGGTCCGCCGGGCGGGGCCGTCGTGCGTCCGGGGGCGGGTCTCGGCCGCCCGGGTGCGGCCCGGCGGTCGCGCCCCCCCTCAGCGCCCGCCGAAGGGGAGGGAGAACCTCAGGAGCGGGATCCTCCGCGCCTCGGGCATGTCGGGGGTGTCCTCGCCCTCGCTCCCCCATCCTGTCGCGTTCCCGACGATGAAGGCGGCCACCAGCGCGGCTCCGCCCCCCACGACGAGACCCGTCCTCACGTTGTCGAGCTTCTTCTTCTCCACGTCCAGGATCCCGGTGAGGGGAACCGTCACCCGCTGCACCAGGAGCTGGGTGCCCCGCTCGCGGTCGCTGGGGGACACGGTGGCCTCGATCATGAGCTCGGCGCCGGAGCGCTCCAGGTACTTCCCCTCCATGGAGCGGGGGTCGGCCAGGCGCAGGTCGGCGTAGCGCATGGCCTCCTGCGCGCTGAGGCGCAGGCGCACCGCCTCGCCCGGGACCAGCTCCTGGGGCGAGGAGGGCACGTAGGCGAAGCACCCCGACGCCGCGAAGGCGGCCGCGAGGACGAGGAGGCGGGTAGCGCGCATGGAGAGTCTCCCTGCCGGCGGTGGATCGGTCACGGTCGCGGAACTCAAGGTAATCCCTGCCCCTCGCGCCCCGCTACCGTCCCGCCAGCGCCTTCCTGACGATCTCGTCGGCCGACGCCCCGGAGGCGCCCGCCTCCAGCGCCTGGCGCACCGCGTGGTCGGCGTCGGCGAAGGAGAACCCCAGGGCGACGAGGGCCTTCACCGCCTCCTGGGCCCCGGCCCCGCCGGGGGCGGCGCCAGCGCCGGGGATGGCCAAGGCCAGGTCGGCCACCTTGTCGGCCAGCTCCAGGACCAGCTTCTCCGCTTTCTTCTTTCCGATCCCGCTGATCTGCGCAAGGGCGCCCAGGTCCTTCTCCACCAGGGCGCGGGCCAGGCGGTCGGCGCGGTACGCGCTCATCATGCTCAGGGCGAGCCTCGGGCCCACCCCCGAGGCGGTAACGAGGCGCTGGAAGAGCTCCCGTTCGTGGGCGTCGACGAACCCATAGAGCGTCACCGACGTCTCCGTCACCACCTGAACGGTGCGGAGCTCCACCGGGTTCCCCGGGGCCGGAAGGCGCTCCAGGACGGTGAGGGGGACCTCCACCTCGTACACCACTCCTCCGTCCGTCTCCACCTCCACGGTCTCGGGGTCACGGGTCAGGATGATGCCCTTCAGGCGGGATATCATGGGCGGAAGCTCCGGAGGGACGGCGGGTCGGCTCACTTCGGGAAGCTCCCCACCAGGCAGTGGCAGAGCGCCGCCGCCACGCCGTCGGAGGCGTCGGCGGGCGCGGGAGGCTCGGCGAGTCGGAGCTGCTGCGTCACCATGAACGCGACCTGCTCCTTGGTGGCGTCGCCGGTGCCGACGACGGCCTTCTTGATCTCCCGGGGCGCATACTCGGCGATGGGCACACCGCGCAGCGCCCCTGCCAGGAGGATCACGCCCCGGGCGTGCCCCAGGGTAAGAGCGCTGTGGACGTTCTTTCCCTGGAACACGCTCTCCACCGACATGGCGAAGGGGCGATGGCGCTCCAGGAGCGCGTCCACCTCCAGATAGATCTCGCGGATCCGCTCCGCCAGGGGGATGCCCGGGGAGGTGCGCACCACGCCGCACTCCACCAACGAGACGGCGCCGATGCCCCTGCGGGCGACGACGCCGTACCCGGTCACCGCGGTGCCCGGGTCGATGCCCAGGACCAGGACCTCCACTACATGGCCTCGGCCAGCGCGGCCTCGTCGATGTCCGCGTTGGTGTGCACCTTCTGGACGTCGTCGAGATCCTCGAGGGCCTCGATCAGCCTGAGGAGCTTGGACGCATCGGAGCCCGCGACGGCCACCTCGTTCTTGGCGATCCAGGCGAGTTCCGCCGATGCCACGGGGATCCCCTTCCCCTTGACCCCTTCCTGCACGGCGTTGAAGTCGGAGAAGGAGCAGGTCACGATGAACTCGTCACCCTCCCGGGCCACGTCCTCGGCGCCGGCATCGATGGCTGCCTCGAAGAGGGCGTCCTCGGTGGTCGCGGCGGCCGACACGACGACCTGTCCCTTCCGCTCGAACTGCCAGGCCACGGAGCCGGAGGTGCCCAGGGAGCCGAAATGCCGGCTCATGGCGTGGCGGAGGTCCGAGACGGTGCGGTTGGGGTTGTCCGTGAGCGTCTCGATGTAGAGCGCCACCCCCGCGGGGCCGTACCCCTCGTAGGTGATCTCCTCGTAGCTCACGCCCTCGAGCTCGCCCGTGCCCTTCTTGATGGCCCGGTCGATGTTCTCGGCGGGCATGTTCGTGGCCTTGGCAACGTCCACCGCCAGGCGCAGCCGCGGGTTGAAGTCCACCGCGCCCCCGCCCTGCCGGGCGGCCACGGTGATCTCTCGGATGAGCTTGGTGAAGATGGCGCCTCGCTTGGCGTCGATCCCCGCCTTCTTCCGCTTGATCGTCGACCACTTGCTATGACCTGACACGATTCCCTCCAGGGTCCATCCCGGGTGCGGCGGGAAAGGTAAGGACGGGGGGGCGGGATGATCCAGTACCGCGGCTCCGGCGGCTTCGGCCCGGGTGCGATGGGGTGGGCCGGTGGAAGCCGAGCAGGAGGGCCCATGTGTCCTCCTGAAAGGACATTTCCAGGGGGAGCCGGGCTCCCTCGCACCGGAACGCACCAGCGTCGCGCAAGCCCGCAAGAGCATTCACGGCAACGTCTTGCGACATCATCGCCGATCTTGGCACCTGGCTTGCTCGAATGCGGTGTGAGCGGGCACCCACCGGGCGCAAGCTCCCGGTTCGGGAGGCCGGCGGAAGAGCCGAGAGAAGGAGGTGGACGATGAAGCGCTACACGATGACGATCGCCCTTGCGATCCTCCTGGCCGACTTCGCCTCCGCGGAGGGCCAGACGGCGGCGCGGGTGGAGTACCGGAACGGACGGCTGGGCGCGGCCGTGGCCATCGGGAACGTCCCCCACCGGGTGTACGCCCCTCGGGTGCGCGAGAGCCTGAACCGGGGTGAGCTCAACCGGATCCTCGGCAGCCGGACCGTCAACGACATCGCCCGCCACGGCCGGGCCATGGGCGCCCGGGGCGCCATGCGCGGCCAGTGGTACCAGGCGGGGCGGGGCTCAGCGGTGCTGGAGGTTACCCTGGGTGGGTTCCCCGTGGCCGAGGCGTGGGACCATGGCGGCGACGGGTACGTGGACAGGGTCTACTTCGCGCAGGAGTCAGTGAGGCCCCGCCGACCCCGGTGAGTGCACCGCCTGACCGCGTCCACGCGGAGCTCCGACCAGCCCCCCAGCTGGTAGTAGCGCACGCGGATGTCGTGGCGCCCGGGCGCGAGGGGAGCGTAGTCCACCTCCGAGCCGTGGGGGTCGAATCGGTCGATCACCAGCGCCCCGTCCACCCAGACCCGCACGCCGTCGTCGGAGATGGTGCGCAGGGAGTATTGCCCGGCAGGGAGGTTGAGCGACGCAGTGGCCTCCAGCCCCCATCGCTCCTGAGGTATCCCTGGGATGGCGGGGCGGTACCACAGGAAGTCGAGGCGATCCTCGCGCCGCTCCAGCGCCGGCGGGCGGGCGAAGAGCGCATCGAACCCCGCCGGGTCCGCGGCGGGATCGCGGGCAGGGTCCGTCCACGTCACCACACGCACGTCCCACGGGCCCGCCGGCTCGAAGCGCTCGTACCCGAAGAGCACCGACGTGCCCGCCCCGACCGCCTCACCCCGCGGCGACACGGTGGGAGCGCCGATGTATTCCAGCTCCACCGACCAATCCCCTGCCGACCCCACCTCCGGCGTCACCACCAGCGTGTCGCCGGTGGCGCCCGACTCGGCGGAGATGTCGGCCACGCCCCGCCGTCCATGCACGCGCCAGTCGCCCTCGGGGCCCAGGACGGCGAGGCGGACCCGGGTCCGGGCCGTGTCCACGGGCCAGAGCTTCGGCGAGAGGCCGTCCCAGGGGCCCCACTCGTCCACGACCATGGCCGAGCGGGGGAGCCGGGCGCGCGGCGCGCGCGGGATCGCGGTGGGAAGGCCCTGGAGCCCGGGGAGCGACGAGGCCAGCGAGTCGAAGGCTGCGCCCAGGAGGGCACGGGGGTCGCACGCCTCCGCCGGCGGCGCGGCATCCACGACGTTGCCCTCGATGACCGCCCCCTCACTCCGCTCCAGCGTCCAGGGTTCCTTCACGCTGAAGAGCAGGTTGTCCGCGATCAGGTGGTCGTGGGAGCGCACGTCGCGCTTCTGGGCGTAGACCCAGTCCGGGGGCTGGGAGGGACGGGCCCATAGCTGAATCCCCAGGGTATCGGCGTCGAAGCGGTTGGCCACGATCCGGTTGTCCTGGCCGTGCTCGATGGCGACGCCCACGTCGTTGCCGCCGAAGCAGTTCCCCCGGATTTCCGTCTCCCAGGAATAGCCTCCCCAGAGGCCGTAACGGGAGCCGCGGAGGTGGTTCGCCACCACCCGGTTGCGGCTGAAGGTGAGCTCGGCGGCGTTGGTCGGGGCGTAGCTGAAGTCGTTGTGGAAGAAGACGTTGTCGTTGGAGCCCCCCTCCCCCGTGTCCAGGGTGGACTGTCCCGCCCACAGGAAGAGCCCGTCGCCGGAGTGGGTGGCCGAGTTGTAGGCCACCACGTTCCGGGAGCTCTGCTCGTAGAGAAGGAGCCCCGCCGAGTCCTGCCCCCGGTTGTAGAACCCGTGGCTATAGCCGCGCACGTCGTAGTCCAGGCGGTTGCGCACCACCACGTTATGGCTGGAGCGGTACAGCCCGATCCCCAACCCCGAGTTGTAGGAGAAGTCGTTGCTGCGGACGGTGACCGAGTCGGTGCGGGTCATGAGGAGCCCGGTCATCCCTTGCACCGCCCGGTTCCCGGTGATCTCGCCGCCGCGGACGTCCTCCAGGTACACGGCGGCGCCGAAGCGCATCCACTCGCGATCCTCGTTGTTGTGGAACGAGAGCCAGTCCACGAGGCTCTCGTGACCCACCTGGCTGAAGAGGCGGGGCTTCCACCCGTAGCTCAGGTCGTTCTCATAGAGCGCCAGCCCCCGGGTGCCCCGGGCGAGGATGCCGAATCGGTACCCGTAGAGCGTCCCTCCCCGGAGGATGACGTTCGTGCCCCCGTCCACGAAGATGGCGACGCCCCGAGCCTGGTCGGGATCGTCCCGGGGGGAGAGGCCCTCGAGGCGGACCCCCGAGAGGTCGAGGGTGAGGCTTTCGCCCCGAACCACGATGAGCGCCGAGTCGATGAGCGCCGAGTCGACGAGCGCCGGGTCCGGGGATCCGCGCCCCGGCACGCGGTACGTTCCCGGCGCGATACGCGTGTCGGCGGTGACCACCATCCCAGGGGTGAAGGGGACGGTGGATTGGGCAGCCAGGGCGCCGGGAAGAGCCAGCGTGAGGGCGAGGAAGGTGGCCGGGAACCGCATGGGAGCATCTCAGAACGTGACGGAGTGCTCATCCTGCCATGGCCAGATCCAACACGCCAGGTTCGACTTGGCCAACAAGTGTCGATCTCCACACAGCAGTCCTCTTGCGAAGGACCATTTGTTGAAATATTGTCCTTCTCATAATGACAATACCCCACGATCTCCTGCGCCTCAAGCTCGCCGGGTCGCTCGCGTCCGACTCCCGCCCCCTCACGCGAAGAGACGCCCGCATGCCCGCCATCCCCGGCAAGGCGTTCGCGGTGATCGGTGTTCGCCGGGGGGGGAAGACGTCGTTCCTCGCCCGGCACCGCGCCGAACGCATGGCGGAAGGTCTGCCTCGGGAGGGCCTGCTATTCCTGTCGCTCGAAGACGAGCGGCTCGCCGGCTTGTCCGTTGCCGGCCTCGGTTGGCTCCTCGACGAGCATGCTCGCCAGTTCCCCGTCGTGCGGCAGGCGGGCAAGATGACGCTGTACCTCGACGAGATCCAGAACATCGCAGGATGGGAAGGCCTGGTCCGCCGCCTGATGGACGCGGGGGGAGTGTCGATCCTGGTCTCCGGCTCCTCCGCACGCCTCCTTTCGCGTGAGGTGGCCACGAGCCTGCGTGGGCGGGCAATGGAAGTGCTGATCCACCCGTTCAGCTTCCGTGAGACCCTACGCCACGCCGGCGAGGAGCCAGGGGAGAGCTACGACACCCTCTCCGCCGACACCCGGGCCGCGCTGGATCAGCGGCTGCGGCGCTACCTCGCCGAAGGGGGCTTCCCCGAAGCCCAGGCTGCCACCGCTCGTGATCGCGCAGCCCTGTTGAGCGGATACGTGGATGCGGTGGTGCTCCGCGACGTCATCGAACGTCACGCGGTCAGCAATCCACTCGCGCTTCGCTGGATCCAGCGACAGCTCCTCGCCAACCCGGGTGGCTACTTCTCGGTGAAGAAGCACTACGACACGCTGCGATCCCAGGGCATCGCGGTGGGCAAGGACACGCTCCACGCGTACCTCTCACACCTGGAGGACGCATTCCTGGTCCGCACGGTGGCCATGCATTCGGCGTCCGAGCGGCAGCGGCTCGTGAACCCCCGCAAGGCGTACCCGGTGGACACCGGACTCATCGCGCTGTTCGAGCGCACCGGCGGGCTCCAACAAGGTCGCGCCCTCGAGACCGCCATCATGCTTGAGCTCGAGCGCCGCGGCTGGGAGGTCGCATACGTCCGGACCCCTGAAGGGTTCGAGGTGGACTTCATGGCGCAGCGACCTGGGGAAGCACCCCTGCTCGTCCAGGCATGCCTGGAGAGCGAAGGCGACCCGACGTGGGACCGGGAGTTGCGCGCTCTGCAGGTCGCGGCCCAGCTCCACCCGGAAGCACGGGCATTCCTGGTCACGTTGGACGCCCAGCCTCCCCTCCGGCCCATGCCCGACGGCCTGACCTGGGCGCCTGCGGCACGCTGGCTACTCCAGTAGATCTGACATGGAAGGCGCAGCCGCGTTGCTGGGCATCCTGGCGGAGCTGGACGTCCTGGCCTTCGACCTCCAGGACGTGGGGACGCGCTTCTACGCCTACATCAGCACCTTGGGGCTGGCCATGCAGGCGACCGCCGAGGTCCACGGGATCCGCCACGTGGTGACCGACCCCCGCGCGGTGCGGCGGGCGGAGGCGGGCGTGAACGTGCTGCACGCGTTCTGGCACCAGGCCCCGGACACCCTGAAGGCGACGTTCTTCGTGGACCGGCCCTTCAGGAACGTCACCGGCACGGCCAAGCTGTACCGGATGATCATGGACGGGCGCACGCCCGAGGAAATCGTCGCGGCGTGGGAGCCGGACGTGCGGGCGTTCCTGGAGAAGAGGAAGGAGCATCCTCTCTACCCCTAGCCGGGTGTGGGCCGCCGCCTGGCGTCGCTTCGTCCTTTCCCGCATCATCCAATCTCCACTCCGAGCACCGAGCGCTTTCTCCTGCCCGCCTCAGGGCCTGCCGAGCCAGCCGCAAGTCCGTGACCGCACCTCATTTCGTCCTGGGCATCTCCGCGTTCTACCACGATTCCGCGGCCTGCCTGGTGCGGGACGGGGTGATCGTCGCCGCAGCCCAGGAGGAGCGCTTCAGCCGGCTCAAGCACGACAGCCGATTCCCGACCCACGCCATCGCCTACTGCCTGGAGGCGGGCGGCGTGTCCGCGTCACAGCTGAGCTGCATCGCCTTCTACGAAAAGCCCTGGGTCAAGTTCGAGCGACTCGTCGAGACCTACCTCGCCTACGCGCCGCGTGGGCTCCGCTCCTTCCTCCTGTCCATGCCGGTGTGGCTGAAGCGCAAGCTATGGATCGAGCGGTGGATCCGCGAACAGCTCGACGCGCCTCGCGTACCGTTCGTCTTCACCGAGCACCACGGCTCCCACGCCGCCTCGGCGTTCTTCCCTTCCCCGTTCCCCCGGGCTGCCATCATCACGGCGGACGGCGTCGGCGAATGGGCCACCGCCACCTGGGGCGTGGGGGAGGGAGCGCGCATCTCGCTCCGGCAGGAGCAGCACTTCCCCCACAGCCTGGGCTTGCTGTACAGCGCGTTCACGTACTACTGCGGCTTCCGCGTGAACTCGGGCGAGTACAAGCTAATGGGCCTCGCCCCCTATGGTGAGCCTCGTTTCGTGCGGCTCATCCTCGACGAGATGGTGGATCTCCGCCCCGACGGCTCCTTTCGCCTGAACATGGAGTACTTCGCGTACCCCCACGGGCTGAGGATGACCTCCCCTGCATTCCACGGCCTCTTCCGCCAGGGACCGCGCGCTCCGGAGGGCGAGATCACGCCCCACTATGCCGACGTGGCCCACTCCATCCAGGCCGTCACCGAGGAGGTCATGCTCCGCACGGCCGCCTATGTCCGCACCGCGTCGGGGGAGAAGGATCTGTGCATGGCTGGGGGCATCGCGCTGAACGCGGTGGCGAACGGGCGGATCCTCCGCCAGGGCCTCTTCGACAGGGTCTGGGTACAGCCCGCAGCCGGGGACGCGGGGGGCGCCCTTGGCGCCGCCCTGTTCGCCTACCACCAGGTCCACGGGGGCGCCCGGACCGTGGACGGCGTCTCCGACGCCCAGCAGGGCTCGTTCCTGGGCCCGTCCTGGCCCTCCTCGGCCATCCGGGACGAGCTGGGCAGATGGGGGATCCCCCACCACCGGCTCGACGACGACGCCGAGCTCCTCGGGCGCGTCGCAGAGCTCCTCGCCGACGGCAAGGTGGTGGGGTGGTTCAGCGGGCGCATGGAGTTCGGCCCGCGCGCCTTGGGGGCGCGGAGCATCCTCGCCGACGCCAGGATCCCGGAGATGCAGTCCATCCTCAACCAGAAGATCAAGTTCCGGGAGTCGTTCCGGCCGTTCGCGCCGGCCTGTCTCCGGGAGGACGTGGAGGAGTACTTCGAGATCTCCGTGGACGCGCCCTACATGCTCTTCGTCGCGCCCATCCGGGAGGCGCGCAGGAAGACCGTCGAGGTGCCCGCCCACGCCTCCGTCACCGAGCAGCTCGGGGAGGTTCGGAGCGACATCCCCGCGGTGACGCACGTGGACTACAGCGCGCGGCTCCAGACCGTGGACGAGGCTCGGAACCCCAGGTTCCACCGGCTCCTCCGCGCCTTCAAGGAATTGACGGGATGCAGCGTGCTGGTGAACACCTCGTTCAACCGGCGCGACGAGCCCATCGTGAACACCCCCATGGACGCCTACGCCTGCTTCATGGGCACGCGAATGGACGCTCTGGTGCTCGAGGACTGCCTGCTCCTGAAGGGAGACCAGCCGAACGCGGCGCAGGAGGGTCAGGCATGGTAGACGACCTGGGCCTTCGCGTCCCCCCAGGGCCGACCTCCAGGGCCTTCGGATTCCTCATGGCCGGCGTGGCCGCTTTCCTGGCGGGCTGGCTCTGGCTCCAGGCGTCGGCCCGGTACGACGTGTGGGTCGGGATCGCCGCGATCATGGGCACGGTGTCCCTGCTGCGTCCGTCGCTTCTCGAGCCCGTGCGCAGGGGCTGGATGAAGCTGGCCCGCTTCCTGGCGCCGATCGGCAATACCGTCGTCCTGGCTATGTTCTTCTTCCTCGTGCTGACCCCGATGGCCATCGTGCTCCGCCTGGCCAAGAGGGACAGGCTCGGGATCCGCTCTCCCAAAGGCGGGAGCTACTGGCGGGACGCCGACGAGCCCGGTGGGGAGTGGGCTCGGCCGTTCTGACCCCGCGACGTCCCGCCTACGCGGCACCTGCTGCCGCGGACGATCGCATCCCATGTCCCTCCGGACCGACACCAAGACCGTCTTCGCCTTCCTCCGCGCACGGAAGCTGTGGTGATTCGCCCCGCTGTTCCTGATCCTATTCGCCCTGGGCGTCCTCCTCGTCCTCGTCGAGGGCTCCGCCCTGGCGCCGTTCATCTACACCCTGTTCTGAGCCGGCCCGGGGATCACGCGGGGACGCGCCCCCCGGGAGGTAGCGCCAGCCCCCTCTGCGCCGCTACGACCGCGCCGCGCTCCGCGCCCGCTTCACCTCGTACATGGCCCGGTCCGCGTCGGCGAGGAGCTCGTCCACGGTGGGGTGGCGGGCCGGATCGTAGCGCGCCGCCCCGGCGCTGAAGCGGATGGGGGGCACGCCCGCCGGCGCGGCTCTCGCCGCCGCCAGGCGCTCCCGCAGATGGTCCAGGGGCCGGGCGGCGGTCTCCTCGTCGGTGCCGCTGAGGAGGACGCAGAATTCGTCGCCGCCCAAGCGCGCCACCACGTCCGAGTCCCGGAACGCGTCCAGGAGATGCCGGCTGAAGTCCTTCAGGAGCTCGTCCCCGGCGGCGTGCCCCAGGGTGTCGTTGACCTGCTTGAAGCCGTCCAGGTCGAGGAGGACCAGCGTGGCCGGCCGGCCCACGCGCCGGCAGAGCGCCAGCGTGTGGACGGCGATGGAGCGGAGGCCCCGCCGGTTCGTGATCCCGGTGAGTTCGTCGGTGGTGATGAGCTCCAGGTTCCGGAACTCCTCCTCCACCAGCGCGCCCAGGTCGTCGAAGAGATGGAGGTCCTCGGGGTCGAGCTCCCGGACCTCGTGGTCCATGAGGCAGAGCGTGCCCACCCGGGCCCCGTCGGGCGCGTGCACCGGCCGCCCGGCGTAGAACCGGATGTTGGGGTAAGCGGTGACCAGGGGGCTGCCCCGGAAGCGCTCGTCCGCGTAGGAGTCGGGCACCACGAAGATCCCGTCCTGGAGGATGGCGTGGGCGCAGAACGAGATCTCGCGGGGCGTCTCCGCCACGTCGAGCCCCTGCCGCGACTTGAACCACTGGCGCCGCTCGTCCACGAAGCTCACCAGCGCGATGGGAACCTCGAAGAGGCGCCTGGCGAGCCGGGTGACCCGGTCGTAGCGCTCCTCGGGAGGGGTGTCGAGGACGCGCAGGCCGCGCAGAGACCGCAGCCGGTCCGCCTCGTCCGGGGGGACAGGAGGTTTGATCATTTCCAGGGGGATGGCCCGCTTCTGGGGGACAAGGGGCGGAGTGCTGCCGAACCTTAGCAGGAGCCGGCGGGGGGTCCAAGCCCTCCCGCCTGGTGCGGCGGAGCCGGATGGCTCTCAGGGCCTATCTCAACCTGGAGCGTCACCAGAGCGACGTCCGGGTGGCGACGGTGAGGTAACGGGAGCGAAGCCGACGGACCCGCCGCGGCGCACCCCCGCCCGGTTCATTCCGCCAGTCTGAGCCCCTCCGCCGCGAACCGAGGGAAGTCGGCCTGGTCGCTGGTCGCGACCTCGGCACCGGCGAGGATGGCCGTCGCGGCCACCAAGCAGTCCTGGAAGCTCCCGCGCCTGCGCCCTGTGGCGTTGAAGAGCCGGGCGGCCTCGGCGGCTGGATCAAGGAGGGTGACCCTTCACCTCCCCTCGAGCCGCTTCCGCGCCTGCTCCCGGACATCCTCCCAGGGGACTTCCTTGACGAGCCCCCTCTCCCAGGCATCGACACGCCGCCTGATCTCCTCGTCCCAGGCTGCCTCCACCTCCAGATCCCGATCGAGGCTCGCCAGGAGCTCCTGCGCCGGCTGAGCACGCTCGTCGGCGGACGAGTTCAGGGCAGCCGACGTGATGTCAGGGAGTCGAGTGGCCACGGGTTCTCCGGGTCGGCGCTTCTGCGACCCCATGATGGCTGCTCCTCCCCGGCGGGTCCATGCTCCGATGGGACTACCCGCCGCGGCGGGTGCAGGTGCCGTCACATCCGTGACCGTCGCCTACCCCTGCCCCACCACCGTCCACACGAGACCGTCGGCGACCCGCCACCACCCCGCGAAGCGCTCGCCCGCCGCTGACGTGACCCGAAGCGGGCGCCATGCGTCGCCGGCCCACTCGAAGCCCTCCGCATCCATCCCCTCCACCTCCACCACCACGCTCCGCGTGTCCTTCCTGAGCCCCTCTCCCAGCGCCTTGAGCGCCGACTCCTTGGCGCTCCAGAGAAGGTTGGCGCGGAGGTGGCGCTCGGGCGCCGGGGCGCGCTCGTCGCCGCCGGCCCGGATCCAGGCGGCTTCCTCGGCCGTGAAGTAGTCCGAGACGAACCCCTCGCTCCGGGGGGCGATCTTCTCGACGTCGCAACCGATACGCAGGGTACCCGCCGCAGCTGCCGCGAACCCTATGCCGGCGGAGTGGCTCAGCGACACCGACAAGGGAGGCCAGTCGCCGGGAAGCAGGATGCGCACCCGGGGGCCGCCGCCGGGCCGGGCCAGGATCTCGATCTCGGACGTCGCCGGCCGGACGCGATGCTCGCCCTCCGACCCGGCTGCGCCGGAAGCACGCACCTCCAGCGCGCTTGCCACCGCTTCCTTCACCACCCACCGCCCCAGCCGCCAATCCGCCGCGCGCTTGGTCACGCGGAACCGATCGAGGATCGCCGCCTCGGCGGGGGTGAGCCAGGCATCGTCCCCGGGAACGGAAGCGAGCGCCGCCCACGCCAGACACACCTCGCCGGCGCCCGGCAGGCTCAGCCGGGAGCCTTCCATTCCCTCGTCCCTCATTCCTTCAGGGCCGCGAACGCGCCGTCCTCCACCACACCGGGGAGCGCCGACGTGCGATAGCCCTCCAGCGCCAGGACCAGACGGCCCTGGGTGTCGGCCACCTGCACGTCGAAGACCCCGTCCCCGACGGCGCGGGCGAGCGCGACGCTCTCCACCTCGCCGCCGCCGGCCCCGGGCAACTCCAGCCGGGCGAACCCGAACGGGAGCCCCATGCGCGCCGACACGGCGATTTCCGCCAGCCCGGCGGTCTGAAACGCCAGCTCCACCAGTCGCGGCACAGCCTGGGTCACCTGGTCCGCTGGCTCGTGGTTCGGCGGGAGCGGAGTCGCGAACCGCCCTGCCACGTCGCCCCGGTGCCGCCACGCTTCCGCCAGCACCTGGTACGCGGGGCCGTGGAAGTACGTCCCGTAGATGGCCGTGGCGTCCACCACCCCGCCCTCGGGGTGGGGAACCTTGAGCTCCGGGCCCTCCGCCGGAGGCGCGCCGGTGAGACGCACCGTCCCCGTGAAGTGAACCGTGATCTCCGGTGCGTCCCGACCCACCAGCGTCCTGGACCCTTCCAGGGCGCAGCGCGCCAGCACGTCGGCGCCGTCGGCATCGTAGCGCACGCGCACCGTCACCGTCCTGGGCTCGTCCCGGTAGAACTTGAACGGCGCGTGGAACGTCACGTCCTCCAGCGACGCCACCCTGAGCTCGGGGAACGCCACCCGGGCGGCCTCGGCCATGGCCTCCACTCCCATCACCCCGGGGAGCACGGCGATCCCGTCGATGCGGTGGTGGTCCAGGAACGGTTGCGCCTTCGGGTCCAGCTCGGTCTCCACCACGAGCCCGCGGTGCAAGCCCACCTCGGCCACCCGGTCCACCATGGGCCCGGCGGGGATGTTCGCAGTGTAGGCGCCGTCCAGGCGCGCCCGGGCCGGGTCCTCGGCGAGCATGACGCCGAGCCCGCCGGCGATGACCACCTCGCCCCGGGTGCCGGCCGTCAGCTCGCGCCGCACCACGCCGATCCCGGCGTCCGGAGGCAGCATGTCGATCCCCGCCGCCTTCATGATCGCCGGGATGGAGCCCCGGGAGGCCATCCCGATGTCGCGCCACGCCGTCCAGTCCACGGACACCGCTCGCGTGTCGGGCCGGGTCCTGCCAAGCTCCGATACCGCCTTGCACAGCAGGTCGTTGGCGGCGGCGTAGTCGGTCTGGCCGGCGTTGCCGAAGCGTCCGGCGATGGAGCTGAACGTCATCACCGACCCGAGGGGCGTACTCCCCAGCGCCGTGATCAAGTTGTACCACCCCTCCACCTTCACGTCGAAGACCAGCGCGAACTCCTCCGGCGTCTTGTCCGGCAGCGCGCGGCTGATCTCCAACCCTGCGGCGTGGAGCAGAACGTCCACGCGCCCGTGGACCTCGACCAGCTCGTGGACGACGGCACTCACGGCCTCCGGGTCGCGGAGGTCCACGCTCCGGTAGCGGACCGTGCCTCCAGCGGCCTCGATGGCCTGGACCGCAGCCAGAGCTGCCGCGGCGCGCTCCAGGCGCGCCACCTCACGCTCCACCTGCACCGGGGTGACGCGGGATCCCCCCTCCTGCATGCGGTGGAAGAGGTCGCGCTTGAGCCCGTCCCGGTCCGTGGCCACCCGGGCCAGGTCCAGATTCGACGGGTCGGGCTGGGACGCCAGGTCCAGGAGCCAGAACGTGCCTCCACCCTGGGCCAGGTCGGCCAGGATGGCGGACGTGATGCTCCCGGCGGCTCCCGTCACCAGGTAGACGGCCTCGGGGCCCAGAGGCTCTCCCGGCTCCACCGGGCGCTCCTCCAGGGTCACCGCCCAGCGGCGATCGCCCACGTACCCCACCTCCACCACGCCCGCGTCACGGCGCGTCTCCAGGATGAGGAGGTCCGCCAGCGCCGCCGTCTTCCTGGACATCTCGAAGTCCACGGCCTTCACCAGCGTGTCCGGCCGCTCCCGGCCGAACGCCTTGGTGAACCCGGTCACGGCTCCTCCCGGAGCATCCAGTGCCCCGTCCGGGTCGTACCCGTGCCGTCCGCCCAGCCGCACCCCGGAGACCAGGAAGCTCTCGGGCACGCCCAGGTCGTCGTAGAGAGCGCGCGCCAGCGCGTGGAGCGCCTTGACCCGCCTCCGCAGCGCCTCGCGCCGGTCGGCGGGATCCAGGAGCTCGTCGGCCAGGACGGGATCCAGCGCCGGGAGCCAATACAGGCCCGTCACCGGAGTGTCGCCCCGCCAGGCGCGCACCGCGTCGCGGAGGTCTTCCGTCACCGACGAGGGATCGGCGAGCATCACCTCGGCGCCCAGCTTCTGGAGCCGCTCGGCAAGCGCGGTGCCCACGCCCATCTCGTCGGGGACCACCACCACCCGGGCGCCGGCGCCGAGCCGCACGCCGGTCTCGGGGAAGCGCTCGGCGGCGGGACGGACCTGCGACACAGGGACGCGCCGGGGGACCGCCTGAGCAGCGGCCATGGATCCCCGGGGGAACGCGGCGGGGGCGGTGGTCTCGGCGGGTCGCGCCGTCGTCGGCACCGGCGCGGGCGCCTCGGTGGCGCTCGCGGCCTCCGTGCTCGCACCGGCGGGGCTCTCCGGCGCCGCAGGCGCCATCAGCTCCGGCCGCTTCTCGTAGACGAACTCGATGGCACGGCCCAGCGTCGGGTAGTCCCGGAGCGCCAGGTTGTCGTCCCGCTCGATGTCATAGGCGGCACGGATGGCGGTGAACATCTCCGCCTGCTTCACCGTGTCGATCCCCAGGTCCGCCTCCAGATCCAGGTCCAGCTCCAGCATGTCCGGCGGGTAGCCGGTCTGCTCCGCCACGATCTGCAGGACCGTGCGGGCCACCGGGTCGCCCGCGCTCGCAGCTGCGCCGACGGGGGCGGCCGGCGTGCCGGCGAGGGCGCCCGCGGGGGCCGTCACCGCAGGTGCAGTGAACACGTCCAGCTGTGCGGCCGGCGGCGCCGGCGTTTCCGCGGAAACGTCCGAAGCGGAGGCCGGCGTCCCAGGCAACACGGCCACACCGGCATCCCGCAGGTCCGGCCGCTTCTCGTACACGAACTCGATGGCACGGCCCAGCGTCGGGTAGTCCCGGAGCGCCAGGTTGTCGTCCCGCTCGATGTCATAGGCGGC
>Ga0315541_1001018_pt1 | contig 27471 bp, 21 predicted proteins | sample SalMarSW160190MG_FD_203095 | JGI IMG/M metagenome (GOLD analysis project Ga0315541, IMG submission 203095) | Salt marsh sediment microbial communities from the Plum Island Ecosystem LTER, Massachusetts, United States - Salt Marsh Sediment SW1601-190 ...
GTACTGCATGTCAACCTCCTCCGCCCCCAAAATGAATTTTGCGGAGAAATATTTTGCCGTCACCGATGGAGCTTCCCCATCGGTGACCAAACCGGCAAGAGGTGACAACTACCCTAACACAGGGGGATAGCGTAATGAATGATCAGCAGCGAAATCATACACTGTTTGAATACATTAGGGATCGTTAAGATAGAACAGCGGTATTTTGTGTTCGTAATTAAAATGCGTTAAGCGTGTAGTCATATACCCTATTTATTTAAAGCCATATTTTCTGTTCTATCTTTACGAGCCCTTATGTATGAGTTTGTATGATGTAGTCGCTGATTATTCATGGAGCTATTGAATCGAAAAAACTCCACGACCCCTCAAATAAATAGTTCATCAGTGCTGATATGTCAAGCCTGACGCAGAATTCAGGAAGGGCAAACGCATTTGAATTCCAATATAGGGAGAACGCTCCACGATGGCGTGTTTCTCTTGATAATTTAGGTGTTATAATAACCGGTTTATTGGTTTTTACTTAAAAGAGCGGCATTTTTCTCAAATAATTCTTTTGCTTCGCCAACCACGTAAAGAGAACCTGCGATACAGATTGCATCTTTGGGTGATGCGGTTTCAATCGCATGTATCACGGCTTTATCGACATCAGGGATGATATGTATGTCAGAAATCATTTCTCTTGCAATGGGGTAAAGCTTTTCCGGCGGCAAGGCCCGATCAATTTTCGGGCGTGTTAATATGACTTTACTACAGAGAGGAATCAGGCTTTTAAGCATGGAAGCACAGGGCTTGTCATCCAGTATACCGATAACCAGCGTTATGTTTCGATCAGAAAGATTATCGGACAGATATCCTGCAAGATTGCGGGCAGCGATGAAATTATGGGCGCCGTCAAGAAGGATGAGCGGAGATTCGGAGACGATCTCCAGTCTTCCCGGCCATCTGTTTTGTAACAGGCCGTCCTTGATGTTTTGCGGGGTAAGACCGAGATTGTTTTTATTCAGTATTTCACATGAGGCGAGAACCAGCGCTGCGTTATCGATCTGGTGGGCGCCATTTAACCCGGTATGTATGTTTCGCCATATATTCTCTAATCCAAAATAATTAAATGATTCATTGGCTCTTCGAACCCGGAATGCGTCTCCAAAGCGATGTAAGCGTGCAAATTTAGAACCGGCGATGGTTTTTAAGACTGAAATTGCATTTTTTTGTTTTACGCCGGTTACAACAGGAACATTATTTTTTATAATGCCCCCTTTTTCCCGAGTAATCTCGGCGATGGTATTCCCCAGATAGGTTTTATGTTCAAGGGATATATTGGTGATTATAGAAAGGGCCGGTTTTATGATGTTGGTCGCGTCAAGCCGCCCCCCCATACCGGTCTCGATGACGGCCCAATCAACATTCTGTTTGCCGAATTCATAAAAAGCCATTGCAGTTGCAAACTCAAAAAAGGTCGGTTCTCGAGAACCGTTATGCACGCTTTTCACGGCCTCATAAGATGCAACCACATCTTCATCAGAAACCTGGCGGTTGTTTATACAAATTCTTTCATTGAACCTAACGAGATGCGGGGATGTATAAAGCCCGACATTGTATCCGGAAATATGGAGAATTGTGGCAAGAGCTGAAGCAATTGATCCTTTTCCGTTGGTCCCGGCCACATGAATGGAATTAAATGTATCCTGGGGATTCCCCAGGCCTTGTAGTATCTTTCTGATCTTATCTAGGCCAAGTATAATTCCGTATCTTCTAAGACGATATATCGTATTTAAACAATTGTTGTAGGAATCTTTTGTTGTCATTCTCACAGAAAAAACCCGGCAGAATAAATATATTCGCCGGGTTTAAAAAACGAATTAAGGTTTGATCTTATCTCCTGCGGTATCTGTTTCTGGAAGCCGCAATTCTTTGTCTTCGTAAAGCTTCGCGCTGTTTGCGGCGCTTGTGCTCACTTGGCTTTTCATAGGCCTTCTTCATTTTTAATCGTTTAAAAAGCCCGTCATTTTGAACCTTTTTTTTCAAAATGCGCATTGCTTTTTCAAGGTCATTATCAAAAACCTTGACCTGAATATCCTTCAAATTGTTCGCCTCCTTTTTTCCATCAGCAGCAAATCGAGATCTTTGAAAAACGCTCTCTTTAGCCTAAGTTGAGCGATTTTTTGCGAAGATATCGGTGCAGATCGAGTAAAAAATCACTCTATTTTGGTTTTACTTAATCCCGACGTTGGCCTCAAATTATTATTTTTTCCCGATGGTTATTTTTTTTAATATTAAAGTTATTTATATATTTAAATCCATTAATTGGCAAGAAAAAATATCGGTCGTGTTATAAAAAAATAATGGGTCAGAAATTTTGAAAAAAAATGTGTCCGGACTGAAAAATCAGATCACGGACACATTAAACAATTTAAAAGCCGTATTAAGTTTTACAGTTTTGAAACAAGGTCTGCCGTAACCTCTTTTACGCTTGGAGCGCCGTCCAGCGTAAGATATCTAATTGAGCCTTCTTTGCCGGCAAGATCTTTGAAATAATAGGCTGATGCAAGGGTTCCGGTATCGGTGTCATAGTATATACCGTGGCGCTTGTTGATTGCAGCCTCATCCTGGTCATCGTCTCTGGTCTTTAAATCACCGCCGCAAATACGGCATTTATCCCCGTCGGGTTTGATGGCATCAATATAGATGTTATTGGGATGATTATTATCATTGACACAGAGTCTGCGCCCCATGATCCTGTTTTTTGCAATTTCGCGGTCCAGAATTATTTCCACGACAATATCGAGCGCCATGCCGGCCTCTTTGAGTGATTCATCAAGTTTGATAGCCTGGTTTTTGTTTCTCGGAAACCCGTCAAGAAGCCAGCCGTCCTTACAATCATGCTGTTTGAGGCGGTCGAGTATCATCGGGATTGTAATTTCATCCGGTACCAGATCACCCTTGTCGATATATTCTTTGGCTTTTGTGCCGAGTTCGGTCCCGTTTGAGATGTTATCACGAAAAATAGCTCCGGACTCAATGTGAGGGGTATTATATTTATCTTTTAAAATGGCTCCCTGGGTTCCTTTGCCGCTGCCGTTTGGCCCAAAAAACAAAATGTTCATGCTTGACTCTCCTTTCATAATTAGTTTTATGATATATAATCTACAAACTTTTTAATGTATCATTATTCTCGGCTTTACTATATAAACGGCGCAGCATTGTCAAGGGTTATCCTCTCATAACAAATCGTTCAATTTAGGTTAAAAACATTGCGGAACATATCGTGATACTATTACAACTACAAGCAATAAGTAAGAAATTCAACGATTTTAACGCTCTGAATACGATTGACTTTTCTATCAACCAAGGAGAGATCGTCGGGCTGGTGGGACCCAACGGCGCCGGAAAAACAACCTTGTTCAATATTATCAGCGGCCGTTTAAAACCCAGCAGTGGCAGCGTCCTGTTTGAAGGTATGGAGATTACCGGTCTCAAACCTCACAGTATCTGCCGCTTGGGAATCAGCAGGACATTTCAGTCGTCACGACCGTTTATTAAAATGAACGCCTTGAACAATATACTGGTTGGACACCTCTTTGGAAAAGGGTTTCGTCTTCGCACCCGCCCTGAAGATGTGCAAATGGCGCGGGAACTCCTGGAAGTAGTCGGTATCCCTCATAAAGCCGAAACTCTTGCCGAGGATCTTACGCTCAGTGAAAAACGCCGGCTCGATCTGGCCCGTGCGCTTGCCACCCGTCCGAAGCTCCTGCTTTTGGACGAAGTGGCTGCGGGATTCAGCCCTGTTTTGGTAAAACAGGCAGTCCAATTGATTAACCGGGTTCGCGGGCGGGGGGTAACCCTTTTGATTATTGATCACTTTTTAACCTTAAGTTTAAAAGTTTCAGACCGTCTGCTGGTCCTTGATCACGGAGAAAAGATTGCAGAGGGTCCGCCCAACATGGTCATGAAAAACCGGGAGGTGGGCCGTGCATACCTGGGCCTGCAACACCAAAAAACTTGAAGGGAGCCAGAGAACAGGAGTCATAAGGCCAGATTTTTTCTAGATGTTCCCGATTCCCGAACCCTTAACCCCTGAGAGAGGTTAATTATGGATAATCTCAAACCACTCCTGAAGGTCTGCAATCTGAATGTGTATTATAAGGACATCCGAGTGTTAAAACAGGTTAATCTGACGGTGTGTGCCGGACAGATCGTTTCCATTGTAGGTCCCAACGGTTCCGGCAAGACCACAGTTATGAAAGCGATTGCCGGTATACTGCGCCCGATCCAGGGCGTTATCAGCTATCAACATGAGCCTATTCAGACGCTACCGGCACATGAAGTAGTTCGCCGGGGTCTGGTTTATGTACCCGAAGGCATGAATGTCTTTCCTCTTATGAGTGTGCTGGAAAATCTGGAAGTGGGCGCCTATATCGCCAGAAAAAAAAAGAAGAATCTGCTATCTTTTATATTTGAAATCTTCCCTGTCCTGGCGGATAAACGCCGGAATATGGCAGGAACCTTGAGCGGGGGGCAAAAAAGAATGTTGACGATTGCCCGCGGGCTGATGAGTGATCCCCACCTTCTCCTCCTGGACGATCCTTTCCTGGGTCTGGCCCCAAAAGATGTGAACCGTCTCTGCAATACTCTGAAGCTGATCCGTGGTCACGGAATTACTCTTTTTCTGGCCGGCCAGCATGTACGCCGAATATTAAGGGTGGCTACCAAAGCGTTTCTTATCGAAGAAGGAAAAATCACCCTTGTTGGAACCGGCGAGCAGCTCCTGGGTCACCCCCACTTCCGGGAAATCCTTCTAGGGGTTATTCCTGAGTCAAAACTTGAAGTCGTATGATCCATACCCACCGGAACCCAGTACAGGGTAAACGCATTTGAATCCCGAGACGGGGAGAACGCTCCACGACGGCGTGCATCTCTTTCCAACCGACTGAAACTTGTGCTTAAGCACCCGTAAGCCCGAGCCGCGCCAGAATTATTAAGAACAATTCGTCGCTAAATTATCCCATTGATTTTTTAAGTCATAATTTCATTCGGCTCAGGCTAACGCGTGCTAAAGCCCTTCAAACAGTCAGTCGGTTTCCAAGAGAAACACGCCGCCGCTACGCTGCACCGAAATCAAATGTGTTTACCCTGGACTATAGTAAAAAGCCTATTGACTTAATGCAATAAAATTGAAATGCTACTTATTTTATGATTTTTATTCGTCTTATGAAATGTTATGTAGTTAATTTGGATTTAGGGGCTTCGCCCCGCCTGCCATTACAAGCTCGCCCGCCAGCCAAGCAAGGCGATGCGGCCTGGGGCACGAGCGGGCAGTTCACAATTGGAATTTTGGAATACTAGAATACTGGGTTTTGGGATGCTGGTGCAATGGTTTATTGGGAGGAATGTACCTGACAAAAACGTAAAAAAAAACTTCCTTTAAAAAACATCATTTCAATATTCCAACACTTCATTATTTTTACCCCGTGAAACTTTTTTCTATTTCACTGGGACTATGTATAAGCAAAAATCAAATTTCTTGAAAATCCTTTAACTTCAATCAGTTGTATAATTTCAGAGACTTTTGATTATTGATGGAGGAAAACCATGACTGAAGAATTAAAAGTAGGCATGACTCACCAAATAGAGAGGGAAACAACGGAGGAAATGTCAGCACAAAAAGTCTACCCCCATGTGCCCAATGTATATGCCACTCGAGCCATGGTGGGGCATATTGAGGAAGTTTGTGCAGATCTGGTTCTTCCTCACCTGGGTGAAGGCGAGCAAACCGTTGGAATCGGAATGAAATTCAAACACATGGCAGCTACGCCCTTGGGTATGAAGGTTCGGTTCAACGCCAGCTTGACCGAGGTGGATGGTGCCAAACTTACCTTTGAGGTGGAAGGGTTTGATGAAGTGGACAAGATCGGTGAGGCAACCCACCAGCGTTTTATCATCAATGCCGAAAATTTCAACAGTCGGGTGGCAAAAAAGGCAGGGGCTTAGGAGGTGAGTCGTGGCGGTACCAGATCCCGTAAGCCGGTTAAGTACCATTTTAAGACCCAAAAGCATAGCAGTTATCGGGGCATCAACCAGCCCGGACAAATTGGGCCATGAAATTATGAAAAACATACTGGACAGCGGCTTTCAAGGAACTGTTTACCCCATCAATCCCAAGGCCGATGCCATTTTAGACATCCCCTGCCATGTGAGCGTTAAAGATATTGCAGAAGCGCCGGACATGGCCATTATTATCATTCCGGCCCGATTCGTTCCCCAGGCGGTGGAAGAGTGCGGCCAAAAGGGAGTCAAGGGCGCTGTGATCATTACCGGCGGCTTCAGCGAAGCAGGACCCGATGGAGAGGTCCTTCAGCAACAGGTCGTTGACATTGCTCAAAGGTACGGCGTTCGTATTATCGGACCGAACTGCCAGGGCGTAAACAATCCTCATTGCCCTCTATGTGCTTCCTGGCCGTTGTTAACCCACAAGGGCAAGATCGCACTTATTTCCCAAAGCGGTACTGTGGGCGCTGCAATGATGGACTGGTTATCCGAAGAAAAGCTGGGTACAGCCAGTTTCGTTAGTATGGGCAACCGGGCCGACGTAGACGAAGCGGATCTGATCGCCTATTTTAACCAGGATCAAAGCACCGAGGTTATCGCTGCATATATTGAAGGGATAAAACGTCCCGAGCCGTTCATCAAGGCGGTAGAACAGCTTCAAAAACCGCTGGTTGTCCTTAAGTCGGGCCGCACGCCCAAAGGCAAGGTGGCCGCCGAGTCCCATACCAAGGCGCTGGCAGGTGCTGATGCAATCTATGAAGCACTTTTTGCCGGCTATAACATCTGCCGCGCCTATACCCTGGAGGAATTTTATGATTTTGCCAAGGCTCTGGCTTATCTGAAACCGCCGAAAGGCAACCGTATTCTCTTTATTACAACATCCGGCGGCGCTGCTATTCTCGGTACAGATCAAGCGGAACAGGAAGGCCTTGATGTTTCTTCTCTTTCTGAAGAAGTTGTGGCTGCCATTACGCCGCTCATTCCGGCCTACGCCATAAAGGCAAATCCTATTGATCTTACCGGTGATGCCACCGCCCGGATGTTTAGTGACGTTATTGAGGTCACTCGGAAGTATTTCGACACTCTGGGAGTGATTTTTGGCGATCCCGTTGAAGATGCTTCCAGCGTGGTAACCCCAGGAGCCAATGAGCTGGTTATTTTTCTTGGCGGAGCAGATGTGGAACGTCATGAACGTGAACTCATGCACCTCAAAGGGATACCCGTATTCCCCACACCGGAACGCGGGGTAAAAGCACTTGCCCGGGTTATTGAACGCAAAGACCTGGCGATGCCACAAAAACCCACACTCACTGTTCCCGCAACCGGCCGTCACGTGTCGCCATACCAGGCACTAACCCGCGTTTCCCAACAGGGCCTGCCCTGTGTCGGCTTTGGGCAGGCAGACGGCCCGGATAGTGCCGTGGAAACAGCCCTTGAGCTTGGATTTCCGGCGGCTCTCAAAATCAACTCCCCGGATATTCTCCATAAGAGCGATATCGGAGGCGTGCACCTCAACCTTGATTCTCCCGAGGCTGTGAAAAAGGCCTATCATGAAATATCAACAGCAACACGGGACATACAGCCGCAAGTCATTGCAAAAAATGTGCTGGCAAACAAGATGGCGCCTCCCGGGCTGGAAGTCATTGTAGGAATGAATCGCGACCCGCAGTTCGGCCCGGTCATCCTCTTTGGGCTTGGGGGCATTATGGTGGAAATCTTTCAGGATGTAACCCTTCGTCTCCTCCCGTTAACCCGTGACGATGCTCTTGCAATGATCCGGGAAATCAGAGGGCATAAACTCCTTTCGGGTTACAGAGGTCAGCCGCCGGTAGATGAACAGGCCCTGGCAGACTGCATTCTGGCGGTGGCCAAAATGGCCGAAAGCCATCCTGAAATCGTCGAAATCGACCTGAATCCGGTCTTCGCCTATCCGGATGGAATATTGGTTGTAGATGCAAGAATTATTGAACAGCAGGAAAGTTAATATCCAATGTCGAATTCTCAATATCCGATTTTCAAGTATTATTGAGTTGGACATTTTTTTTTTATAGTGATATACAATCAAACCTTGGTTGATCAACGTTGTTTTATTAATTACTGAAAATTGGAAATATAATTATGACTCTATCTCAAAACTTTATCCTGCGACTCATGAACCAGTTTCCCATGTTGCAGTACTTTACCGACCGTCCCTTTGGTATAGAGATTGAATTTTACGGACTGGACTATGTTATGGCTCCGATTGATAACAATATCATCAAGCCTTACTGTATTTCATCTCGGGCCAAAGACGGCCGAAATCTTCAGCAGCTTTATAACGATTTCAAGATTCCCATCGGGGCTGACAGAGATTGCTGGCACTTTGAGAAAGACGGATCTGTCAGAGGCAAAAGACATACTCAATTTGGCGCCGAGCTGATCAGTCCGATTTTAAGCGGTATCACAGGCCTGATTCAGGCGTACAACGTATTCCGGTTCCTCTGTAATATCCAAGGCATTGATATTGACGATAGCTGCGGTTTCCATGTCCATCACGGTGTAGATCCAAAGGTGTTTACCTGCAAACAGTTACAGCAACTCGTTCGCTTGGTTTACCCTATAGAAGAGTACTTTTACCTTCTTATTCCGGGAGGGCGACAACATGCGGAAACCTGTAAACCAATGGAAATTGATGTAAAGGCCTTCCTGGACGTTTCTGATAGTGAATCAGAAAAAGGAGGTGACAAAATCAAACAACTATGGTATTCGTCAAAAAACCATTACGATCCAAAGGCAACCGGATATCCGCGCTACGACAAAACCCGTTATCACGGCCTGAATCTCCACTCATACTGGTATCGCTCCACAATTGAATTCCGCTACCACTCGGCTGTACTGCACAATATTGATGAAGCCATGGAATGGATCATTTTCAGCCAGTTTCTCATAGAGTTGAGCCAGGGACATGTCCCTGATATCTATTTTTACCCCGAAGCCAACAAATGGCTGAATGCGATTTATATGATCTACGAGAATTTTGGATATGGGGATTGTATAAAGCGACTTGCAAACTAGCCCAGAGGTGTTGTCCAAAATTTAAATTACTACCACCATAGTTATACTTGGTTCTTATTGTCCTTATGAATACTTTGATCTAAGTGCCTAAAGTGAGCTAAAGTTAAGGAATTCAGTCATTTGAAAAATTAACCGCGCCGAAGGCGCAGCCTTTAACTTTAGGCACTTTAGCTCACTTTAGTTCACTTTAGGCACTTCAAGCCGGAATTGATATGCCAGTAGAACCTTTTATTGTATTACCAGAGTCGGATGATCTAAACAGAAAATAACAAACTGGAGGCGATCATGTGTGACATTTTCGCCATATCGGCAGGCTATAAGCATACGCCAAAAAAATATTTGCCTGTGTTTGCGGAAAAGGGCAAACAAAACATGAATGGCTGGGGTATCGGTTTTTTTCGTGACGATCAGGCTTTTATGGAAAAATCGGATGAACAGGTATTCAGCCAGGAGCAGGTTCATGAAAGTTTCCAGAGGCTGGCAAGGGTCATTGACAGCCGGATTATTATTTCCCATATAAATTGCCCCAAAAGTGGCGGCCGCAACATTGAACATCGCCATCCGTTTAAGCTCTCCTTTCTGGATCATAACTGGCTTTTTGCCCAGGTAGGAGTTGTTGAAAGCATTGAAGAATATCGGACTACTGGAAAACCTCGCCTGGCAGCCGATGTCTATACCGCCAGAATTTTTGAATATTTAAGAGATCGAATGGTTTTACTGCATAATCAAAACCCTTATATCAGTCTTTATACGGCTCTGCGCATCAGTATTCAAAAACTTGTGTCCGACTATCCGGGTGAGTACGCCTTTTTTCTGGCCAATGAATCGGTGCTATTTGCTTTTTGTAATTACAGACAGTTAATGCTTCTTAAAGAGTCTGAAAGTATGGGAGATATCCTGTTGATCACCTCGATCAAAGAAGGTCTTAGCCAAATCAAATGGCAACAGATTATGCCGGATCCGCAATCTCTTGGGGAGCTTTTGGTCATTGCCGGCCCGGATGTGTTATATGCCGGAGACGTTTGAAGCAAAATTAATCCCGTTATCCTGTCAATAAAATGTGTGACCTTTTTGCACTTTCTGCAAAGAAAGATTTCTCAGCTCCAAAATCCCTGCCCATTTTTGCTGTTAAGGCAAAAAAAAACATGGATGGCTGGGGCATCGGCTATTTTAGGAAGCATCGTGCCCTCATAGAAAAATCAGCTCAGCGTATCTTTGTTTCCGGGTACGTTCACGACAGTTTCCAGAAATTAGCCCGGGTGGTAAAAAGCAGAATTATTATCTGCCATGTCCGTTTTCGTACCAGCGGCCCCATAGACGATTGCCACTCACATCCCTTTGTCCTTAGATTCGGCGGTCACGACTGGATATTCGCCCATAACGGAAAAGCACCGGCCATTGAATCTTACAGAAGCAACAACACTGCCCTTGAGGAAGCCGTGAGCGACTCGGCCAGAGCCTTTGAGTATCTCCGAGACCACCTGTTGCGTCATTACCGGAACGCAACCGAACTTCCGACGCTCTTCAAGGCCTTATGCCAAAGTACGGGGCAAATGGTTGAAGAGTATCCCGGTGAATACAACTACCTGCTGTCCAACGGCCGGAGCCTTTTTGTCTTCACCAACCATCGCCAGTTTATGTTCCTCAAAGGAAGTAAAAAGCTGGAAGGTGCCCTGCTTCTTACAACACTGGCGCGAGGTCTCACCAATGAAAAATGGATTCGGATAGCCAGGGCAACAAATCGCAAGGGTACGCTTCTGGCGGTTTCGGGGACAGATATAATTTTGAAACAGTCTTTGTAGAATCTCCTGGCAGGCGGGTCTAAGATACCTAAAGTCCCTCTATTTTATCAGCTATAATTTTCGGCAGGGGTATGGCCTTCCAGGTATGATCGATGGCCACAAAGGTGACACTCCCCTCTGCAGCCAGCCGAGTCTCCGGAGGACGGTAAAATTGAAACTGAAAAATAATGGCCTTTTCCTTGACTTCCTTGATCGAGGTGTGCATCTCGAGCAAATCACCATAGTAAGCCGGTATATAAAAGCGGCAATCAGCTGCGACTTTGGGCATGCCGAATTTTTCTTCCCGGTTGCGAAAAAATGTTTTCGGTGATATCCCTATATGGCGCAGGAAATTTTCGATGCCTTGATGAAAATAGCGAAAATAGGCAACAAAGTAAACAACGCCATAGGGGTCGGTATCGCCGAAAAGAACCTGTACTTTGGTTTTATGAGTCAGCATGTTACACCTCCTGTTAGTTAGTGTCCATCCAGAAATGGTAGATTTTGGTTTCCGGCAAGGCCCGAGCGAGTTTTCAACCGCAGGCATAGCGCGCTATTCCGATGATTGAAAACAAGCGAGAACGCCGCCGGGGGCCGAAAGATGCCGTTTATGGATGGACACTAGTTACGAGTCAACTATTCCTTGCATTGATATCCAAAATAGTATAATTTTTAATGGATACAAAAGATGACAAATATACAGTAATTGAACGTCTCGTAATTTCTACAATCTCTTGAACTTAAAGGTTTTCCAATTGGGCCTGCTCGCTCATGCCCCTGGCCGCCTCGCCTTGCTTGGCTGGCGGGCGAGCTTGCAATGGCAGGCGGGGCGAGGCCCCTAAGTTCTATAATAAAGAGGTATTGATGCGATTTCTCAAATCTTTTGTTTTGGCCTTTCTGCTTATCCTTATATCCCTGAACCCGGCGGCCTGGGCCACGGCAAATGTCGGGATCGAAATGGTTCGACTGCAAACTGCCGACGGGATCACGCTAGCCGGTATTTTATGCCGGCCCCATAAGGCTCGGAATAACGCCGGTGTGGTAATGATCCACGGTTACAGCGGTAACTTCTACTCAGGCATCATGGCTTTTCTGCCGGAAGCGATAGCTGATAGCGGTTTTGCCACTCTGGCGCTAAATATGCGCGATCATGATCAGGGTCCTAAAAAGAACCGGTTTGAAGATAACCGTTATGATATCGCTGTAGCGGTGGATGAAATGGCCCGATTTGGCTACAATCCCATATTCCTTTTCGGCCACAGCATGGGCACCAACCGTGTGCTCTACTACTTTGCGACAACCGGAGATTCCAGGATTAAAGGCGTGCTTCTGACCGGCCCTCCCGGCAATTTGTTCGAATGGAATGTAAGCGTATTCGGTCTAGAGGCTGCAAGCCAGGTTCTCGGCCAGGCCCAGGATCTTGTAGCCAGGGGTAAAGGAGACAAATGGATGCTGATCAATTTGGGACCTCTGGGCAAAGCACTTTACACCGCTAATCATGTGGTAAGCCTCAGGGGCCCAAAAACAGTTTCCGACCCATACAAAAACATCAGTCGAATTTTCAAGCCGATTCTCATCGTCCATGGCCTGGCTGACCGCCTGGCAAACCCTGACGTGACTGACAGACTCCTCAAAAGCGCAGCGCCGGGAATCCATGTTACGGTAGTGAAAATTCCCGGTGCGAATCACGGCTTTAGCGATCATCAGCAGGATCTTGTAAACGCCGTAAACAAGTGGCTAATTGACCAGACGAATCGTTAACTCGATTGCTCAAGATCGCTAATTAGACGTCTCAGAAATTCTACAATTGTCTGAAATTAAAGCTCTTTTAATAGCTCTTAGTTTATGCTATCAGAATGGAATGCTGGAATATTGGGGATAAGGGCGGAAATAAACCATTTTAATTGTAAAAAACTCCTTTCCTTCAACTTCGTTCAGGACAAGCTCACCCATTATTCCATTACTCCATTATTCCATCATTCCAATTGGGGCGAAGCCCCTAAGTTCCTTTTGTAATCTTTTACCGCAATTGAAATATGATCTATCCTTGAAATCATTTAGTTGCCTGACCCGAACAATATAGGAAAGTGCCTAAGAAATTTCATGTAAACTGTTACGAACTTGCGAATAGATATCGGGAGCCATGACAAGAAGGTGATCATTGATCTTTTGACCGTCCAGGTATTCGTTAAGGAAAAAATCACCCCCATCTATTTTGCAGATTTTTCCTCCCGCCGCCTCAAGAATGATACCGGCTGCAGCAAGATCCTGAAACGACTCGTTCGCGATGACGGCAGCTTCCGCTCGACCCATGGCAACATAGCATATGTGAGCACCGGTGCATCCCAGATCGCGGATTTTACCCGGGAATGTGGATCGATAACGGCGGTGAAACCGGGAGTAAGTGAAAAGAAGGCTCTCGTCGTTAATAATTTTGTGATCAGATACGTGGATTTCTCTTTTTCCCAGAAAAGCTTTTTGTTCGGCCTGTGCATAAAAAAGATCGCCCGTTGCCGGCATATAAAAAACACCGAAAACGGGCCAAAAATTCTCGATAAGTGCAAGAGAAATGCCCCAGATGGGAATTCCCGCCTGAAAATTTGCAACACCATCTAATGGATCAAAGATCCACAAGTAACGCTTTTCATCATGAGTGTAGTCTTTGTTGGCCTGATTGTTTTTAAACACCTGGTGTTCGGGAAAATGACTGTTGAGTTGATCCTGAAAAAATTCCATTAGATGGAAATCTGCTTCTGTAACCAGATCTTCATCGAATTTAATATTGGGGTTTCCTTTACCATAATAGGAAAGTGCTTCTTTACCTGACTGGCGGATAACTTCCATTGCAAATTGAGTTAAATCTTTAATCCCATGACGTTTTATACCCATTTTCACTTCCTGTTTTAAGATAATATGACAAGAAAACACAATAACACGCTAAAATTCTCCGAGTGGTCTTTTAAATGTAAATTTGGCAGGGTCCTTGACCAATTTCCGGCATGCGGTTTTTGTGTTTCCACCCAGAGCTGAAAATGGGAGAGATACTATAAAAACGGCGGTACCCAACACACTGGCAACGATTCCCAAAGGCCTGATAACAAAAAAGTCGGCCGCCATGGCTTCGGCGTTGACATTGTTATCCATAGTCTTGCTTTGCGCAAGAGCGGAAGTTCCGAATGGAATAAAGATCATGGCTGCAATTAACAACACGATCATGGATCGTTTTCCTATTTTATGCATATCCTCCTCCTTTAGCAAATTATACGCTTTTTATGATAGTAATACATTGAGACCTTTGAAAAATGTCAATTTTTGTTTAAGTTCAAGAAAGGCAATAATTTTAACCACAGGAATACATTGAGTATTTCGAGGATTAAAATTTGAGCCTGACGCAGAAATTGAGCAAAAAGGGGCGTTTTGCAAAGGTCTCCATTTGTGACGACGGACCGGGGTCTCCGCTTATCTTTATTTTGATATGGTTGAAAAATATCGATGATAGCGCTATATTTTGTTTGCATTGTGATCGAATTGAGGCGTTTGATAAAATATCTAATTTTCACAGGCAGTTTGCATATTGTATTTTAAAGAAAAGCGGATTCAGTGTCAAGGGAAAAGGGGGGATCATTAACACCGGTTTTGTTTTGCATGAGCCCAACCCGAACAAACTAAAGAAAATGGCATCATCTTTGACTTACATAGAAGTCGCTATAGCGCTTCCGGTATACAACACCTATACTTACAGCGTTCCGGAAACTCTTGATGCACTGGTATCCACGGGAAAAAGAGTACTGGTTCCATTCGGTCGGCGCAGGGTAACCGGATACATTTTGGGCTCAGGAAAGAATATCGATCAGGAAGGAATAAAAACGGTACTGGATATTCTTGATGAAAAGCCGCTTTTCCCTTCATCCATGATTCCGTTCTTCAGATGGACCGCTGATTACTATCTGCATCCTATAGGAGATGTTATCAAATGTGCCCTACCCGGAGGCTTAAATCTTTACGACTTTTTCACCATTACTATTACGGAAAAAGGGGAAGATGCTCTTTTAAACAATTCTGCCACATCTCTGGAAAACCAGATCTTAAACCGGCTGAAAACCGGACCCTGCCGCTTCAAAGACCTTAACAAAAATTTTAATAAGCACATCCCCAATGCTTTAATTCATTCCATGGAAAGCCGGGGGGTTATTGTTTGCAATCGCAAGCTCAAAGGTGGGGTCACTAAACCCAAGATGGAGCGATATGTATCAATACCCGGTTCAGATATTCCCATGCAAAGGCTTTCCGATTCAAGAAAAAAAATCATTGAAGCAATCGAAACTTTTGGTGAAATCTCCGTAAAAAAATTACAGGTACGAATTCCTTCTGCTTCAAGATTAATAAAATCTCTTGAGATGGACGGGTATGTTTCGATTTTTCATAAAAAAGTGTATCGGGATCCGTTCGGTAAACCCATAGCACCTGACACCGCTCCAACGCTTACAAAAGAACAGAAAAGCGTAATCCATACCGTAACGGAATCCCTCGGCCGGAAATTTACAACCTGCCTTCTTGCCGGAGTTACGGGAAGCGGCAAGACAGAAGTGTATATGCAGCTTGCTGAAAAAGCCATACACCTGGGCTATTCCGTGCTGGTCCTTGTTCCTGAGATTGCCCTTATATCCCAGATGGAACGCCGCTTCCGAGCCCGTTTTGGAGAGTGTATTGCTATTCTTCACAGCGGCCTTTCCGCCGGAGAGCGCTATGATCAGTGGATGCGCATCGCTCGCCGGGAGGCGGTTATCGCTATCGGTGCAAGATCCGCAGTGTTTGCACCTCTTGCGAATATCGGCATTATTATCGTTGACGAGGAACACGACACTTCCTACAAACAGGAGGGGGGGTTGCGGTATAATGCCAGGGATCTTGCCGTTGTGAGGGCAAAGTTTAATGACGGCGTTGCCCTGCTGGGGTCTGCTACGCCTTCGATACAGTCGTATTATAATACGACGATAAAAAAATTTAAGCCGGTTACATTAAAAAACAGGATTGAAAAACGACCCCTCCCGGAGATAACCGTAGTCGATCTATGCAAAAGCAAAGATGCTCGGGGAATTCGGCGCTTCATCACACCGGAACTTCACCGTGAAATGGAAGCAACACTCCTTCGAGGGGAGCAGGTTCTTCTTTTTCTAAACCGGCGTGGCTTTGCCAGTTATCCGGTTTGCTCGGCCTGTGGTGAAGCCATAAGATGCAAAAATTGTGATATTTCACTTACACTGCATCAGAAGGTCAATGCATACAAATGTCATTACTGCGGTTATACGCGGGCGTCCACATCACACTGCACGTCCTGCGGATCCAGCAAAATCCTGCCATTGGGTATGGGAACCGAAAAGTTAGAATTGGCCGTAAAATCTCTTTTCCCCGATGCCAGAACCGCCAGAATGGATCGAGATACAACCCGGCGAAAAGGTTCGATTCTAAAAATCCTAAAAGGTCTCAGAAACCAGACCATAGATATTCTTGTGGGAACTCAGATGGTCGCAAAAGGCCATGACTTTCCCAACATTACTCTGGTGGGTATTATTTGCGCGGATCTCTCGCTCAACTTTCCGGATTTTAGAGCCGGGGAACGAACCTTTCAGCTTTTAGCCCAGGTTGCCGGAAGATCCGGGCGGGGAACTGCTCCCGGCCGTGTGATCCTTCAGACTTATAACCCAAATCATTTCGCCATCTTATCCGCAACAAAGCAGGATTTTCAAACCTTTTACAACCAGGAGATAAGTTTCCGAAAGAGCCTGAATTATCCCCCATTTTCGAGGATGGTACAGCTCAGAATCTCAGGGAAAGACCCGGAAAAAACCCGGCAGCATGCCCAGGCTATCGGGGATCTTTGTCATACGTTGAAAAAAAACAATCGTTCTTTTTTAAAGTCCGTGGAAATATTGGGACCCATTGAAGCCTCACTTCCTAAAATCGCAAAACAATACCGGTGGCAGATCCTTTTAAAATGCCCGAGCATAAAACAGCTTCACCGGTTTCTTCACCAGATATGGTTTGAGAAAAAAGCAAATATCAGGACCCGGGATGTCAATGTGGTGTTGGATGTGGATCCATTCTTCATGATGTGAAAACATCGCCGAAACAGTCAACTAATGTTGCCTACCTTAAAATCATTACATTTAACAAGAAAATAAGCATAAAAAAATTTGCAAATACAGAAAATTTTTTGTATTAATTATTATTATGGCTCAAATACTAATTTGCTGGTTAGGAGCGACAGATCTTAAAGCAGCGACAGAAGGTCAAAAGGTCGGGCTTGGCCCTATTGCTCAGGCAGCAATAGCACGATCTTATGATGAAATTGATTTGATCAGCAATTATGGCAAAGACCGTTCTTCTAAATATATAAAATGGTTACACAAAAAAACACCTGCGAAAATTACCGTTCATTATGAAACTCTTTCCAGCCCTACAAATTTCGGTGAAATCTATGAGGTTGCATCTCGCTTGGTTGCAGATAAAATAAATGAATATGGTTCTTCTGTCTCCCTTACCTTTCATCTCAGCCCCGGCACACCGGCTATGGCGGCTGTTTGGATCATTCTATCCAAAACAAGGTTTCCGGCCGAGCTTATTGAGTCCTCACGCGAACATGGTGTTAAGACGGCCTCAGTCCCCTTTGACATTTCGGCCGAGTTCATTCCGGATCTTCTTCGCGGACCTGATAGCCGTTTAGAAAAATTATCAGTCGGTTTGCCGCCGGAAGCGCCGGAGTTTGAAAACATTGTTCATCGAAGCCGGATTATGAGTCGAGTAATAACAAAAGCTCGACATATTGCACCGCGATCTGTTCCTGTTTTGATTGAAGGCGAAACCGGCACAGGAAAAGAACTGCTTGCCAGAGCTATCCATGAAGCAAGCCCCTGTAAAGGAAAACCTTTTCTTGCGGTTAATTGCGGAGCTATCCCATCTGAATTACTAGAATCTGAATTTTTTGGTTATGAAAAGGGCGCTTTTACCGGAGCTGATAAACAAAAAATAGGTTATTTTGAGGCGGCAAACACCGGGACGTTGTTCTTGGATGAAATTGGTGAATTGCCGATACCGGCCCAATCAAAAATATTGCGGGCTCTCCAGGAAAAAGAAATTGTAAGAGTTGGGTCTACACAGGCAACTAAATTTGATTTAAGGGTTATAGCTGCAACAAACCGAAATTTAATCGATGAGGTTGCGGCAGGACGCTTTAGATCCGATCTATTTTATCGGATTGCTGTGGCTGTTTTGAGATTACCGCCGTTAAGAGAAAGATCCGGTGATATCAGTTTGCTGATTGACCGGCTCTTGAATCAAATCAATCAAGAGAGCGTTGATGAACCGGGATACAAATACAAGAAAATTTCTGCTGCTGCAAAAAATCTTATGATTCAACACACATGGCCTGGCAATGTTCGTGAACTCCAAAACACTCTCAGAAGGGCCGCAATCTGGTCGGTTGACCCCACGATTGATATTCAAGATATTCGTGAAGCCATGCTTCCGATTATCAACACTGATAATGACAACCTCCTTGGCCGGCCAATGGGCGAAGGTGTCAACCTTCCGGAACTTATGGAAAAATTAGCTCAACACTATTTAAAAAGAGCCCTGGATGGGGCCAATGGAAACAAAACCAAAGCCACCGAACTGGTCGGCCTACCAAGCTATCAAACATTTTCAAACTGGTTGAAAAAATATCATGTAACTTAGGTTGGCACGGGCATTGCTTTATATCCGTGCATGAATCGGATCATTATGAAATCGACTAATTTTGAATTTCTCAGGGGAAAATGGCCTGAGCTTGCCAGCTTGGGTGGTTTTGCTGAACAATATGTCTGGCCAGATTCTGCCGGAGCGCTTGTTAAACTCAGGACATATATTGAATCGTTGATCCACAGGTTTTATGATGAAAATAGTCTAAGCAAACCGCTTCAAGCCTCTCTAATCGACCTACTAAATCAAGACGAATTTAAGCAGTCCGTTCCGTCTGTTGTTTTAAACGCCTTGCATAGCATCCGGCTTGCTGGGAACAAGGCTGCCCACGCTGAGCCCATACACCGTTTTAATGTTCACGAGCTGCTCCATAATGCTTTTGATTTAGGCCGCTGGCTGTACATCGTAAGTGGAGGCAAACAGCAAGACTGTCCAGCATATAGGGCCCCAGAAAAACCGCAAGCAGCTTTCGAAAGCGCGGAGGCGTTGAAACAGGAAAAGCGGTTAATCCAGGAAAAACTGGCTGCAAATGAAATGGAGATGCAGTCGCTTTTGTCGGAGCTGGAGGTCACACGCACAAAAACCCGCTTGGCTGAGAAGCGAATTGAAGAGCTTGAAGCGCTCCTGAGCATCGGTAAAGCCGTTGCTGACGTGCTTGGCTTTGATGAGGCAGCGACACGCAAGCGTTTGATCGATACCGAACTGGTCTTTGTTGGGTGGGATGTCGGAGTAAACGGTGCCAATACAGATGAAGTTACACAGGAAGAGGAAATCCGGCATCAACCCACCAAAACCGGTATCGGATACGCCGATTACGTATTGTGGGACGATAATGGGATGCCTCTGGCGGTCATCGAAGCCAAAAAAACTGCTGAAAGCGCCGAAAAAGGACAAAAACAAGCGGAACTTTACGCAGATGGCCTTGAAAAGAGGTATGGCCAGCGTCCGGTGATATTTTACACCAACGGATTTGATATCTTTATATGGGACGACGGTCAGGGCTATCCGCCCAGAAAGCTTTACGGATTTTATTCCAAAGACAGTCTGCAATATCTGGTTTACAAGCGCAAAAACCGCATGGCGTTGGAAACAATCTCACCAAAATCCGAGATCGTCGATCGGATTTATCAGATCGAAGCGATAAAACGGCTTACCGAAAAGTTTTCCAGTAATCACCGCAAGGGCCTGCTTGTCCAAGCCACCGGTACCGGAAAAACCCGGGTCGCAATTGCGCTGACCGATTTGTTGAATCGCGCCAGTTGGGTAAAAAGGGTTCTTTTTTTGTGCGACCGCAAGGAACTGCGCAAACAAGCCAAAAATGCCTATAATGATTTTTTGGCCGAACCCATGACTGTCGTAATGGCCGACACGGCTAAAGACCGGGATAAGCGTATATATCTGGCAACCTATCCGGCCATGAATAAAATTTATCAGACCTTTGATGTCGGTTTTTTTGATCTGGTGATCGCTGACGAATCCCACCGGAGCATCTACAACCGATACCGGGATATGTTTCGATATTTTGACTGCCTTCAGGTGGGTCTTACCGCCACACCGGTAGACTTTATCTCCCGCAATACCTTCAAGATGTTTGATTGTGATGACCAGACGCCAACAGCTTATTATCCCCTGGATCAGGCCGTGGAAGAGAGTTTTTTAGTCCCTTACGAAGTCTACACCCACACCACCAAGTTCCTGCGGAAAGGAATCAAATACAAGGACTTAACGGCCGAGCAAAAACGCCAGCTCGAAGAGGATGGAGAAGATCCGGCGGATTTCGATTACGAAAACCATCAGGTCGACAAGCAGATTTTCAACCGCGATACCAACCGGTCTATTATCCGAAACCTGATGGAGAACGGCATACGGGATGATACCGGGCAGTATCCGGGGAAATCCATCATTTTTGCACGAAATCACAATCATGCGGTTCTGCTGGCGGAAGTATTCAACGAACTTTTTCCTCAATACGGCGGTAAATTTTGCAGGGTCATCGACAACTACGATCCCCGGGCCGAGCAGTTGATTGACGATTTTAAAAGTGCCCCGGACAAAGACCCCAGAATAGCGGTATCCGTAGATATGCTGGATACCGGCATCGATGTGCCGGAAATCGTTAATTTGGTATTTGCAAAGCCGATCCGCTCAATGGTCAAATTCGAACAGATGATCGGTCGTGGTACCCGTCTTTACCCGGACCTGTTCGGCCAGGGCAAGCACAAGACCCATTTCAGGATTTTTGACCACTGGGGCAATTTCGAATTTTTCGACAAGCAATACAAAAAAGCCGAGCCATCAGTTTCAAAATCTTTGATGCAGCAGTTGTTCGAGGCTCGGTTGAATCTGGCGCGCACAGCTTTGGATCAGAGCCAACCGGCGGCGTTTGATCTGGTTATCCCTCTGATCAAGGAAGATCTGGACCGGCTTTCGGAAGAAACCATCAGCGTGCGAGAAAAATGGCGTGAAAAACGCAATGTTTCCAAGCAGGAAGTTCTGCGCCGGTTTGACCCGGCTACTGAGTTGACCTTGCGAAAGCAGATGGCGCCGCTGATGCAATGGGCAGACATCCGGGGCCAAACTGCTGCGTATAGCTTTGATTTGTTGATGACCGATTTGCAGATCGAGCTGTTAAAAAAGTCCGGTCGGTTTGATGACTACAAATCACAACTGCTCGATCAGGTCAGTCGCCTGGCTATGAATCTGATTCCAGTCCGCGACAAATCCGATTCCATCAAATCGATTAAAAGCACCGATTTTTGGGCTTCCGTGACAATAGAAAGTCTGGAGACTTTCCGCTGCGATCTTCGCGGGATCATGCAATATGTTGTCAAAACAATATATGAACCGCCTCAGCCCAAATTTATTGATTTACAGGACGGCCAGGAAGAGTTTAACCGCTTGCCGACCAAGCTGAAATTTGCCGACATGCCCGGATACCTCAAGCAGGTTCAAGCGGCCTTGCTCAAAGTTTTCGATCAAAACCCCACGCTCCAGAAAATCCAAGCCGGTGAGCCGGTCTCCGAGGCGGACCTGATAGCCCTTACTTCCCTGGTTCTTACTCAAAACCCGGACGTGGACCAGGAAATTTTAAAGGAGTTTTTCGAAGAGACGGCCGGGCCGCTTGATTACGCCATACGCAGCATTATCGGATTGGATGCGGATGCGGTCAATGCGCGTTTTGCTGATTTTATTTTTTCCCATCCTGCTTTGACAGCCAATCAGATGAGTTTTCTCAATCTGCTGAAGAACTACATCAGTCGTTACGGAGCTATTGAAATCGAAGATCTTTACGAACCACCGTTCACCACCCTGCACAGTGACGGTTTGGATGGTGTGTTTGTGGATGAAAAGATGGCGAATGAGCTGATATCCATTATCGATTCTTTTAAACCCCATCTTTATGGAGGGATAAAAAACGCATGATTAACGGTGAACTACGAAGCCAAGTTGACAAACTCTGGACGGAATTTTGGACCGGCGGCATTACCAACCCTCTGATGGTCATCGAACAGATTTCGTTTTTAATGTTCGCACGCCTGCTGGATATCCGCGAAGCCCGCGAGGAAAAAAAGGCCAACCGAACCCATAAAGAATTTCTTCGGATTTTCCCGAAAAGCAAGCAACATCTTCGCTGGTCGCAATTTAAAAACGTTACCCCAGCTGATGAAATGCTGAAAAGGGTGAGAGACGAGGTGTTCCCGCATTTCAAAGAGGTTGTTTTAAACGGCGGTGCCTTGGCCGAATATATGAAAGACGCTCAGCTCATGATTCAAAAGCCGAGCCTGCTGGTTTCAGCGGTCAACATGATCAACATGCTGCCGCTGACCGAAGGCGATACAAAGGGCGACCTTTATGAATACCTTCTAAGCAAGCTCACCACCGCCGGCATCAATGGTCAGTTTCGTACCCCCCGGCACATTATCCGCAAGATGGTGGAGATCGTCGATCCCAGGCCCGACGAGACCGTTGGCGATCCGGCCTGCGGCACGGCTGGATTTTTGATTTCCGCCATGGAATACCTTATGGAAACCCACACATCGCCCGAAGCGGTCATCATTGATGAAGACGGCTGCAAAATCTACACCGGCGACAAGCTAATTCCGTATAAAGAACATATTCAACAACGCATGTTCAACGGGTTCGATTTTGATGTGTCCATGCTGCGCATCGCTTCCATGAACTTGCTTCTCCACGGCATCGACGCCCCGGATATTCATTATCAGGACACTTTGAGCAACAATTTTCCAGAACGTTTTCCAGAGCTATCGACCGATCATTTTGATGTCATCTTGGCCAATCCACCATTTAAGGGTAGTCTGGACTACGAGGACGTACATGCCTCCTTGCTGAGCAAGGTCAAAACCAAAAAAACAGAGTTGCTTTTTGTGGCCTTGATCTTGCGCATGCTTAAGTTGGGCGGCCGATCAGCCACGGTAGTGCCAGACGGTGTATTGTTCGGATCTTCCAAGGCACATCTTGCTTTACGAAAGATGCTTGTGGACGAAAACCAACTTGAGGCGGTTATTTCTTTGCCTTCCGGCGTGTTTAAGCCTTACGCTGGAGTTTCAACGGCCATCATTGTTTTCACCAAAGGCGGTACAACTGAAAACGTATTTTACTACGATGTCCAAGCGGACGGATTTTCCCTCGATGACAAACGTGAACCAACACCGGACAAAAACGATTTGCCTGATCTCATTAAACGTTGGAAAAAAAGAAATCCAAAGAAAGATACAAATCGAAAGGACAATGCCTTTTTTGTTCCGGTTAAAGAAATACGCGACAACAAGTATGATCTTTCAATCAATCAGTATAAAGAAATAGTTTACAAAGAAGAAGAATACGATCCCCCTAAGGAGATTTTAGTGCGGATGAAGGATCTGGAGAGGGAGATATTGACGGATATGGAAGGGTTGGAAGGGATGTTGTGATGAAAAAAATCCTGTTGAGCCATATAATAAGCTCTCTTGAAAGCGGTTCTCGACCCAAAGGCGGTGTAAGCACCACATCTGGAGACATTCCAAGTTTAGGCGCTGAACATCTCAACGATCAAAGCGGCTTTAATTTTAACAATTTAAAACTAATCCCCCAAGACTTTTATAAAAGCTTAAAAAAAGGACGGATAAAACCGAATGACATCTTGATTGTAAAGGATGGTGCCACTACTGGAAAAGTTGGTTTTGTGAATAAACATTTTCCATATGCTGATGCAGCAATCAATGAACATTTGTTTCGCGTCGAAGTAAACAACAAGAAAGCAGATCCTTCTTTCGTTTTTCGGTTTTTGAATACTGGATTTGGACAACATCAAATACTAAAGGACTTTCGAGGGGCAACCGTTGGTGGCATATCACGATGTTTCATTGAAAAGGTTGAAATACCTTATCCGAGTATTACAGAGCAAAAACGCATTGCTGATATCCTTGACAAGGCCGATGCCATCCGCCGCAAGCGCCGACAGGCTATTCAACTCACTGAAGAGTTTTTACGGTCGGTGTTTTTGGATATGTTCGGAGATCCGAAAATTAATCCTAAAAATTGGAAAAAGAAAAAAATCAAACAGCTTGGCAAAGTTGTTACCGGTAATACTCCATCAAGAAAATTTCCTGAAAATTTTGGATCTTATATAGAGTGGATCAAATCTGATAATATTAATACTCCTTATCATATATTGACTAAAGCTGAAGAGGGCTTGTCTGAAACAGGCATGCGAATAGGAAGAACAGTACCTGCAAGATCCACCCTTGTTACCTGTATAGCTGGGACCCCTGATTGCATAGGGAATGCGGCACTATCAGACAGGTTAGTTGCTTTTAACCAACAAACTAATGCAATAGTGCCCTTTGATAATGTTGATCCATATTTTTTATACATGCTTGTAATTATATCAAAAAAAATTATCCAAAGAGCTTCAACTAATAGTATGAAAGGAATGGTAAGCAAGGGAATTTTTCAGGAGATTGAATTGATATCGCCTCCTTACGACTTGCAAAAAAAATTTGGCGGCTATTTTTGTAACTATCTTAGTTTTTTGAATAAACAAGAATTGCATTTTTCAGAAAGCAATATTCTATTTAACTCTCTCTGTCAAAAAGCTTTCCGCGGAGAACTTTAATGCCGATCTCATCCATCACAATCGAAAACTTTAAAGGCATCCAAAATCCAATAAAATTGGATTTCAAACCGATCACCCTCCTATTTGGCCCTAACAGTGCTGGCAAAAGCACAATTGTTCAGGCCCTGCATTATGCCCTTGAAATTTTCGATCGAAACAATCTCGACCCTGACAAAACAACCCTTGGCGGCAAGACTGTCGATCTGGGCGGATTTGAAACTCTGGTTTACAATCACGACTTGTCTAAGCCGATAAGCATTAAAATCGAACTGGACCTTCAGGATGAAGACCTGCCTCAATATTTTGATGGTTATGAAGATATGGGGCTTTTTCAGTTTTCAGACAAACAGATATGGGAAATCCCCATGCGGGCGGTGGGCGCAGCAGTCGAAGTTTCTCTCAGGTGGAACCATCAAATGAGCCGTCCGATTCTATACCATTATAAAGTTGATATTAACGGCAGCCACCTGGTTACCATCGAAACTACGGATGACGGTAAACAGGTGTTCTTATCAAAGATCAATCCACTTAATCCGGTGTTTCTCGAAAATATCAGTCCAAAAGAGGCTCAGGGCATTATCGAACGTCATTTTTCAGAAGAATATGCAGATGAAAATGAGTTTGAAAAGTTGGGGCCGATATTTCTTGCCCTGCTGACGAATTTCAAGATGGAAAAAGGGTTTGCGGGATTGACCCAGCCTATTGGAGTCGTCGGAGCAGGCACAGCCCTGCCGCAGTGGGGAAAAGCCCTGGAAATTCACGGACCCCTCTGGGCGGAAGATACGGATCGGATCGACCAGGGCAATCTTTTGATGTGCCTGAGTTCGCTGATCGTCGGCCCGGGTGAATTGGTAAGAGATGGGCTGAAAAAAATGTGCTACATCGGCCCCATTCGAGAAATTCCGCCCCGCAATTTCACCCCTGAAAAGTCGCCGGACCTTTCACGCTGGTCTTCCGGCCTCAAAGGCTGGGATATTTTATACAGCGCCGAAAAAGGTTTTGTTGAGCGGCTGAACCGCTGGCTAAACCAGAAAGACAGACTAAATACCGGGTACAGCATCGAAGTCAAGCGGTTCCGCGAAATTGGAGAGGATGATCCGATATCAATTTTTATGAGCGAAGGTATCGGCCTGGAAGAGATGGACATGATCCAGACTCGGATGAGCGAAATGCCCATAAAAAGCCGAGTCGCTATCCGCGAAGAAAAGACTGGGATAGAACTGATGCCCCAGGATGTGGGTGTCGGCATTTCTCAAACGCTGCCGGTCATCATTGGCGCGCTCTATGTCAATGAGGGTTTGTTTGTCATTGAGCAACCGGAGCTTCATATCCACCCGGCCTTCCAGGTTGTCTTGGGCGATTTGTTCATAACTCGGATTCAAGAGTCTCAAGTTTGCTTTTTGCTAGAAACTCACAGTGAGCATCTGATGCTCAGATTCTTGCGTCGGGTTCGCGAAACTGATGAAGACGATCTACCTCCGGGAAAAGATCCACTAAAGCCTGGTCAGTTGGCGGTTTACTACGTTGAACAGGATGGAACGGGCGTTTCTTTGTTTTCCATTCGCGTCAGTGAAGATGGCGAATTCATTGATCGCTGGCCCAGAGGCTTTTTCAGCGAACGGGCGGGGGAGCTCTTTTAACTATGATCTACGAGTACGCCTTGGAGCCTGAATTGGTGGCTTGCTGGCATGACCGGCGCGAATATCTCTTTTTCGATGAAAAGTTCGGTATTAGATTTCGCCGGGTAATATCCGGTTATCCCAAAAACTGGAAAAAACTTGTCTGGCAGGCGTTTTCCGAAAGCCCTGAGGCAGACAACCAGAATGCACAGATGCGCATGACGGCATTGATCCCGTTCCTTTGGCAAAATGCGGTCAGAAGGTACAGCACATTTCCAGAAACCCCCGACTGGTTGCAAAGAGCCGAGGCTGAACACAATGAACGCCATTTTCATGCAATAGTTGCTACAGAGAATCCAAGAGAACGAGATTTTGTAATTCCTGCAAAAAAACTCGCTCAAGAGGGGCATGAACTTTGGAATATTCCTGAGCGAAACCCAACACAACGAACAGCCGATAGTATTGCAGCCGAGGTTTCTCAGTTAGTGCGTTTGTGCAGGCGTGCCGTGATTATCGACCCCTACTTCGATCCATCAAAACTGAGATTTAGACAAACATTTAGTACCATCCTTAGCAAATGCAGCGAAAATGTTTGCGGCCCTGATCGGATACAGGTTGAATGGCACACTTCAATCGACCGGTGTTTTGAAAATTGGGAAAGAGGCGATGAACGCGACCCGGATGATGAAACGATTGAGTATCAGAAACTGGTATCCGCCTGTCAAAGAAAGCTACCGGAATTAATTCCCTCCGGTATGCAAATAAAGATGGTAGTGTGGGCCCAGAAGGAAGGAGGAGAAAAACTGCACAACCGCTACCTTCTCACCGATATTTGCGGCGTGCTGTTCGGTACGGGCTCGGATGAAGCCGAAAACACCGAATCCGATGAATCCGATGACATCATCCTTCTTGAAGAAGGACAGTACATGACCCGCTGCCAGCAATACTTAGGCCTCGCCCCGGCTTTTGACATTGTCGGACAGCCTTTTGTTATACCTAAAACCTGCAATTAAGCTTATATAATATATTTACAATTAATTGTAACCATAGTAGATAGCCTCTAAAACACAATATTTAAGGAGGCCTCGATATGATGCGTAGATTTCATGTTAAGTTCGAC
>Ga0315541_1001019_pt1 | contig 27471 bp, 23 predicted proteins | sample SalMarSW160190MG_FD_203095 | JGI IMG/M metagenome (GOLD analysis project Ga0315541, IMG submission 203095) | Salt marsh sediment microbial communities from the Plum Island Ecosystem LTER, Massachusetts, United States - Salt Marsh Sediment SW1601-190 ...
GGGAAGTTCGAAACATGACCAGGAAGCAAGTCTCTTCAGTGAAGCGGCCGACCGCAACGATCGACGGCAATGAAGCCGCCGCCTACGTCGCCCACAAGGTCAACGAAGTCATCGCCATCTACCCGATCACGCCGTCCAGCTCGATGGGCGAGCACGCCGACGCCTGGTCGGCGGCGGGGCTGAAGAACATCTGGGGCACGGTGCCGTTGGTGATGGAGATGCAAAGCGAAGGCGGGGCCTCGGCCGCGGTGCACGGGGCGCTGCAAACCGGCTCGGTGACGAGCACCTTCACCGCCAGCCAGGGCCTGCTACTGATGATCCCGAGCATGTTTAAGATCGCCGGCGAGCTGACGGCGACGGTCTTCCACGTCTCCGCCCGATCTGTGGCCTGCCAGGCGCTGAGCATTTTCGGCGACCACAGCGACGTCATGGCCGTGCGCTCGACCGGGTTCGGACTGATCGCCTCCAACAGCGTGCAGGAGGTCATGGACCTGGGGCTGATCGCGCAGGCGGCGGCGCTGGAGGCGCGGGTGCCGTTCGTACACTTCTTCGACGGCTGGCGGACCAGCGCCGAGGTCCAGAAGATCGAACTGCTGACGATGGACGACATGCGGGCGATGATCGACGAGAAGCTGGTGGTGGCCCATCGCGCCCGCGGCATGTCGCCGGAGCGGCCGTGCGTCCGCGGCACCAGCCAGAACCCCGACGTCTATTTCCAGGGCCGCGAAGCCGTCAACCGGTACTACCTGGCCTGCCCCGACATCGTGCAGAAGGCGATGGACAAGTTCGCCGGCCTCGTGGGGCGGGAGTATCGCCTGTTCGAGTACGTCGGCGCCCCCGACGCCGAGCGCGTGGTGGCGCTGATGGGCAGTGGGGCGGAGGCGGCGACCGAAGCCGTCACGTACCTGGCCGAAAAGGGCGAGAAGGTCGGCCTGCTGAAAGTCCGGCTGTACCGTCCCTTCAGCGTAAAGCACTTCGCCGAGGCGCTGCCGCCGACGGTGGGGGCCCTGGCCGTGCTGGACCGGACGAAGGAGCCCGGCTCGCCCGGCGAGCCGCTGTACCTGGACTGCTTCAACGCCGCCGCCGAGTCCGGCCGGGAGGTCAAGGTTGTCGGCGGCCGGTACGGGCTTTCCAGCAAGGAGTTCACCCCGGCCATGGTCAAGGCCGTGCTGGACAACCTCGCCCAAGACGCCCCCAAGAACCACTTCACCGTGGGCATCCGCGACGACGTGACGGGCACGTCGCTGGAGGTGGACGCGGACTTCCACACCGAGGGCGAGGACGTGGTCCGCGGGCTCTTCTACGGCCTGGGCGCCGACGGCACGGTCGGGGCGAACAAGAACTCCATCAAGATCATCGGCGACGAGACGGGAAACTACGCCCAGGGCTACTTCGTGTACGACTCCAAGCGCGCCGGGGCGGTGACGGTCAGCCACCTGCGCTTCGGCCCGCGCCCGATCCGCTCGACCTACCTGATCGAGAAGGCCAGCTTCATCGGCTGCCACCAGTTCATCTTCCTGGAGCGGCAGGCGATGCTGGACAAGGCCGAGCCCGGCGCCGTCTTCCTGGTCAATACGTCCTACGCCCCGGAGGAAACCTGGGAGAAGATGCCGCGCCCCGTCCAGCAGCAGATCATCGACAAGAAAATCCAGCTATACGCGATCAACGCCTACGAGGTCGCCAAGGCGACCGGCATGGGCGGCCGCATCAACACCATCATGCAGACGTGCTTCTTCCACCTCTCGGGCATCCTGCCCCCCCAGGAGGCGATCGGGCACATCAAGGGCGCCATCAAGAAGACGTACGGGCGGAAGGGCGACAAGATCGTGCAGATGAACTACGCCGCCGTGGACCAGGCCGTCGCGGCCATGAAGCGCATCGACGTGCCCGCCGAAGCGACCTCCACCATCGAGATGCCCCCGGTGGTGCCGGAGGCGGCCCCCGAATTCGTCCGGGAGGTCACCGCCGCCATCATCGACCGCCGGGGCGACGAGCTGCCGGTCTCGAAGATACCGGCTGACGGGACTTGGCCCAGCGCCACCAGCCAGTGGGAGAAGCGCAACCTGGCGATGGAGATTCCCGTGTGGGACCCGCAGGTGTGCATCCAGTGCGGCAAGTGCTCCATCGCCTGCCCGCACGCCGCCATCCGCATGAAGATCTACGACGGCGACCTCCTGGCCGGCGCCCCGCCGACCTTCAAGAGCGCCGACGCCAAGGGCAAGGAATTCGCCGGGATGAAGTTCACCATCCAGGTGGCCCCGGAGGACTGCACCGGCTGCGGCCTGTGCAACCTGGCCTGCCCGGCCAAGAACAAGGTCGAGCCCGCCAAGAAGGCCGTCAATCTCGCCTTCCAGCCGCCGCTGCGGCTCAGCGAGCGCGAGAACTACAGCTTCTTCCTGTCGCTGCCGGACTACGACCGCACGAAGCTGAAAATCCACACGGTCAAGGGCAGCCAGCTTTGCCGGCCGCTGTTTGAGTACTCCGGCGCCTGCGCCGGTTGCGGGGAGACGCCGTATATCAAGCTCGTCAGCCAGCTCTTCGGCGACCGCGCGATTATCGGCAACGCCACCGGCTGTTCCAGCATCTACGGCGGCAACCTGCCGACCACGCCGTACTGCCTCGGCGCCGACGGGCGCGGGCCGGCCTGGAACAACTCCCTCTTCGAGGACGCCGCCGAGTTCAGCTTCGGCTTCCGGCTGACGCTGGACAAGCGGATCGAGTACGCCGGCGAGCTGCTGACGTCCCTGGCCGACCACGTCGGGGCCGAGCTGGTCGCCCAGCTTCTCGCTAACACCGCCGAGGTATCCGAGGCGGGCCTCCGCCAGCAGCGACAGCGCGTCGCCGAGCTCAAGCGGAAGCTGGCCGGCATCGACGATGCCAGGGCCAGGCAGTTGGCCTTGGTGGCCGACGATTTGGTCCACAGGAGCGTCTGGGCCTTCGGCGGGGACGGCTGGGCCTACGACATCGGCTACGGCGGGCTGGACCACGTGCTGGCCAGCGGGCGCGACGTCAACGTCCTCGTTTTGGACACGCAGGTCTACTCCAACACCGGCGGGCAGTGCTCCAAGGCCACCCCGCGAGCGGCCGTGGCCAAGTTCGCCGAGGGCGGCAAGCCCGTGGCCAAGAAGGACCTGGGCATGCTGGCGATGACCTACGGCAGCGTCTACGTCGCCCAGGTCGCCTTCGGCGCCAGCGACGCCCAGTGCGTCCGCGCCTTCGTCGAGGCCGAGAGCTATCCCGGGCCGAGCCTGGTCATCGCCTACTCCCACTGCATTCCCGCCCACGGCATCGACGGGCGGACCGGCTACAACCAGCAGAAGCTGGCGGCTTCCTCGGGCGCGTGGGTGCTGTACCGCTTCGACCCGCGGCTGACCGAGCAGGGGACCAACCCGCTGCAACTGGACAGCAAGCCGCCGTCCATCCCGCTGAAGGACTACGCCTACAACGAGACGCGATACACCATGCTCACCAAGAGCAAGCCGGAGCAGGCCAAGCGGCTGATGGAGCTGGCGCAGCAGGACGTGACCGGCCGGTGGAGACTGTACGAGCAGTTGGCCGCGATGAGCTACGCCGGGAAACAGCAGGAGCCGGTCGCCAGTAAAGAATAGCCGGGCGGCCTGTCGGAGCAGATTGGCGATTGACAACATCCCTTCGGGGATGGCCCGGAAAGGACAGCGCGACCATGGACCTGACGACGAAATACATGGGGCTGAAGCTGCGCGGTCCGCTGCTGGCGGGGGCCTCGCCGCTGAGCGAGGAGAGGGGAAACGTCGAGGCGTTGGCCGAGGCCGGCGCCGCCGCGGTGGTAATGCACTCCATCTTCGAGGAGCAGCTCGCCCAGGAGGCGGCCGAGCTGGACTACTACCTCCAGCAGGGCAGCGAGGCGTTCGCCGAAGCCCTCTCGCACTTCCCGCCGATGCAGGAGATGAAGGTCGGCCCGGAAATCTACCTGGACAACATCGCGGCCGCCAAGAAGGCCGTCGACGTGCCGGTGATCGCCTCCCTCAACGGCATCTCCGCCGGCGGGTGGGTCGACTACGCCGCCAAGTGCCAGTCCGCCGGCGCCGACGCGGTAGAGCTGAACATCTACCTGATCCCGACGAATTCGTCGGTCGACGCCGCCAGGATCGAGCAGGTCTACCTGGACGTCCTGGCGGCCGTCAAGTCGGAGGTCTCCATCCCGGTGGCGGTGAAGCTCTCGCCGTTCTTCTCGGCCATGGCCAACATGGCCCGCAGGCTGGACGAGGCCGGCGCCGACGCCCTGGTGCTTTTCAACCGCTTCTACCAGCCCGACATCGACCTGGACGAACTGGAGGTCGCCCCGGCGCTGCAACTGAGCACGTCGGCCGATTCGCGGCTGCCGCTGCGGTGGATCGCGATTCTCTACGGGCGGCTGCGGGCGTCGCTGGCGGCGACCAGCGGCGTCCACACCGGCGCGGACGCGGCCAAGATGATCCTGGCCGGGGCCTCCGTAGTGCAGATCGTCTCGGCCCTGCTGCAAAACGGGGTGAAACACCTGACGAAAATCCGCCAGGAGATGGTCGAGATCCTCGCCGCCAAGGGCTACGAATCAATCGACCAAGCCCGCGGCGTGCTCTCCCAGCAGTCCTGCCCCGAGCCGGCCGCCTTCGAGCGGGCGAACTACATGAAGACGCTCAAGAGCTGGACAACGCTCCGGCGGACGGTGTAGGGCTTTGCCATTGACGATTCTCGCCCGGGTGGAAGTTTGGGCGCCACGCTTGCCCGTCACGGGGGATCTCCGACTCGCAACCCGTGTTCCTGCCCGCTCAAAGCCGCTGCCGTCGCAACGGCCGCCGCCGAAGACCGCCACGTCGCACTCGGTCAGGACCGCCGTCCGCCGCGCCGGCTCGGCGACGGTCTTGCTGCTGTTGGGTTCGGGCAGGTAGTCCCCCAGCGGAAACTTCACGTCGAAGCGGCGATCATCAGCCACGGCGGACACCTCGGCGGCTGCCTCACTTTCACGGCCCGGCCGGGCCCCGGCCAAAGTCGTGCTTCCGGCGCCATTCGGCCAGCGGGATGTACCGGCCGCGAAACGGGTCCCACACGCCGATCTCCCGGCTGGCGGCGTCGACCTGAAAGCGGTTCCACAGCACCTTTTCCCTGGAGCTTTGCTTCTCCAGGCAGAAGATCCAGGTGAGGCGCGTCTCGCCCGCCTTCCGGCAGTCATCCGGGGTGCGCTCGACATTGTAGATGGGCATGTACTTGCCCCGGGACTCGCGCCGGACGCGGCTGGACCAGGCGGCCACCTCCGGCAGCTTCCACAGGAGCTGCCGCGCATCGGCCCGGCTCAGCAGCCCCTGACCCTCGGAGGGCGGGCGTCGGCCTGATTGCCCTTCCTCGCCCTTGCGCTCGCAGCCGGCAACGCACAGTACCAGCAGCAGTAGCGGAAGCTTCTTCATGGTCTCATTCCATTCCCGCCGGCGGGCCATACTATACCGCCGAACCCGCCGCGGGGAAATGGCGCTCCCGGCTACCGGATGAGCGGGCAATCCTGTATAAAATCGCCATGATCATCACCATTGACGGCCCGGCCGGCTCGGGCAAGAGCACGGCCGCCAGGGAGCTGGCCAAGGCGCTGCGGATCGCCTACCTGGACACGGGGGCGACGTACCGGGCGGCGACGCTGGCGGCCCTGAGCGGCGGGGTGGACATGGAAGACGCGGCGGCCTTGGCCGAGCTGGCCCGGCGGCTCGACCTCCGCCTGGAATACGCCGGCGACGATTTCCGCGTGCTGCTGGACGGTGAGGACGTCACGCGGCGGATTCGCTCGGCCGAGGTTAGCGACAACTCGCACTACGTCGCCCGCGCGCCCGGCGTGCGCGCGGTGCTGGTGGCGATGCAGCGGCGGATCGGGCGCCGGCTTGCCCGCAGCACCGGCGGCGTCGTGGCCGAGGGACGCGACCAGGGGTCGGTGGTCTTCCCCGACGCCGACGTGAAGTTCTACCTGGACGCGTCCCCGGAGGTACGCGCCCGTCGCCGGCACGACGAGATGACCGCCGACGGCCAGGACGTGAGCTACCGGGCGGTGCTGGAGGCCATGCTCGCCCGCGACGGGCGCGATCGCAGCCGGGCCGTCGCCCCGCTGGTCAAGCCCGACGACGCCGTCGAGATCGACACCACCGACATGAGCATCGAGCAGGTCACCGCCGAGCTGAAGCGGCGCGTCCAAGGGGCCGGATGAAAGGGCTGCGGTCACATCCTAACCCGAAGCTGCGCGGGTGGCGCTTCGCCTCGGGGGCGCCGGCGCCGAGTTTGTGGTACCGTCTGTGGCGGCGGCTCTGCCAAGTGAGCTGCGTGGGCATGTGGAGGGTTCGGGTCTTGAACCGCCACCACGAGCCTTCGGCCGGGTCGGTGCTGTACCTCTGCAACCACCAGAGCTACCTCGACCCGCCGCTGATGGGCCTGGCTCTGCGGCGCCCGATGAACTACATGGCCCGCGACGATTTGTTCCGCTTCCCCGTTTTCCGGTGGTTGATCGTCTCGTTCAACGCCTTTCCCGTGCGGCGGGCGTCGGCCGACACGAGAGCCCTGAAGGAGGCCCTGCGGCGACTGCGCCGGGGCGAGCAACTGGTGATGTTCCCCGAGGCCACGCGCACGCGGGATGGGCTTGTCGGTAAGTTCCTGCCCGGGGCGGCGATGCTGGCGCGGCGCGGGGCCGACTGGATCGTGCCGGTGGCCATCGAAGGGGCGTTTGCGTGCTGGCCGCGGACGCGGTGGCTGCCCCGGCCCGGACGAATCGTCGTGATTTACGGCCGGCCGATCGCCCACGATGAAATAGCCGACCTGGAGCCGGCGGAGCTGGTCGCGCGCGTGCGGGAGCGAATCGTCGCTTTGCAGGCGGAGGTCCGCTGCCTGGGCAGTTCGCCGCCGGATGCGCCCGCCGGCACCGGCGCTGCCTGAATCCAGCAAGTATCGTAGAATAAATGACCGGGAACAGTCGCGGGCTTGGCCGTCCGGCTGTGCTAGCGGGGCCTGCCCGCGGCCGGGGACCATCGACGACATGGTCGAGGTCTTCGGCTGCCACCGGTTGGAGCTGGCCAAGCTGCTGGCCGCGCTGAGAGAGGAGGGGCGGATCACCTCCAGGTTCCGGGACAACAAGCTCTACTACCTGGCCAGCAAGAACGTGCAGGGCTGACGGGGCGCTGCTCCCCGCGCGAGCCCGCAGCGGCAATCAATGAGCGCGCATGCCCTCTCCGGAAGCGCTGTCCCCGCGCATTGTCACGGCCGTGGCAAAACGCCCGAGCCGCTTGGAAAACGCTCCGCCCCGGCTATACTAGCGGCTCGAAGGCAGCACGGAAGATAAGGGAGCGAGCATGGATCAGTTCAGCAGGCCCGTTGCGCCGGACGCCGAGGCCCTGTTGGCCAATCTGCGGCGAGAGGGCACGCCCCGGCGCGTGCACTACATGGAGCTGTTCCTGGACGGCGAGGTTCAGCAGGCTATTTGCGAGCGGTTCGACCTGACGGCGGGCATCCGCCCGGGCGATCCGCACCTTGCCGAAAAGCGGCAGATCGCCCTCCAGCGGTTCCTCGGGTACGACTACGTCTTCACCGGCCTGGAAGGGGTGGACTTTCCCGTCTGGCGGAGCACCATCGCCGACACCGGCCCGCTTCCCCGCGCCGGCGGAAGGACCTACCAGGACGAGCACCGGGGGCCGATCATGTCCTGGCAGGACTTCGAGAAATACCCCTGGCCGGACCCGCACGCGGCCACCGACCGGGCGATGGCGTGGTACGAGAAGAACCTTCCCGACGACATGTGCCTGATTCCCACGGCCCGGGGCCACTTCGCCGAGCACCTCACCTGGCTGATGGGGTATGAGACGCTGTGCTTTTCCCTGTACGACCAGCGCGACCTGGTTCAGGCGATTGCCGACAGGCTGCTGGCGATCTACCGGGTGGTGATGGAGCGGCTGCTTCAGTTCGAGCGCGTCCGGGCCGTCTGGGCCAGCGACGACATGGGCTTCAAGACGGCCACGCTGATCTCGCCGGACGACCTGCGCCAGTTCGTACTGCCGGGGCACAAGGCCCTGGCCGAGATGGCCCACGCCGCCGCCCGGCCGTACCTGCTGCATTCCTGCGGCAACCTCCACGAGATCCTGCCCGACCTGCTGGATGACGTGAAGATCGACGCCAAGCACAGCTTCGAGGACACCTTCGAGCTGGTCACCGACGCCAAGGCCGACTACGGCGGCCGCTGCGCCCTGCTGGGCGGAATCGACGTGGACTTCCTCTGCCGCGCCGACGAACCGGCCATCCGCAAGCGCGTCCGCCAGACGCTGGACGTCTGCACCCCCGGCGGGGGGTATTGCCTGGGCAGCGGCAATTCGGTCGCCAACTACATTCCCGTCGATAGCTACCTGGTCATGATGGACGAGGGCCGGCGCTACGCCGGCTGAGCGCTCCGCCCCAGCGGCTACTCCGGCCAGACCTGCTCGCCCGACTCCTCGTCGGTTATGGTGATGGCGTCCACCGGACAGCTCTGGGCGGCGGCGAGGATGGTGTCTTCATCGTCCCCTGGTGTGTCTGCAAGCTCGGCGATGTTATCATCGCGCATCCGGAACGTTTTCGGGGCTTCCTCGGAGCAGTTCTCGCAGCCGATGCAGGTTTCCTCATCGATCTCGATCTTCCACTCTGCCATTTGTGTTCCCTCAAGAGCAAATCCCGATCCCTGCCGGGATAGCTCGGCAACATTGTGCGAAATGGCGGGCGAGAGAATCAAGCGCTGTTTTCGCCTTATCGCCAGCGGCCGCACTTGGCGATAAGCCCGGCCCGGGGGGCTTGTCCGGCACGGGGCGATGGGCTATGCTCGACCTCGACTGCGGGCGGCGATTCGGGGCCGCCCGGCGAATGGAGGCGCAGATGAGTGAGGAGTTTCAGCGACTGCGGAGAGCGGCGCGGCAGGTGATCGAAACCGATCGCATGCTGGCCGGCGAGTTCCTCGCGCCCGGCTCGCCGGTGCCCGCCCGGAAGGCCGCCCCGCCCGCCCGGAAGGCCGCCCCGCCGCCGGCGCCCGCGCCGTCCCGACCGGCTGCGCCTCGGCCACCGGCCGCCGGGCCCGGCACCGGCAAGCTGCGGGTGGACCCGATCCATCCCGTGCTGCGGACGGACGAGGACCGCCGGAAGGCGGCCGAGCTAGAGGCGCTCGAGGCCGGCGAGGTCCGCGGATGCACCAAGTGCGGACTGTGCAAGGGCAGGCGCAACGTCGTCTTCGGCGAAGGCCACCCCAACGCCGACGTCGTCTTCATCGGCGAAGGCCCCGGCCAGGAGGAGGACAAGCTCGGCCGCCCGTTCGTGGGGCGGGCCGGCGGGCTGCTGACCAAGATGATCAAGGCCATGGGGCTGAGACGCGACGAGGTCTACATCGGCAACGTCGTCAAGTGCCGCCCGCCGGGCAACCGCGCCCCCGCGGCCGAGGAGGCGGAGGCCTGCCACGACTACCTGATCGGGCAGTTGCGAATCATCCAGCCCAAGGTCATCGTCTCCCTGGGCAACCCCGCCACCCACGCCCTGCTGAACACCACCACGGGCATCACCAAGCTGCGCGGGCGGTGGCAGCCCCTGCCCATGCTGGATGCCGCCCTGGCCGGCATCAAGGTCATGCCCACCTTCCACCCGGCCTTCCTGCTCCGCAGCTACACCGAAGACAACCGGGCAAAAGTCTGGTCCGACCTCCAGGAGGTGATGAAGGAACTGGGCATCGGGAAGAAGAGTTGATCGGTGAATCGGTTGATCGCCCGGGCGGTGGTCAGCGGGCTTGCTCCGGGTGGACGTCGCGGAAGCGGCGAACGCGGCGCTCGGTGCCGATCAGCAGGCTGACGGGCGTGAGCAGCAGGGTTTTCAGGTCCATCCACCCCGAGCGATGGTGGACGTAGTGCACGTCCCACTCGATTCGCTCATCCCAGGTCAGGGCGGTGCCGCCGTTGATCTGCGCCAGCCCGGTGATTCCCGGCCGGACGAGCAATCGCTGGCGCTTGAAATCGTTATACTCGGCCACCTGCTCGGGAACCGTCGGCCGCGGGCCCACCAGCGACATCCGCCCGGCAAGCACGTTGAGCAACTGCGGCAGCTCGTCCAGCTTGAATTTCCGCAGCAGCCGCCCCACGGCCGTGAGGCTCTCGTGCCGGCTGTCGATCACGATAGCGGGGTCGGGGTTGTGGACGTGCCCGGCCCGCATGGTGCGGAACTTGATCAGGCGGAAGATGCGCCCGTCCATGCCGCACCGCTCCTGGACGAAGAAGCCGCGCCCCCGGCTGGTCAGCCGCACCAGCAGGTAGATCGCCAGCATCAGCGGGCTCAGCAGCACCAGCCCCGCGCCGGCTGCGATGAAGTCAAAGACGCGCTTCGTGATCCGATAGCACCAGCCCATCGCCGGGCATTCTACACGCCCGCGCCCCCTGTTGGTAGCCGCCAGCGCCCAACCCTGGTCCTCCGGCTAAGCCTTGGCGGAGCCGCGTAGCACCTGGATTTGCTTCCTTCGAGGTGAGCCGCGTAGGGTGTGTGCTTGCACGCACCTGGATTTGCTCGTCTGCATCGTCTGAGCCGACGCTCATCCGCTCAGCTTGATGACGGCGACTTCCTTCGGGGTGAGTGTGAGCTTGCCGCGGACGGGCTGGCCGGTGAGAAGCTCCGTTCCGGCCGGCAGGCGGCGGACGATCTGGGGCTCCTGGCTGTGGTTCAGCAGGAAGAGCAGGGCGCGGTCGCCGGCGGAGCGCCTCGTCGCCTCGACGGCCTCGGGCAGGTCGGGCAGGACGGGCTCGATGCCCGCCTCGGCCAGCACCTGTTCGAAGATGGCCGGGGCGTTGTCCTCGGAGAGGTACGTGCCGAGATAGAACGCCCGGCCGGAGCCGACGGCGTTGACGGTCATGGCGGCCGAGCCGGCATAGTGGAGGCGCTCCCAGGTTGCCGCCGCCTCGGCCGAGCCGGTCTCGAGCATCTCATACCACGCGAAGGCTTCAACCTTCGAGCCGTCTGCCAGCAGCAGGGCGTTCTCGGCTTCGCCCAGCCGGCCATATTCGCCAACGGTCACCCCCAGCAGCTCGGCAACCAGCCCCGGCGGGGTCGCCTGGACGATGCGGTTGTGGCGGTCGCGCGTCCCGGTCCAGGCGGTCGCCAGCAGCGTGCCGCCGGCGCGGACGAACTCGGCCAGCCTGCCGGCCAGCTCCTCGTCCATGATCGTAAAGCTTGGCACCACCAGCAGCTTCAGGCCGTCGAAGCGGTCGGACGCCTCCACGTAGCCGACCGGCAGCTTCCGCCGCCACAGCTCGTGGTGGGCGATGCGGGCCTGCTCGGCCGGGGATGGGCTGCCCAGCGGCATGGCCGCGTGGGCTTGCTCCTGGTCGTATTCGACCAGCACGCCGGCGGCGACGTCCACCGAGGTGCCGAGAATCTCCGGCCCCAGACGCCGCAGCTCCAGGCCCTCGCGGCGGAACTCCTCGTACCGCCGGCGGGGGACGTTGTCGTGGTCGAGCACGCCGCACCAGTACTCCTCCGCCCCGAAGCGGCACGTCCGCCAGCGGAAGTGCAGAATCCCGTCGGCGCCGTGGGCGAGAGACTGATACGCCCACAGCCGCATCTGCCCCGGCGGGGGCGTCGGCGAGAGCCAGCCCACCTGCCCGCCCGGTCCGGACTGAAGCTCCGGCACGAGGAAGTTGCCCGCGGCCGAGCGCGTCCGGTCGGCCGAGCCGGCCAGCACGTGATCGGAGGCCGCACCGGCCGGGTACATGTCCACGCTCAGGAAGTCCAGGTCGCGCGCGAAGGCGGCGTAGTCGATGTGCCGCATCAAGCCGTTGTGGGTGATGAACCAGTTCGCATTCGCCGCCCGCAGGATCTCCACCTGCTCGCGCTGGAAGCGGCAGACGCTGTCGGAGACGAACCTTCGATGATCCAGCACGTGGCCGGGGTTGGCCCGGGCCGGGCGATCGTACGGCGGCACGATCTCGTCGAAGTCGCCGAAGCTGACGGACCAGAACGACCCGCCCCAAGCGGCGTTCAGGGCGGCGATGTCGTTATATTTTCGGCGGCACCATTGCCGGAAGGCCTGCCGGCAGGCGCCGCAGTAGCACAGGGAAAAGTGGCAGTTCAGCTCGTTGTCCGTCTGCCAGCCGATGACGTGCTCGTTGTCGGCGAAATGCTCGGCCATGGCGATGGTGATCCGCCGGCTGAAGCGCCGGAAGGTCGGCGAGGTGGTGCAGCAGTGCTGGCGCGTGCCGTGCTCCATCTGCCGCCCGTCGGCGTCCACGCGGAGGACCTCCGGGTACCTGTGGGTCAGCCACCGCGGCGGCGTGGCCGTGGGCGTACACAGGATCGTTTCGACGCCGGCGGCGCCCAGGCGGGCGATCTGCTCGTCGAAGAAGGAAAAATCGCAGCGCCCCTCGCGCGGCTCCATGCGGTCCCAGGCGAACTCGGCCATGCGGACGCAGTTCACGCCGGCCGCCGCCATGCGGGACGGGTCATCCGCCCGCTCGGCGTCGCTCCAGTGCTCCGGGTAATACGGCGCGCCGAAGAGAAAGGTCTTAAGCCCGGTCGGGCGGCGGTGCCGCGGAACTGCATTCTCGCTCATTGGGATTCCTTTTCGAGAGAAAACGGGACGGCCATCTTGCGGCTTGGCGCGCGAAAACGCAAATCGAAGATGCCGTCACGATCCGGCTCGGGCGGCGTCCACGGCCGCCAGCAGGTCGTCCTTGCTGAACGAGCCGACCAGGAGGATGGGCTGCGGCAGCCCCTTGGCGAAAATGGCCGTCACGGGCGGGCCCGGCTGGGCGAGCTGGCCGTAGAGCATGTCATTGGCGGGCATCTCGCTCCTGGTGACGTCGCCGGTGAAGGCCACGACGCCGCGACCGGCCAGGGCCGCCGCCACCTCGGGATCGTTGAAGATCTGCGCGTCCAGCAGCTTGCACTTCAGGCACCAGGAGGCGGAGAACTTCACCAGCACGGGCTTTCCCTCCGCCCGGACGCGGGCGATCTCGGCGGCGTCGAACGGGCGCATAACCACGGCCGGTGGCCTGGGCGGGCTCAGCATCCACAGCCCCGCTCCGCCCGCGATCGCCACCGCCGCGACGCGGACCGCCCACTTCCTCCCGGCCGGGGCGTCGTAGCCGACCCAGGCCCCCCAAACCCACGCGCACGTCGCCAGCACCACCGCGTACGCCAGCACCCAGGCGGGGTAGGCCTCCTTCATCTGCGTGCCCACCAGCCACGCCGCGATCATCAGGAACACAAAACCCACGAACTGCTTGAACAATTCGCTCCAGCGCCCGGCCCGGGGGATGCGAGAGACGATCCCCGGGAATGCCGCCAGCACGGCGTGGGGGGCGGCCATGCCCACACCGATCAGTAGGATTCCCACCGTTCCCAGCCAGAGCGGCTGGAATTGCGCCCAGCCGAAGGCGGTGGCGAGGATGGCAAAGCTGCACGGCGTCGCCAGGATGGCCATCAGGAAGCCCATGCCGACCGCCCCGAGCACGCCCGGGCCGGCTTCGATCGCGGCCAGGCCCCCCGGCACGCCGACGGTGAACACGCCGAACATGTTGGCCGCCAAGACCACCAGCAGCAGGGCCATGGCGATGACGAACGCCGGATACCGGAACGGATCTCCCCACTGGAGCTTGTACTCCACGGCCAGCCTCAGGCCGACGTTCAGGGCGGCGATGGCCGCGAAGAACAGCACGATGCCGACGGCAAAGGCCAACCCCAAGGTCACGAACCGCCGCCGGGACCCGCCCGCCTGAGCTAGCAGAGAAAGCAGCCGCAGGGGAATCACCGGCAGGACGCAGGGCATGATGTTGAGGATTAGCCCGGCCAGCAGGGCCAGGCCCACTCCCGTGGCCACGGTGAGGTCCGCCCCGGGCGGGCGGGCGGCCTGCTTGGCGGAAGCGCCGGCGGGGGCGCCGGCCGCCAGGATCGCGGCCCATTGCTCGGTGGTCTTCGACTGCGAAAGGGCCTGGCTGAGTCGATCGGTCCAGTCCGACCCGGGCGTCGTCGCGGCGCCGATCCTGACCGTCGCGGTCAGGTCCCGCCCGACCATCTCACAGAGCCCGGACTCATGGCAGACCTGGCCGGTGATTTTCACCGGCAGCTCATACAGCCCCGGCTTGAGGCCGGCCGGCGCGGTGACCGGCAGGAATGCGTACCCCTTGCCCTCGTAGACGTGGTTGAGTTCGGTTCCCTTGCCGGTTGGCGTCAGGTGTGTGGTCGTCGGGGCGAACAGCGCCTGCCCGACCCGCAGCTCGGACTCACCCGCGGCGAGCTTCAGCGGCAGCGGCGTCGGGCCGGGCACCGGGCCGTACAGCCATGCGCCCTTGGCCACGGTCATTTCCACGGCCACGTGGAAGGGCTCGCCCGGGCTGACGGTCTCGTGGGAGACGATCACCCTGGCCGAGAAGTTCTCAGCGGGCCTGTCCGTCAGCAGCGGCGAGTCCGCCCGGCGGAGAAGATCACCGCCCGGCTGGGCCGCGGCGACGGCGCAGACCAAGACAGCCGCCACAAACGTCATGCCCTTGATCGAGCCAGACATAGTATTTCTCCACCGATTGCGCCTCATCCCGGGAATTCTACTCCGGCGCTGCCCGCAAGGCCACTTCCGCGCCGCACCCGGCGGGGCGGTCAGAGAATGAGCATGGCGTCGCCGTAGGAGTAGAAGCGGTATCCTTCTCTGATCGCCTCGGCGTAGGCGTCGAGGATCATGCCGACCCCGTCGGTCGCGCCCGGGGCGCAGAACGCCGCCACCAGCATCAGCAGCGTCGATCGCGGCAGGTGGAAGTTCGTCAGCAGGGCGTCGACCACGCGGAACTCCGCCGGCGGATGAATGAACAGGTTCGTCCAGCCTTCGCCGGCCGCAAGCGGCCCGGCCGCCGCCGTCGCCTCCAGCACGCGGACGCTGGTGGTGCCGACGGCAACGACCCCCCGCCCGGAACCCTTGGCCGCGGCGACCGCCCCGGCCGCCTCGGCGCCGAGCCGGTAGAACTCCGCGTGCATGCGATGCCGGTCGATCCTGTGGGCCTTGACCGGGGCGAACGTGCCCAGCCCCACGTGCAGCGTGACGAAGACCGTCTCGACGCCCCTGGCCCGCGCCGCGTCCAGCAGTGCCTCGGTGAAGTGCAGCCCGGCCGTCGGCGCCGCCACCGCGCCCGCGTCGGCCGCATACACCGTCTGATAGCTCTGCCGGTCTTGAGAGTCCGAGAGTCTGCCGGGCCGGCGGATGTACGGCGGAAGCGGGGTGGCGCCGACGCGCTGGAGCAGCTCCGGCGCGCCCGCCCGGCCGCTGACGCCCAGGCGCCAGACGCCTTCACCCGCGCTGGCCAGCAGCACCGCCTTGACCTCCGCGGCACGGACAAAGGTCAATTCCTCGCCCGCCCGGCACCGGCCCGCGCCCTTGAGCATCACCTCCCATTCTCCCGGGGAAAGCTCGCGGAGGAACAGCCCCTCGATTCGCCCTCCGGTCCGACGGCGACATGCGAACTTCGCCGGGACGACGCGGGTGTCGTTCAGGACGAGCACGTCGCCCGCGCCAAGCAGCTCCGGCAGCTCGCGGAAGACGTGATGGCCGCGCCGGCCGGTCCGCCGCTCCAATACCATCAGACGGGAGCTGTCCCGCGGGCTGACCGGCTCCTGTGCGATCCGCTCAGCAGGCAGCTCGTAATCGAAATCGTCACTCGTCAGTTCCAACTGGCAGTCCGCCTCCGGGCCAGGGGGCCTCTCGGGCAGCGCCCGCCGGACGCGCCGGAATGCGCCGGCCGAGACCCTTTGGCCACACGCCCTGACGGCGTGGCTGGTGCCCGCTTTGCCCTTTTTGGAACTGAACTTACACAACCCATTTCCCTTTTTCCAGGACTTGGATGCAATTACGGCCGCCGCCGCGTGCCGCCCACGCGGATGTTCGCTTGGGGCGGTCCGCCCGCCGGTCATGCCGGGGCTCTGCCCGATAGGGAGGGTGTTGGGAAAATGCTAAATTCTCGAGTTGGCGCTATAATTAGACTGACAAAGCAGGGCAAGCTTGTTAAAATGCATGGCCTGGATAAGCTAAGTCGTCTTGGTAGGTTGACGATTATTAGGTAAGGCTGGTAGTTTAGCCTTGCTGCATGCCGCTTCGGGTGCGTCATCTGCGTCAGGAGATCTGGGAGGCAAGATGGGCAAGCTACGACACAAGAGCGTCTTTACCACCGGGGATGCGGCCGAAATCTGCGGCCTCTCCCAACAGACGATCATTCGCTGCTTCGACAACGGCCAGTTGGGCGGCTTCCGCGTTCCCGGCAGCAAGTTCCGGAGGATTCCGCGGGAGAAGCTGGTCAAGTTCATGAAGGAGCACGGCATCCCCCTGGACGCCCTGGAATCCGACAAGTTCAAAGTGCTGGTGGTGGACGACGACCCGGACATCGTGGAGCTGTTCGTGGACGCCCTGGCCAAGGACGGGCGCTTCGAGACGCGGACGGCCCAGACGGGCTTCGACGCGGGCATTGAGGCGAACAGGTTTCGACCGGACGTGATCGTGCTGGACTACATGCTTCCCGACGTCAACGGCAACGTGGTGTGCCGGACCATCCGCGAAAGTGAGGACCTCCAGCACATCCGAATCCTCATCATCTCCGGGGTGATCAAGAAGTCGGCGGTCGACGGCCTGCTGAAGGCCGGTGCCGACGATTTCCTCAAGAAACCGTTCAAGATATCCGCGGTCATCGATCGCATCGTGGAGCTGGTGAAAGCCGGCAAACGGTAACGGATTGGTCCAGGTGTCGGAGACTTTCCACATCGACGAACCGGCAGGAAGCGGGGCTGTCCGGAAGCGGGTTCATCTCCACCAACTCGAGCTGCTCTTCCGCCAGCTCGATTCGCTACCGGCGCGGCCGGCGGCTGTCGCCCGCGTGCTCAGCCTCACCGGGGCGGACCGGGCGGACGGGGACGAACTCGCCCGCGCCGCCGGCACGGATGCGTCGGTCGCCGCCCGGCTAGTTTCCCTGGCGGTCCGGGAGCGACCGGAAAGGACCGTCCACAGCATCCGGGAGGCCATCGACGTTCTCGGCGTGGAGGGGGTCCGCTCGGCCGTGTTGGGCATGAAGGTATTCCAGACGGCCGAGCCGGCCGGTGACGCCCTGGACCCGGAGCAGTTCAGCCGCCACTGCCTGGCGGTGGCGACCATCGCCGAGGCCGCGGCCAAACGCCAGGACGGGGAGGTAGCCCCGCCGGTCGCGTTCCTGTCCGGGCTGCTGCACGACATCGGAAAGCCGGCGATCGCATACTGCCTTCCCAAAAGCTTCCGCCGCATCCAGGAGAGCGCCCGTCGCCGGCAGCTTCCGGCCTGCCGGGCCGAGCGGGAGCTGCTCGGCATCGACCACACCGACGTGGGCCGGCGGTTGGCCCAGCGGTGGCGGTTGCCGGCGCGGCTGCAACAGGTGATCTGGCTGCATCACCAGCCGCTGGAAACGCTGCCGGCGACGCTGAGCGGCGCCCGGCTGGTGGGGCTGGTGCAACTGGCCGACGCGATTGCCGTGGAGCGCGGCTTCGGCTTCGACGGGGCCGGGCTGCTGAGCGGCAGCGTCGAGTTGGCGCGGCAGGTTGGGCTGGCGGGCGAAGACTTGGCGGACCTGGCGGCCGGGGTGCCCGCCAGGCTCGAAGAGCTTGGCGGCGCCGCCTCCCCAGTCGCCCGGGCGCAGGCGGCGTATCCCGTGGTGCTGGCCGAGACGGGGGCGGAATTGGCCGGGCGCAACAAGGCCCTGGCCGCGCGGGCCGCGGAGCTGGAAGGAACGCTGAAGGCCCTGGACCGGGTGCGGGATCTGATCCGGCGAGTCAAGCCGTCCATGCCCCTGCATCAGACGTGCCTCGAAATTGCCCGGGCATTTTCGCGGGCCGCCCGCGCGTGCCAGCCGGCCAGGCTGCCCGTGTGCGCCTTTGCCGTGTGCGACCAGGGGCGGCAGGTGGCGCTGGCGGTCGGCGAGCCATCCGGCCGGGAGGTCTTCCGCTTCGGGGCGTGTCGGGCGACGGCGCCGCCGCCGCCGGGGCGAAGCTTCCCGGCACGCGAGCTGCTGCGGGAGGACCTGCTCGGCGCCGAGGCCTTCTCGGACGTGCTGGACCTGAACCTGTACACGTGTCTGCCCTTGTGGGCCGAGGGTCGATGGGTGGGCGGCGTATTGCTGCCGGGTGCGCCCCCGGCGGCCGAGGCCGACGCCGAGCACGTCGGCCCGCTGCTGGAGCTGGCCTCGTTCGTGCTGGCCGGCGCCGTCGAGCGGGCCAGGGCCGACGAACTGGCGGAGTCGCTGGCCGCGGCCTCGCGACAACTGGCCGAGACGCGGGAGGCCCTGGCCGAGGCGGACGCCCTGGCGGCGGTGGGGGAGATGGCCGCCGGAGCCGCCCACGAGATCAACAATCCCCTGGCCGTCATCGCCGGACGCGCGCAACTCCTGGCCGAGCGAGTTCGAGCCAAAAAGGACCGCGAAGCGGCCAACCTGATCGCCCAGAAGGCCCAGGAGATCAGCGACATCATCACCGACCTGCTGGCCTTCGCCCGCCCGAATGCCCCGGCGCCCGAAGCTGTCTCCGTCCAAAACCTGCTGTCGGCGGCAAGAAAAAAGCTCGGCGGCGAGCAAGTACAAAAGACCGGCCAAGCGACAGTCGATATACAGGTTGCGGACGACTGCCCGGCGGCATGGGTGGACCCCGCTCAGATTGAGGAAGTTCTGGTCGAATTGGTCCGGAACGCGGCCACGGCCACCGGCGGGGCGGTCGCGGTCCGTTTCGAGGCCCGCGGGCAGGGCCGCTCGGGCCGGGTGCTGATCCGCGTGATCGACAACGGCCCGGGGATGGACCCGGCCACGCTGGCGGCGGCGTTCACGCCGTTCTATTCCGCTCGCCCCGCCGGGCGCGGAAGAGGCATGGGCCTGGCCCGGGCCAAGCGCACCGTGCAGGCCAACGGCGGAAGGATATGGATCGAAAGCCGGCTCAACCAGGGTACGACGGTCCTGCTGGAGTTGCCACGGTCCCCCGCCGAGCCGACGCCCTGCTGACCCACCGCGGGCGGGAGCCCGCACACGTCCTCATCGTCGACGACGAGCCGGAAATCCGCGCGATGCTCGCCGACGCCCTCCGCGGCGCCGGTCTGGAGGTGGTCGGAGCCGGCAGCGGGCAGGAGGCCATTCAAGCCGCCCACAGGCACAAGCCCGCCATCGTCATCGCCGACATCCGCCTGGGCGATTGCTCCGGGCTGGAGGTGGTCGACCGGCTGCGCGAGGAGTTCCAGGATCTGCCGGCCATCTTCATCACCGGCTATGCCGATGCCAACGCCTTCGCCCAGGCCTCTCAGCGCAGGCCCGTCGAGCTAATCAGAAAGCCCCTCGACCTCGCCCGGCTGCGCCGGATCGTCACCGGCGAACTCCGCCGCCACGACAGAGAGCGACAATTGCAGCGGCGGTATCGCCGTCTGCGCGAACTCACCCGCCAGGTCAGCCGCCAGCGCCGTCGCGGCTACGAGGTGCTTTCCTCGACGTGCGCGAACCTGACGGCGACCTGCCGCGGACTACAGGAGCAGATCGAGCGCCAGAAGTTCGCAATCGAGTATCAGCAGGACCTCGTCTCCTGCGGGAACGAAGACGAGATCTTCAGCCTGTTCTTCCGCCAGTTCGCCCTCCGCAGCGGGCCGGTTTACGGCGTGGCCATGCTGTGCGACGACGAGGCCGAACTGCAAGTGGCCGGGCGCTTCGGCGTGCCCACCCCCGACGGGGCCAACTTCTGCCAGCACCTGGCCGCCGCCACCGTGCCGGGCATTCTTGTGGAGCCGGAGGTGGCGGTGCTGGACGCGATGGAGCACGCCGAGATGTTCCCGGAGAGCCTGCGGGGGCTCATCGTCGGCATTGTGCTCATGGTGGTTCCGCTGATGATCGGCGAAGGTCAGCTCATCGGCTTGGCGGTGCTCTACCGCAAGGGCGAACAGCCCTTCACGGCCGACGACGTCGCCCTCGCCCGAATGATCGCCCCGGCCTCGGCCGCGGCGATTCGGCGGCTCTGACCACGTCCGATTCTCGACTCTCGACGCGCCGGGCCGGACCATCGGCAACCCAGAAGCGCAAATCGACCATCGACTACGTTCCCATGTGAGACGATCCCAGATACGTTTTCTGCTCGGCGGTGAGCTTGTCGATCTTCACGCCCATGGATTTCAGCTTCAGCCGGGCCACCCACGAATCGACCTTCGCGGGAACCGGGTGGACCGCCACCTCAAGCCGGCCGGCGTTCTCGACGGCGTACTCGGCCGAGAGGGCCTGCACGGCAAAAGACATGTCCATCACGCTGGCCGGATGGCCTTCGGCGCAGGCCAGGTTGACCAGCCGGCCTTCGGCCAGCACGTGGATGCGCTTTCCCGCCTTGCCGCGGCCGCCGGGCAGGACGTACTCGTCCACCAGCCTGCGGACGCCGCGGTTGATCTTCCGGGCCAGCCGCCCCAGGCCGGGCAGGTTGACCTCGACGTTGAAGTGTCCGCTGTTGCAGACGATCGCGCCGTCCTTCATCTTCCGGAAGTGCGGCACGTCGATGACGTTGATATCGCCGGTGGCGGTGACGAAGAGATCGCCCACGCCGGCGGCGGCGGCCATGGGCATCACCAGGTAGCCGTCCATGGTCGCCTCCAGTGCCCGGACGGGGTCGACCTCGCAGACGATGACGTTGGCCCCGGCCCCGCGTGCGCGCATGGCCACGCCCCGCCCGCACCAGCCGTAGCCGCCCACCACCACCCGCTTGCCCGCCAGCAGGAAGTCAGTCGCCCGGATGATGCCGTCGATGGTGCTCTGGCCGGTGCCGTAGCGGTTGTCGAACAGGTGCTTGGTGTCGGCGTCGTTGACGGCGATGATGGGAATTCGCAGCTTACCTCCATCCGCCATCGCCCGCAGGCGGATCATGCCGGTGGTGGTTTCCTCCATGGAGGCGATGACGTCACCGGCGAAGCGCGACATGTTCGTGTGCATGGCGTTGACCAGGTCGGCCCCGTCGTCGATCGTGATCGAGGGGCGGTGCCGGCAGGCGGCGGTGATGTGCTCGTAGTACACCTTCCGGTTCTCACCGCAGGTGGCGTACACGCGCACGCCGAAGTCCTTGACCAGGGACGCGGCCACGTCGTCCTGGGTCGAAAGCGGATTGGACGCGCACAGCACCAGGTCGGCCCCGCCGGCCCGCAGCGTCCTTGCCAGGTTGGCCGTCTCGGCGGTGACGTGCAGACAGCCGCTGATTCGCCGCCCGCGCAGCGGCTTTTCCTTGGCGAACCGCCGCCGGATCAGCGCCAGAACGGGCATGTCACCGTCGGCCCACAGGATCCGCCGCTTGCCTTCCGCGGCCAGGGTAAAGTCCTTCACGTGGTACTGCTTTGTCTTGGCCATGATCGTCTCCGAAAACTGAATGTCTTTTCCAAGCCTCGTTCCGATCCGAACGCCCATCGGGCGATCGGCGGCTTTACTCAGGTTCTGCCTATTTCAACGGCTTCGCGGCAACGGCCACGAACGTTTGCAGCTTCTCGGACGGGCCGCCCCCGACCGGCGAGGCGATTGCCGAAGAGGAATAGGTCACGTCGACCAGGCCGGCGGCGGCGAGCCACTGGCGAATCTGCCCTTCGCTGAAGCCCAGCCAGACGTCGGCCATGACCTCGCGGGCCCATTCCTTCTCGTGCTTGAGAAGGTCGATGATCACGACCTTTCCGCCCGGCCGGATCGCCCGGGCCAGCTCCCGCACGCCGCCGGCCGGATCGGCCAGGTGGTGCAGAAGCATGCTGCTCAGGGCGGTCTCGCACTCCCCGTCGGCGACCGGCAGGGCCTCGGCCCCGCCCAGCCGCAGCTCAACATGATCCAGGCCGGCGGCTTCGGCCCGCTGCCGGCAGGCCTGAAGCATCTTCTCCGAGCTGTCCACGCCGATGACCTTGACCCCCGCCCGGGCGAGGGCAACCAAAACGTCCCCGGTGCCCGTGCCGACGTCCACGGCCACCGTGTCCGGCCGGATGAGGTTCGCCGCTACCAGGTAGGGCAGGGCGTCCTGAATGTAGTCCCGCTTGATCCGGTCCCACTCGCTGACCACCGCGTCGAAGTACGCCTTGGACCGCGCCTCTCGCCTGGCCAGGACTTGCTGGAGCCTCTCCAGGTCCCGGGCGTAAAACGCGGTGCCGTCCCCGTGGGCCCGTACGGCAGCCCATACCGCCTCCGCCAGCGGATTGCCGCCGCCGGCCGACATCCTGTAGAAAATCCGGTTGCCCTCCCGGCGGTCCTCGGCCAGACCGGCCCGCCGCAACAGGCTCAGATGCCGCGAGATGCGCGGCTGCGGGAGTTCGAGTGTATCCACAAGCTCGTTTACAGAAAGCTCTTGCGAACATATCAGCCGCAGGATGCGCAGCCGCGTGTCCTCGGCGAAGGCCTTCAGGATGACCGATGTCTGGCTCATCTTTGGGCTGAATATCGGATAAATCGAATATACGTATATTTCATAGTACCGCGCTCTTCAAGGTTTTTCTTGCCCTTTTTTTCGGGGCCTCCGGCGGGGCGAGGGGCTCACCTGCCTGTCTGTGGGTAGGCAGGCAGGTCCGGCGTGCGAGAGCCGCGGTCTCAATACTGCCCGTATTCGTGGTAGGCGTCGACCAGGGCGAGGATGTTCTCGGTGGGCGTGTCCGGCAGGATGTTGTGGGCCGTGCCGAAGATGTAGCCGCCGCCGGCGGCGAGTACCTCCACGCGGCTCCGGACGTGTTGCCGAACCTCGGCCGGGGTGCCCTTGGGCAGAACGCCCTGGATGTCGATGCCCCCCTGGAAGCACAGCTCCCGGCCGTATTCGCTCTTGAGCCGGGCAAGCTGATCGCCCATGGCCGCCGGCTGGAGCGACTGGAGGATGTCCAGCCCGCAGTCGATGAAGTCCTCCACCAGCGAGGTGACGTTGCCGCAGGTGTGGTACATCACCTTCATGCCGTAGGCGTGGGCCAGCTCGCAGTAGGCGGCTAAGCGCTTCTTGAAGAACTTCCGGTACATCTCCGGCGCCACCCAGGTGGAGGTCTGCGTGCCCATGTCGTCGCCCATGAAGAAGATGTCGATACTGCCGTCGGCGGCCTCGAAGAAGCGGCGGTCGTACTCCAGGTAGTAATTGGCGACGTGGGCCAGGATGCACTCGGCGATGGCCGGTTCCAGCACCAGATCGGCCATGAACTGCTCGGTGCCGCGGAGGTACATGGCCGGCTTGAGCTGAGCGGTGCGGTCCAGCCGGTCGGCGCCGGCGACCACGGCGTAGCCGGCCTGGGCGATCCTCTCGCAGGCGGACTTCACGCCGGAATAGTCCCACATCTCGGCCGTCGGCCAGGCGTGCCGCTCAATGTCCCGGACCGTCGTCGCCTGGGCCAGCGGGCTCTCTTGCAGGTGCTTGTAGGTCCAGGTGTAGTTGGTGCCGTCGCGGCGGGTGCCGTCGATGGTCTTGAGTTTCCGCCGCACGCCCCAGTGGTCGGTAAGGACGCCGTCGGCATCCGGTGGCGCGGCCTCGCCGACGAAGGCCGGCCCGTTGAAGTAGCGCAGGTCGACCCCGATCCGCTCCAGCACGGCCTCGTCATCGGCGAGCCGCCACTTTCGGCGAAGGCGTTCGAAGACCTCCCGGACCGCCCAGAAGTCGACGGGCACGCGGTCCGGCTCAGCGTGGTCGAGCGCCCGGAGAACGCGCTGTCGCGAGCTCATGCCGCACCTCACAACCAGAACTCGCTGTGGAGTTCGTTGCCCTCGCGCGTGGCCCCGATGAACGAGGCGACCTTCTTCAGGTCCTTCACCCCCGGCGACGACTCGACACCGCTGGAGACGTCCACCGCCCACGGCCGGACGATGTCGATGGCGTCCGAGACCACGTCCGCGTTCAGCCCGCCGGAGAGGATCATCGGCGGCAGCCCCACCAGCTTTCCGGCCGCGCGGGCCTGGGCCACCCATTCCCAGTTGAACCGCTCGCCGGTGCCCCCGCGGACGCCCGGCTTGTACGCGTCCAGCAGCACGGCCGCCACCCGCCGGCGCGAGCGCACGCCGTCCAGCCAGCCTCGCACCCGTTCGACCCAGTCCGACTCGCGCATGGCGAAGGCCTTGATGCACGGACGGGCCAGCTCCTCCACGATCTCGGGCGGCTCGTCGCCGTGAAGCTGGAGCAGGTCCAGCCCCACGCGCTCGACGACGCGGTTGATCGTGTCGGCGTCCTCGTCGACGAAGACCCCCACGGCCGAGACCAGCGGCGGCAACACGTCGGCCACCGCCCGGGCCTGCTCCGGCGAGACCCACCGCGGCGAGGAGGCGAAGTTTAGGCCGATGGCGTCGGCCCCCATCTGGGCGGCCTTCAAGGCCTGCATCGGATCCCGCAGGCCGCAGATTTTCACGCGCACGCGCTGCATGACCCCTTCACTATAGCCGACCGGCCGGCTCATGCCAATCGCCCGCCGTCGAGGCCGATTCCCAGGCTGCGACGCCGGATCGTCACGCGAAGCGTTATACGCGGCGGCGAAGCGGCCCGGGCGCGGTCTGAATCGTATGTTACCTTCGAGAAGGTCTCCTGATGCGGCCGGCGCTAGCTCAGTCAGCATTGCCCGACCGCAGCGGGGCGAGGGGACGTCTAAACCGATGCCTCTCGACCCAGGAGGATGAGGAGGACGTTGATGAACAGCGCTACCGGCAAATGCAGGTTTGGGGGCAGCGCTGCGCTGTTGCTGAACGTCTCAGTGGTTCTTGCCATGTCTTCCACGGCCGCGGCGGCGCCCATCGTCGACGGCCGCTTCGACCCGGCCGAGGGTTACACCCTGGGCCGGTGGGTCGATCTTGACGTCCCACGCGCCCAGGCCGGCGCCGATCCCGCCCAGCTCTGGACCTACCAGGACCAGGACACCTTTGACGTGTACGCCTGCTTCGTCCAGCCGCTGACGCTGGTGGACAACACCTACGGCGAAACCGCCATCGGCTGGGGCCCCGACGCCCCCAGCGGCAAGCATCATAACTTCGAGGATCTCATCAGAAGCGACAAGGCCCGGTTCGTCTTCACCGACAGCCTGGGAAACGTGGCCTTGGACGCGACGATGGACTACTTGAGCCAAGCGCACAAGAAGAGCGGGACGTATCGATCGATGGGGGTCACCGGCGGCGACGGCAAGGTCGACCTGGGCTTGGCCGACAGCGTGCTGGAGTGGGGCACTTCGCTGGGCTACAACTTCAACATGCTGCGGTTTGTTCTGACCGATGACTCGCCGGCGACGGACGAGAACTACGGCGAGAATGCCGACTATCCCGGGTGGGTCTTCGAGGTCATCTACGAGTTGCGCGTTTCCGGAGCGCTGTTCGGCACCAATGGTTTCGGCGACGTGAGCGTGCCCGTGGTCCACACCTCGCCCAACAAGGTCGGCAAGAACAAGGTGCGCACCAAGACCGACGAGGTGATCGCCGAACCGGCGACGATACTGTCCTTACTGAGCGGAATGGGCTACCTGCTATGGCGCCGCAACCGGCGCCCGGCGTAGCGCGGGCGATTGCGCCGGCCGCGAATATGACCCGGGCGTCGGCGATCGCATCCGGCTTGGCCCGCCGGGTGGAGGACCGATACGGGCTGAGCCTTCGCGTGAGCATGCTGCCTTTGGACAAGCGGCATGCTCACGCTCGCGCGCGCACGTCACCAACCGGGAGGCGGCCCGCGGCCATACCCTGTATACTGAACGCGCCAACGACGGCAGGTATGGAAAGGGCCGGGCCATGAAGCTATCGGGAAAGAAGGTCGCGCTGCTGGTGGATCAGGGATATCAGGAGCTGGAGGTCTGGTATCCGTACTACCGCCTGAAAGACGAGGGGGCCCAGGTGGTGCGCGTCGGACCGAAGGCGGGGGCGACGTATCCTTCCAAGCTGGGCTACCCGTGCGCGTCGGACGCCTCGGCCGCGGAGGCCAAGGCCGGCGACTTCGACGCCGTGATCGTCCCCGGCGGCTGGGCGCCCGACTTCATGCGCCGCGACGAGACGATGATTCGCTTCGTTCAGGACTGCGCCAAGACGGGCATGGTGCTGGCGGCCATCTGCCACGGCGGGTGGATGCTCTGCTGCACCGACGCCCTGAAGGGAAGACGCGCCACCAGCTTCGTCGCCATCAGACACGACATGATCAACGCCGGGGCCGACTGGATCGACGCCGAGTGCGTCGTCGACGGCAACGTCATCACCGCCCGCAAGCCCGACGACCTGCCGGCCTTCTGCAAGGCGATCATCCAGGCGCTGGGGAAGTGATCCGGCCGCGAGCAGGCAGAGGCAGGCTGCTTATCGCGTGATCGCGGTGCCGATGCGGAGGATGGTGGCGCCTTCCTCGACGGCGACCTGGTAGTCCTGCGTCATCCCCATGGACAGGTGGCAAAAGTCCCTGCCGCCGATCTTCTGGCTTCGCATCTCCTCGAAGATTTCGCGGAGGCGGACGAAGGCGGGGCGGGCCCTTTCCGGCCTGGCGGTGATCTGGGCCATGGTCATCAGCCCCAGCAGGCGGACGTTCTTGAGCGTGCAGATCTGCTCGGCCAGGTGGCCGGCCGCCCCGACCGCGACGCCGTACTTCTGCGGCTCGACCGAGCAGTTCACCTGCAACAGGATGTCGACGACCTTCTCCTGCCCGGCGGCGCGGTGATCGATCTCTTCGGCCAGGCGGAGCGAATCCACCGAGTGGATCACGCCGGCCGCGCCCAGGGCCTGCTTGACCTTGTTTCGCTGGAGGTGACCGACCATGTGCCAGCAAACGGAGTCGGGAGTCTCCTTGCGGCGCCGGGAAAGCCACTCGTCGATCTGGCCGGCCCGGACGGTGAGTTGCTGCACGCGGTTCTCGCCCAGGTCCACCACGCCCAGGTCGATCAGGTTCTTGACGTCCTCGATCTCGGCCGCCTTGGTGACCACGACGAGCTGCACGCCGGCGGGGTCGCGGCGCACGCGCTGGGCCGCGGCGGCGATGTTCTCGCGCACGCGCTGAAGGTTGTCGCTGAGCGTCTTTCGCGTGACCGCCATGGCCGAGAGAGTAGCAGATTCCGGCGCCGCTGCCAAGCGTCCGAGCAGAAGCCCGCGACGGCCGCGTCCGTCAGCAGGCACGGCGCGTCCACCTCGCACTCGATCCGACGCTCTGGCAGCTCGAATATGTCGCGGGCCTTCGTACTCATTCGTTCGCCGGGAAAGTCTATTCCAGTTTGCCTTCGCGGTAGGCGGCCATGTAGTTCGCGCACCATTCGTCGGCGCCGCTGATGACCTCGCTGGCCCGCAGCAGCGCTGTCAGAGTCGGCGTGCACGGGTCGATGATGGCCACGTCCATGCCGCAGCAGACGGCCGCGGCAAGCATTGCCATGTTGACGAACTTCCGCTTGGGCAGGCCGAAGCTGACGTTGGACAGCCCGCCGCCGACGTGCACCTCGGGAAAGCGCCTGCGAATTTCGGTGATCGCCTCGCACACCACCCGGGCCGAGTCCGGCTGGGCCGAGACGGGCATGAA
>Ga0315541_1001020_pt1 | contig 27457 bp, 23 predicted proteins | sample SalMarSW160190MG_FD_203095 | JGI IMG/M metagenome (GOLD analysis project Ga0315541, IMG submission 203095) | Salt marsh sediment microbial communities from the Plum Island Ecosystem LTER, Massachusetts, United States - Salt Marsh Sediment SW1601-190 ...
GACTTACAAACGATAATTGTTCCCATTGCATATCTGCCTCCTTTTCCTTTTTAATAGAAAAATCAGACAGATAATGAACTTCAACCAACTAAGAGTCAACTATCATTTTGTTACGTTTTAATAGCAGGTATCACATATTAAACAGTACGTACGGTGGAGTGAATACTTATTTGTGCTAATCTAAACTTTGATAAAAGTAGAGGTTAGAAAATCAAGTCGCGAGTAAATGAGGACCAATGTTGCGTTGAGTTTTGGCAAGGATACACAACTCTAAGCTCATTTTCTCCCACCCCCAACATATAGATTATTTAAAATTATTATTGTTGTCTAAGAATAATTTATTTCATATAACTACACAAATTTTCATTTCTCATAAGCTGAAAATCTATTTCTATAGTCCAAGTTCAGGCTTTATATAATCAGTTGATTTTTATCTTACAAACTATTAACCTCTAATCAGGAGGTTACCTCATGGAAAAACACCTCAAATGTTGCCTGCCTCGCTCCTGACGGGACATCATGGTTCTGTTGGGGGCTTAAAGAGTATCATCCTCAGAGACTAAATAAAACTTCTGGATGGGAAAGGAGACTCAATCATGATAGACAGAATTATTAACGAGGTGAAGGATGCGATTATTGCTGCGGTGAAAGGTGCGGATGACACAATCACAGCACTGCGTACTGCCGTAATAAATCAGATAACGGGAGTGCTTAAGGACACCGGTGATCTTGGCGTTTCAGCCGAAGATGCTATTACGGCAGTCGCCAAGGGTGCCATTAAGGGAGTATTTGGTATTGTCGATTCGACTACCGAAGCAGTCAAGAACACGATCCACGCTGCTATTGAGGGGACCTCCAAGGCTGGTGTAGATATCCTTACTGCAATCGGCAACGTTGCCCACGGAGTTGTGAGCGGCGCAGCTGAAGTCGGGGGTGACATAGCAGACATAAGTGTAGCTGTCGTTGAAGGTACTGTTGAGGCGGCGGGCAAGGTTGGAGTCGATACATCAAATGCTGTTGGCTCTGCTGTGACAGGAGTGATTCGCGCCGCTGACAATATCGGAAGTGAAGCCGGCTCCGCTGCGCGAAAAGCCTTATTGAACGCCACGTCTCTACCCAGAGATGTCGTTGAAAAAGCAATAAAGGGGAAGGCCAAGAAGTAAGCGTTCCCTATGGCTCCCGGACAACAAGCAGGTGCAAGCGACACGGTAAACCACGCGTCTCAACTATGCCGGCTTGGCCAACGAATGCAAATTGCGACCTTTTATACTATTGGACTCTCACTGGGAGAGAGAAGGATAAAAGGATATCTCCATGTATGAGTGAGAGCACGCCATGCGACTATATCTGATCAACCCATCCAACTCGCTTGTCAGCATCGTCAGGGTCAAGGAGAGCCGATGGAACCGTTACCGCGTGTGGAAACCGCTTAGCCTTATGGTTCTCGCGGGCCTGACCCCACCGGAGTGGGAGATCTCTATTGTGGACGAGAACCTCGGCGCGCCGGACTATCCGGCCATGCCACGGCCGGACCTGGTGGGTATTACCGCTTTCACCTCCCAGGCGAACCGCGCCTATGAAGTGGCGACTTACTTCCGGCGTCTGGGCGTACCCGTCGTCATGGGCGGGATTCACGCAACCATGTGCTTAGAGGAGGTCATGGAGCGTGTGGACTCGGTCGTCACGGGAGAGGGGGAGGGCATCTGGTCTCACGTCTTGGAGGACGCACGGAATGGCGGACTGAAGCGCCGGTATGACGGAGGGCTGGCCGAGATAAGCGATGTGCCGATCGCCCGGCATGATTTGTTGGCTACAGGATATGCCTGTGGGGCCATTCAGACCACACGCGGCTGTCCATTGAACTGCAGCTTTTGCAGCGTGACGGCCTTCAACGGGGCCCACTACCGGCAGCGACCCATTCCGGATGTGGTGAGAGAATTCCAGTTGATCCGTGAAAGGTATGTGCTGGTGGTGGATGACAACGTCATCGGCACGCGCCATGAACACATCGCCCGCGCCAAGGACCTGTTCCGTGCTATGGCACAGGCGAACCTGCGAAAGCAATGGGTTGCACAAGCCAGCATTAACTTCGCCGATGACGAAGAGCTCCTGGCGTTGGCTGCGAAGGCCGGGTGCAGCGGTGTCTTCATCGGCTTTGAATCCGCTACACCCGAAGGGCTTCGGGAAATCAGTAAAAAATTCAACCTTCTGAAGGGCCGGGACTTCCGCGCCTCCGTGCGGCGCATACAGCGGCACGGCATACTGGTTGCGGGTTCTTTTATCATCGGTCTGGATATAGACGAACCGGGCATCGGAAAACGTATCGCCGAGGTGGCCAGCGGGTACGGCGTGGACATTCTCAACGCGCTGTTTCTGACTCCCCTGCCCGGCACTCGCCTGTGGGACCAGATGAAATCGGAGGACCGAATCGCCCTCGATACGTTCCCGGAGGACTGGAAATACTACACGCTGACCCTCCCGGTGGCTAGGTATAAACATTTGTCTATAGACGCTATCATCGCAGAGATGATCTCCTGCGACCGGGACTTCTATTCCATGCAGCGCATTCTGCGCAGGATTTGGAGCAGCTTGTGGCAACACCGCAAACCGCTGATCAGTTTGGTGGGCAATTTCTCATACAGGAACAATCTCCGGCTGAACCGTAAGGCATATGCAGACTTCAAGTCGTATGTGAAAGCCGGGGTTTGAGAGGGGATTGCCGATATGTCCTTCAAAGAGAACCTAAAAGCAAAAATCAATCTCGACAGGCTTTTAAAAAGAATAGGTGTCAAACCTTGAATATTTCCAAAGCATGGCCCATCAAGGCAATTACGTAATAGGGGACCGTAAGTTTTTCAGTTTCTTGAATTGGACCCATAAGATGCCCATCCATCCTGCTATGTCTAGTTGAGATACCTTGCCACGAAACCAAATATTATGAAATTTCAGATATATTGAGAATATTTCCATTCAACATGATGTTGAATAAGTTGGAGATATATAAGATTCTATTACTACCTGGATATCTGCCATAAACGCCAAGTTTACATAATGGCCTATACCATATATTGAGGTAGCAATAAAAAAGGCAGGGCCAGTGACCCTGCCTTTTTCTTTTGGATAGATTACTATGTTAGTTCATATACTTGCTTGTTTTAAACGCCGGTTAAAACAATGCCCATGGAAAGGGTAATCTGAGTTTTTAGTCTCCTCCGTCGTGGTATTCTTGTAGATTTATATATCTGTATTTATCCGAATCAGCCAAGATGTGACAATCATCCCAGAAAAACACACAAATTTTTATTCAAGCAATAACTGCAACCATTGCATTGACTATATTTTGAAGAAACAGGCTAAAACCTTTGCCTGTGGCAACTTGAACAACATCTGAAGCAACCTGCACAGGCGTACTGAGATTAGTTGTCGTACCATCGCCCAACTGGCCATAATTGTTGATCCCCATTGCCCAGAGGGTGCCGTCTGTCTCGACAAACCACAAATAGCTGCATCGTATGCGACAATCGATGGCACCCCTGACCCCTTTTACAATATCACTACTCTCAGTCATTACACACCGACACAGCATCTTGTGGAAAAAGATTGACATACAAACCGAACTTACCTATATATCACCAACAAGAAAGCAATGTCTTATCAAAGAAAAAACGGTGGCATTTATCGCGGTCGACAGAATCACTAACGCCGGTCAATTCACTATCGTTAACCCTAAAACCGGATAGATGATGTAATTCCTACAGTCACTGATTCATGCATTGTAAAAATATGCTAGATTACAGCCAATAACATTAGGCAACTTGGTGACACTTCCAGAAGATGCCATTAATAGTCGCTGAAACAAGACTGATAAAAAATGAGAATAGGACAAAGGCAGCTTTATAAAGCTTCAATATAAGAAAGGAGAATACAAAAGATGCCGGATACCGACGGAATCAAGGAAGCCAAATTGTTTTATACGGACAGACCGCAAATGATGGAGGGATTTTTCCTCAAAGGTTCGAATTCACTGGATTGGGGAATAAAAAACAGGCTGGCGCGGATATTTAATCCCATGTCCGGCCGGACGGTCATGCTGGCCATCGATCACGGATATTTTCAGGGACCTACTACCGGTCTGGAACGGGTCGATATCAATATTCTTCCCTTAGTGCCTTATGCGGACACCCTGATGCTGACTCGGGGAATTTTACGCAGCATTGTGCCGCCCTCTACTTCCAAGTCCATTGTTCTTCGGGTTTCGGGCGGCGCCAGCATTCTCAAAGAGCTGTCCAATGAGGATATTGCCGTTGACATTGAAGAATCCATCCGTTTGAACGTATGCGCCATGGCTGTTCAAGTCTTTATCGGCGGTGAATATGAAAAACAGTCGATAATCAATATGACCCGGATGGTGGATATCGGCAACCGTTACGGTATTCCAACCCTGGCCGTAACCGCGGTAGGCAAGGACATGGCCCGCGACGCACGGTACTTCCGGCTGGCCTGCCGGATTTGCGCGGAGCTCGGCGCCCACTATATTAAGACTTACTATGTCGAGAAAGATTTTGAGACCGTCACTGCATCCTGTCCTGTCCCGATTGTTATGGCTGGCGGCAAGAAAATACCGGAACAAGACGCTCTGACAATGGCCTATAACGCTGTACAGCAAGGCGCCTCCGGTGTGGATATGGGACGCAATATTTTCCAGTCGGAAGCGCCGGTGGCCATGATTAAGGCCGTACGGGCCGTTGTCCATGACAACGAAACTCCGGCCCGGGCTTTTGATCTTTATAATACCTTGAAAAGAGAAAAATGAAAGTCTCCTACTGGTACAACAATCAAGACATCCGCATCGAAGAAATACCGACGCCGACGCCCGGCCCCAACGAGATGCTGGTTAAGGTAATTTCCTGCGGTATCTGCGGCAGCGACATCGTCGAATGGTACCGCCTTCCGCGAGCCCCGCTGGTTCAGGGGCATGAAATCGGCGCCGAGATTGTGGCCCTTGGTGATTCTGTAAAAAGATACAAACCGGGCGACAGGGTATTTATCGCCCCGAAGGTACCCTGCCGGAAATGTTTTTACTGCGTACGCGGTCACTTTCCTCAATGCACGGAGGTTAAAGAACGGCTGCCCGGCGGCTTTGCCGAATATATTCTGGTCCCCCAAATACTGGTAGAAAGCGGAACTTACCTGCTGCCGGAAAAAATTACTTACGATCAAAGTACATTCATTGAACCTTTGGCCTGCGTCGTTCGGGCCGAGCGGCTGGCCGGGATAAAAAAGGGGGACTCTGTACTGGTGATCGGCTGCGGAATGTCCGGATTGCTCCATGTGAAGCTGGCCAAAGCCAAAGGATGTAAAGTAATTGCGGTGGACATCAACAAAACTAAATTGGAATACGCCGCCCGCTTGGGCGCTGATATTATCATCGAAGCGGTAAATAATGTAGCCGACCAATTGGTTGCCCGAGCCGGCAAGAAGGCGGATGTTGTATTATTATGCGCAGCGGCACAGCAGGCTCTAGAGCAGGGCTGGAAATGCGTGGACAAAGGCGGCGTGATTGTGCTGTTTACCGTTCCCGGACCCGACAAACACGTTGTTGTTCCCATCAACGATTTCTGGATGAAAGAAATTACTATCCGCACTTCCTATTATTGCGGGCCTCCTGACATTACCGAGGCAATGAATTTGCTCGAATCCGGCAACATTGTCGTTGATGATCTCATCACACACCGGCTGGGGCTTGCCGACATCGCTTATGGCTTCCGTCTGGTGTCGGACGGCCGGGAGTCGATTAAGGTAATCATCAAGCCACATGACAAAGACGTGGCTAAATAAAATTGAACCCATCAATATTAATAATATTTTACCTTCATTTTCAAACCTCCCCGTACTCTGAAAAGAGATTAAAGGCTTGGGAAAGAGAAATTTAGGTAATTATATGAAAAATATTGTCATTAGGAAATAAAAACCGATTTCAGAATCAACATGTCGTGGTGCAAGGACATGGGATTAAAGTTAACATTTCTTGCCAATACACCAGCATTTCTATAGGGCCAAAAACCTTTGATATTCTGTACATATCATAAGAATCCTATTGTAGTAATTCAGATTTTCCTGAAAGTTTCTGTCCCTCTACAGCGCCGTTTAATCCCCACCGAGTTCCCCCATGCGGGGGCATTGATTCAAACAGAGATTGAATCATGATAATAGCCTTGATCCTGATGGGTGACTGGTGCGGATCGAACCTATCCGACCGCTAACCTACAATAACGAAATATCGGGTGCGGGAAGGGAGATAAAGCGGTATCGTGCTTCATCGTCATTCGAAAAAAAAGTATATCTTTTTGATGGGGAGGTCTTTTTTCTCTTGACGAGCCCTTTAATGGGTGCCTTCACCATGTCACAGCATGATATCACAGCATGTCACAGCTCTGTGTCGTAAAAATTGTCGCAAAGATGTCGCAAACTTTGTCGTAAGCATGTCGCAAAATATCACACATCATTTAAATCGATATTCCTGACGATGGGTGGCACCTTCCGACTTTAGTATACCTTTATCTATCATTGCTTTAAGATCACGCTGAAGTGTTCGCCTATTCACCTCTGGGCATAGGCGCTCGAAATCCTGGATAGTCAGGCTGCCGAGCTCCAAAATGCGGACAATAGCCTTGGACTGCCTATCCGAAAGCCCGTGTTCTTTCACGAGCATGTCTCTGCGGATAGCCTTTTCTCCGCGCTCCCTGACCTCAGCAAGCTGAGAGCTCAACCCCTCGATGAAATACTCCAGCCAACCTGTCATGTCCATGTCGTTCTCTCGAACACTCTGGATGGCACGGTAGAAGGCTGGCCGGTCCCGGTCGTAATACTCGCTGATTGTAAACAGCCGTTTGAAATCATAACCGGCGCGGTAAAGGCACAGTGTTGAGAGCAATCGTGAGGTACGGCCATTTCCATCCAAAAAGGGATGAATGTGCACAAGCTGGAACTGAGCAATGCCACTCATCAACACAGGATGAGTTTCTTTTTCATCGTTTAAATATCTCACCAATTCGGCCATCAAGATGGGCACATCATGCGCCGGGGGCGGTGTATAAATCGTTTCGCCGGTGACGGAGTTGACAACATAGTTCTGGATCTTCCGGTATTCGCCCGGAGCGGCCGAACCACCCCTGACACCTTCCACCAGCCGTTTATGGATTTCCCGTACAAGACCTTCCGTAATTGAATCACCGCTAGCAAGATACTCTGAAACGAAATCAAACGCGCTGCGATAATTCAGCAATTCCAGTGCGTCATCAGGGTCGGCTTCCGGAACGCTGTCGCCTTTCCACAGACGCTCAGCCTGTTCCAAGGTGAGTTGCGTCCCTTCGATGTGGGTCGTATGGTGGGCTTCCAAAACCAAGGCCCTGTTGCCCATCTCACGAATCCAGTTTTCGGAAAGCGTCGCCGCCTCCAGGAATCCCCGCGCCCGCTCGATGCGGGTCAACCCAGCGGTAATGCTGTTAGTAACTGTAAATTTGGGATCAAACCTCTTGCTGTTCATATCATTATCATCTCGCTAAAGTGATCGGCCGACTCTCTGTTCAGAGTATTTCTTAAGTTACCAAAAATCAAAATCAAACCATATCAATTATCAATAACAAATCCGCTTCTTATACTTTATTAAGATAACCGCCGCATTAAAACCCGATAAGAGAATAATATCTAGCACATATCATTCTACACTGCACTCGCCGCTTGGTATCGGCCAGCCTGTTAATTGCGGCCATACAAGACCAATGCGCCCCTCAGGTGTGCCGGGAAGGTAATCGCCATTCCGATGATCCGTTACTCTGTATTTGGTTATTTGTTTTCTGTTCATGCGTAAGAATGCAGACCAAGATAGCAGTGATCATAAGCTTAAGAATTCCACTCCTAGTTGATAAAAATCAATCCCAATGACATTATGATAAAGGCAAAAAACATGGCTACAATACAATAGCCGACAATATCCTTGGGTTTTAGCCGGGCGATGCCCAGAAGGGCTATGGCCCAGAATGGCTGAATCATATTCGTCAATTCATCCCCACAGGCAAAGGCCACTATGGATTTGGGTATTGACACGCCTATCTCTCCCGCTGCCTTGACTATAATGGGTCCCTGAACGGCAAATTGACCTCCGCCTGATGGAACAAAAAAATTGACCAGTCCGGCACTGATTAGCACGAACACAGGATATGTGAATTGGTTGGAAACAGCCACAAACCAGCCGGCTATAATATCTACCAGGCCTGAGAACTTCATCATGCCCATAATCCCGGCATAGAAAGGGAATTGCAGTATAACGCCGCTTACGCCTTTGGTAGCCTCGGCCACGGCCCTGACATAACGTATGGGGGTCTTCCATAGCGCCATGCCGAGCATCAGAAAAAGGAAGTTTACTATGTCCAGATTAAGATCAATGCCTTTTGTCGCAAAATAGTAAGCAAGATAAACAAGACCGGAAAGGCAGACAAGAAATGTGATTGTTGCGCTGTTCTCCAGACGGCGTGAAAGGGTCGATCTATCTGTTATTTCATCTTCCTTCATACCGGGCAGGGCCTCGTCAAGCAGCGCGGGATCGGCGGTGATAATCTCCTGCTCATGAATAGGGATCATTAACATCATTATAAGGGGACAGACAACCAGTATCCCCAAAGCGATCAGGATGTTTGCCCAGCTGAACAAGGTGACTGAAATAGGTATTAATCCGATTTCAGACTCCAGGAAATGGCCGGGGGTGGCGCATAGAAGGGGAGCGGAGCCGGAGAAACCGTTGTGCCAGATGAGGAGGGGCAGGTAGGCCGTGGCCACAACTAGGGGATAATGAAGTCTTATACCTTTGTCCCTGGCGGAACGGGCCATATACAGGGCAAGGACTCCACCGCCTATCAAACCGAAACCCCAGTGAATGAGACCGAGTATACAGGCCACCACTCCGGTCAGGTATACTGACTGGGCAGGGGTACTGGGAATGGTGGCAAGGTAGTTAAGAACTTTTTTCATGAAGGGTGTGCTGGCAAGGGCATGGCCGGTGACCAGAATGAGTACCATCTGCATGCCGAATGTCAGGAGTTCCCAGAATCCGTTGTACCAGTGCTGAATCATCTGGAAAGGGCCGGCACGGGCGATCAGGAGCCCCATAAGGTAGGTGACAAATGTCAGGATAAGGGCGAAGATAAAGGAATCCGGCATGTATCTTTCCGACCAGCGGCACAGGATACTTCCCATTTTTCTCAACATGACTCTTCCGCTCCTTGATTACCCTCTAGCTTCTACCTGAATTTTGCAAGAGTCGAGTTTGCCGGAGATACAAGGCATCAAGCGCGCAGCTGTAGCATTTTACCGCAAGCGCTTGATAACGCAGTAGATCCGGTAAAATCGGCTCTCCCGAAGGGTAAACAATCTTGAATATTTTTTTCTTATAGTTCATCATCACCCGAATGGTATTAATAGTTGTATGGTAAAAAAGCTTCAAATTGCTCATTAGTAATCTTTCTAACAACCATTCAAGATTGTTTATGCAAAACTCAGGTTCTATGTTTCAATCATATTCCTCTTCTATCAACTCCACCCCGTCAGGGATCTCCAATTCGAAGAAATCCTTTTCAAGGCCCTCTTCCGCCGAAAAGTCACCCAGCTTGAACCCAGTAACGGTCCCCAGAAGGTTATGTACTTCCACAACAAGTATAGCATAACTATCACTGTTCACGGTTAGTGATATATGGTCTATCTCTTCCCATGTCTCTTTAGGGGTCAGCTTGAGATTGTATTCACCTTTATCCGGTGGTTTTTCCAGGGTGACGTCAAAGCCGTCGGTTACGTGGCTCAGCCCGTTAAATATATTGCTCAAGAGCAACAACTCTTTGCCCAATTCACCCGCGGGATAACGATAAACCACTTTCTCTTCAGGTATGTACCACCAGATGGTCTGACCGTCGGTAGTTATGCTTTCCTCTTCGGGCAGATCTTGCAACACTTTTAGATAATAGGGTGGCTTAAAGATAAAAGTGCCGCTGGCTATATCGGTCTTTATATCATCACCGAGTATTGCCATGGATTTGGTAATAATCTCCCTTTGGTAAGGGACGCTGAGTCCCGGCAGATCGCCGTATGTTTTGAGAATTCCGTTAAGGGCATCTGTTAATGGTTCATTTCCGCAGGCCGTGCCTGTATTAAACCATGACAGAAAAACACAGAGCAGTAAAAAAAAGATCAGGATATATCTTTTGGATGACATAGACGCGAATCTGTGTATTGTTACCAAGGTCTTTTCTTATTCCTTTCTTCCGTGGACATCCCTCGGCCTGATACCGTCGGAGGGCCCCACTATTCCTTCTTTTTCCATGATTTCTATCATCCTGGCGGCCCTGTTATACCCAACCCTTAATTTCCTCTGTATCATGGATATGGAGGCATGGCCGGTTTGAATTACCAGATCCACGGCTCTCTCGTATTTCTCGTCTTTCTCCATCTCATCTTCTACTAATTCTTCATCCTTGGCAACTTGGGTCAATATTGTGGAATCATAATCCGGTTTCATCTGCTCCCGCAGGAAATCCGTAACCCGCTTGACCTCCTCCTCTGAGATGTATGCCCCATGGATCCTGGTCAGCCTGCCCACACCCGGTGGCATGAACAGCATGTCTCCCTCTCCAAGGAGGTGTTCGGCGCCAATCATATCCAGTATTGTCCTGGAGTCTACTTTTGAAGAGACCTGGAAAGAGATACGTGTAGGGAAGTTTGCCTTTATTATCCCCGTTAGCACGTCCACGGAAGGGCGCTGGGTGGCTATTATCAAATGTATGCCCGCGGCCCTGGCCATCTGTGCCAGTCGGGTGATGGATTCTTCAACTTCCCTGGAAGATATCACCATAAGGTCTGCCAGCTCGTCGATCACCAGTATAATATAGGGCAGAGGCCTTTCTATCTCCTCATTATCGTCGACGCTCGATGCCTTCTTTTGCTTCAGAATCTTCCGGTTATAGGCCTCGATATTCCTGACCCCCTTGTCGGACAGGAGCATGTAGCGCCTCTCCATCTCCTGTACCGTCCATTTAAGTAGCTTGGTGGCCTCCTTCGGTTGTGTTATTACCGGATGCAGGAGGTGTGGGATATCCTTGTAAACGGAAAGTTCTATCCTTTTGGGGTCTATAATCAGAAACTTGACCGTATCGGGAGAGTGTTTGAAAAGGAGGCTGTTTATCATGGCGTTTAAGGAGACACTCTTGCCGGTGCCTGTCGCGCCGGCCACAAGCAGATGGGGCATTTTTACCAGATCGGTAATAACCGGCGTGCCGGTTATATCCATGCCCAGGGCTATGGTGAGCTTGTTGCCGGAGTCCTTGTAATCCCGGGAGGAAAGAACCTCTTTGAGGCAAACATTCTCTCTTCTATTGTTGGCTATTTCTATGCCTATGGCGGCTTTCCCGGGTATAGGGGCCACAATCCTTACGCTGGGAGCTCTGAGAGCAAGTGTAAGGTCATCTGCCAGAGCGGCCACTTTGCTTATCTTGATCCCGGGCGCGGGCTTGAACTCATACATGGTGATAACAGGCCCCGGGAGAATCTCAATCACCTCTCCTTCCACTCCAAAGTCACTCAACTTTCGTTCCAGACGCCTGGCGTTCATCTCCAGGCTTTCCCTCTGTATCTCTATCCCTTTTTCTGTAGGCGGATCATCCAGCAGTTCCAGGGAAGGAAGCTTGAAATCTCCTCTAATGTTCATAAAGGAAAAAGATTCCTGTTCCGGCTTTTTCAAGGCATCCTTCTTCGGCTCTATTATCTTGACTTTTCTCTTTTCTTTTTTGCTCTCTTTTTTTATGGCGGCCCTCCTGGCTCGTTTTTTTCGCTGTTTTTCCTTCCTTTTTGTGTTGTATTCCCCGATGCGTTTTATAAGGACCGAAAACCAAACAGAAAGCCTTGAAAAAAATCGGCCGAAGGAAATATGAGTGCAGACCATAAAGGATATTATGAAGATTGCCATGAGGAAGATATTCGCCCCGAAAAAATTCATAAATCCTTTTATAAAGTCTGCGACAATATCTCCTGCAAGCCCGCCGCTTTGTAATTCGCCGCCCCTGTAAATTATTTCGTCCAGTTGCAGGCTCATGATCCCTGAGAAGGAAACAAGCAGGCAAAGTATGGCTATAATGCTCTTTAAAGGGGGCAAAAGGAGGCGGCCCTGAAAAGAAAGGACAGCCATGAAGAAGAAGACAGGTATCAGCCAGAATGATGAAAAACCCAGTAAATAAAACAGATAACCGGAAAGATGCGACCCGAAGGCCCCAAAAAGATTATGGGGCTTCCCGGTCCCGTGGGATCTGATCCAGAACAGGGGATCATCAGGATGATAGGTGAAAAGGCTGATAACAAGAATAAGAACGATAAGGAGAAATATAATACCCTTAATCTCTTTCTTAACCGGCTCCGTCTCTGACCTTGGCATTTTTTTCTTTTTCACCTTTTTGCTCATAAGCGGATTTTTGAAGTATCAGGTTATGATGGAAACACTGTATGAATAACTGTTAAAAGTTGAAAGGTCAATAGTGCCCGTCTTACACAGGAATAATAATCGGCAGTATTAGCGGACTCCTTTCAATAACCTTGTAGAAGAAACGTTTAAGCCTCCTTTTTATATCCGGCCCTACCTCCGTCCAGTCGATATGGGCAGGGCTTTTAATCTCATCCAGCAGTTCAAGCACAATACGTTTGGCCTCTTCCAGGATAAACCCGCTTTGATCTTCGAATACAAAGCCTCTTGAGATGATATCCGGACCGTAGACAATCTCGCCGGTATGTTCATCAACCGCCAGGAGGGCTATAACCACGCCGTCACCGGAAAGCTTTCTCCTGTCGCGAAGTACCGGCTCGCCCACGTCACCGACCCCTTTGCCGTCAACGAGTATTCTCCCGGCCTGTACCTTGTCTCGCAATTCCACTCTTCCATCGAAAAAACAGACCGTGTCGCCGTCCTCTACTGTCAAAGTCTTCTCCCGGGGCATCCCCGTTTCCACTGCCAGCTGGATATGTTTTATCAGATGCCGATATTCACCATGGACCGGGATAAAATACCTGGGTTTTACCATATTCAACATGAGTTTGAGTTCTTCTTTATAGGCGTGGCCGGATGAATGGATGTCGGACACTTTTTCATATATTACCCGGGCCCCCTTGCGGTAGAGGCTGTTTATGATGGAGGTAATGGCCTTTTCATTGCCGGGTATAAACCGTGAGGAGAGTATTATAGTATCCCCCTCCCTTACTATTATATCCTTATGTCTGCTCTGCGCCATCCTGGTGAGGGACGACATGGGTTCTCCCTGGCTTCCCGTGGTAATAATAACGATTTGATTATCCGGAAAATCTTTAATCCTTTTTTCCTCTACCTCCACATCTGGAGGGAAAGTCAAATAACCCTCCTTTAACCCTATCCGGACGTTTGTTTTCATGCTTTTCCCGCTGAAGGAGATCTTGCGGTTGAATTTTACGGCAAGGTTCACAATCTGCTGGATCCTTGTTATATTGCTAGCGAAGACCGCTATAATAAGCCGCCCTCCACACTCTTGAAATATGTTCTCCAGGGTTTCTCTCACGTCATTTTCACTGAGTGTGTAGCCGTCCTTTTCCACATTGGTGGAGTCGGAGAAAAGGACGAGCACCCCTCTCTCGCCGTATCGGGAGAATGCCCCCAGGTCCGTGAATCGCCCGTCAACAGGGGTATGGTCGATCTTAAAATCCCCGGAGTGAACAATAACTCCTTCAGGCGTCTCAATGGCCAACCCCACACCGTCCACGATGCTGTGATTGACGGCGATATATTCTACCCTGAAGGGGCCTAATTGTGAGATGTCTCCCGCCTTAACCTTCTCCAGGTGAACCATCCCAGAAAGATCATGCTCCCGAAGCTTTTCCTTCAATAACTCAATCGTAAAATTAGTCCCATAGACAGGAACACCCATCTCCTTCAGAAGGAAAGGCATGGCGCCTATGTGGTCTTCATGACCATGGGTAAGGATGATGGATTTTACCTTGTCCCTGTTTTCCTTCAGATAGTGAAAATCGGGTATAACCACATCCACGCCGGGCATATACTCCTCCGGAAACATGAGGCCGGCATCAATAACCAATATATATCGATCATATTCCAGGACCATCATATTGAGGCCGATCTCACCCAGCCCGCCTAAGGGTATACATTTAAGCATTATGACTCCATGATAAACTTTGAATTAACAACAGCTTAACCCTTCTAATTGCCGTAGTCAATATGGAAATATCCCTGAGTATTTTGCCTCCTGTTTTGGCTTGATTTAGCCGCGGTTAATATGTTAGCATTCAACATGAATTATTAGATGAATTATATTGTTATGCCGCTTGGCTAACCCTTGGCTATTTATTTTGAGGAGATTAATTATGGCAGGTGTGAATAAGGTCATTCTAGTGGGGAATCTGGGCACTGATCCCGAACTAAGGTATACGCCTTCAGGCAAGGCGGTAGCAAACTTCAGCCTCGCGACAAATGAGCAATGGACAAACAAGGATGGTGAAAAGGAAGAGAGGACCGAATGGCACCGGATCGTTGCCTGGGGCCGTCTGGGCGAGATATGCGGCGAGTACCTCGGCAAAGGGAGACAGGTTTATATAGAGGGAAAAATCCAGACCCGGCCCTGGGAAGACAGGGACGGAAATAAGAGATATACCACGGAAATAATAGCTCAGACCATGCAGATGCTGGGAGGGATTTCCAAGAAAGAAGGGGAGGCCAGCTCACCGGAAGAAAGACACCCGGTTGAAGAGCCCATATCTATTCCTGATGATGATATACCTTTTTAAAGGATTAGAGTCCCGGGGCTAATCCTTGTCTTCGTCTTCAGCCGTTTTTTCTTTCTCTTTTGGTGATTCTATCTCTTCCGGTTTTTGGGTTGTGGCCTTTTTAAAATTTCTTATCCCTTTTCCAATACCGCTGCCTATTTCGGGGAGCTTGCCGGCACCGAAGATAATCATGATTATTATCAAGATGATGATAAGCTCAGGCATGCCTATACCAAACATTGCGACCTCCACTTTCCATAGCCGAAGTTTCGGCTTCTCCTCTGATATTTAAAAATCCCTTACCCCGCCAGCCGAGATTTTTAGCTTACCCCAAATGCTTAGTCAAGTCAAATTATAGCTGACCGCCTGATTTACCATCAACTCATTATCCCTTCTCAATTCGCGTCTGTCGGGATTATCGGTTATGGTGTTAAGCTGTTCTCCTAATCCGCTATGTGCCTCAGCATGCCGCAGCCGGCCTTTATCTGCCTTCGAATTGTGGTTTTTGGCCCACACTGGTCAGCCCTGTTAGGGCGTCTTTGGTCGCGAAGATCTCCATGAGGTGAGACAGATCCACCTTCACGGCCTCTTTTAGAGGCTTTTCATATCCTTCATCCATGATCTGGTTGACCATTTTGAGGGCTATGGGTGCCTTGGCCGCCAGTGTCTTGGCGGTTTTGGCTGTGAGGGGATCGTCACTGTTAAGGAATTCTGAGCCCAGCAGGCGGTCTATGTTTGCGTCGCTGAAAAGCTCCTTGAGTTTTTTCCACTCAGCGGGCAGCTTGTCGACTTCCTTTCCCTTGTTAGGTACCAGTTTTCCGTCTCTGGCAAGGGTAATTATCTTATCATCGACCTGGTCAGCTTCAAAGACATAGTCCACAAGGCCGATGGAAAGGGCATCATCAGCAGATATTACCCTGCCGGTGAAGATCAGGTATTTGGCCAATTCCTTGCCAATAAAACGGCTTGTCCTCTGGTTTCCCCCCAGTCCGGGATAAATGCCGATGCCTGTTTCCGGAAAGCCCATAACCGCCTTGGGGGTGGCGGCAATAATATCGGTTGAAAGGGCCAGTTCAAGCCCGCCACCCAGCGCGAGCCCATCCATCTTGGCAACCACGAGCTTTTTGCTGTCATCGATACGGTTAAGTACATCCTGACCGTAGGCCGTGAACCTGTAATTGTCTTCCAGTCTGTCTTCTTTGATACAATCAACAAAGAATTTGATATCAGCGCCGGCTACAAAGGCCTTGCCCACCGTCTCCAGAATAACCACCTTTGTGTCGGGGTCTGATTCCGCCTGACCGAATGATTCATCCAGCTGCCTGACCACTATTTCGTTCAGTGCGTTCATGGCATCAGGCCTGGATATGACTACCCGCCCGATATCCCCGTCTTTATGATATTTCACGTAACGTATATCCCATGGTTCGCCCTTCTCTTTCTGCCGCGATAAACAATCAGGAATTTCAAGATAAGGCCAGGATTCCAGAAACTCCTTGACTATGTTATATGCCTTATCGACGCCATATTCGTTCATAAGTTCAAAAGGGCCCTTCATCCAACGGAGCCCTACCTTGGCTCCCAGGTCGATATCCTCAATGGTGGACACGCCTTCATCCAGCATCGCGCTGACTATGTAGAAGACCACCGCCCTGAACCTGTCAGCGATCTGTTCGAGTTTATCCTCCTGGATCTCCCCTTCAATGGGCCACAATCTGCCTGAATCCGCCTGGGCCTTGAGTTTGTCTGAAGGTTCGTAAAACGGGCCCAGATTGTTCCCCAGGCCGGCGGAGGCGTGGAGGGCTATAGGCACGCCTGTCAGGTTTACTATCTCGAAAGGTCCCATGCCGATCTTTAAGGCATCCTTGGCCGCTTTTTCGATGGTGGCGGAATTGGCGATTCCCTCTTCAAGGATCCTGGTAGCTTCATTATTAACAGGGACAAAAAAACGGTTCACCGCGAACCCCGGTGAATCATTAACGAGGATATCGGTCTTACCGGTGAGCATGGCGTATTGTTTGCAGGCTTCCGCTGTTTCCCGGGAGGTTTTGGAACCGGGAATTACCTCCACGAGCCTGTTCTTGGCCGGGTGATAGAAGAAATGAAGGGCAAGGAAGCGGTCTTTGCGGTTTACGGCCTCAGCCAGATCATCTACCAGAAAGGTTGAGGTATTTGAGGCTATGATGGTTTTAGGCTCACAGATCTGATCAAGCCTCTTGAAAAGATCCTTTTTGACGGACATGTCCTCAAATACCGCCTCGATAACTATATCGCAGTCCTTGACTTCGTTCAGGTCCGTTGTTCCCCTGACATGGCTCAAGATATCATCTACCTTTTCCGAGGTTAATATCTTTCGATCTACCGCCTCCTGGAGGGTAGTCTTTATAATGTTCAATCCCCTTTCCACGAATTCGGGCTTAATATCCACCATCATTACGTCAAGCCCTTCCTGGGCGGTTTTTTGCGCGATTCCGGAACCCATACTGCCCGCGCCTATGATTGCTATCTTTTTCATTCCTTACTCCTTCCCCTCAAGATGTAATCACATTGTGATTATAATTTAATTACAAAACGTTAGCCTTATGTCAAGCAAAATGAGAGGGTATTGCCGAAGTGATTTATGCTAAAAAGGTGCTTGGCTGAGAAACGCCGGATTCTCGTTCAAGCTTCAATTAATACTTGAAATATTGAAGATATTCCTATAATCACAGGTACAACAAGCTGAAAAGGGGTTAGTTAATGAAGATAGCTGTTAGCGGTAAAGGGGGTGTGGGCAAGACCACATTCGCCTCCTTTTTGATAAAGGCGCTTGCTGATAACGGAAAGAAGGTCCTGGCCATAGATGCCGATCCCGACGCCAACCTCGCTCAGGCCCTGGGTTTTGAAAGAGACGCAAAGATTGTGCCGATCGCCGAGATGAAGGATATAATAGAGGAGAGGACCGAGGCAAAAGTAGGCACAATGGGTCAATTCTTTAAACTAAACCCCAAGGTGGACGACCTGCCCGATAAGCTGTCCCTGAAGATCAATGGGATCAGGCTTATGGTTCTGGGAGGCATAAAGACGGGCGGAGGAGGTTGTATATGTCCTGAAAGCGTAATGCTAAAGGCTCTGGTGAGGCATATTGTGCTTGCCAGGGATGAGGCGGTAGTCCTGGATATGGAGGCGGGACTGGAACACCTGGGGAGGGGAACGGCCATGGCGGTGGACCGCCTGATAGTGGTGGTTGAACCGGGAAGAAGAAGTATTGAAACGGCGAGTCATATAATTAGGCTGGCCGGTGATATAAGACTTAAGAACCTGAGTTTCGTCGGCAATAAGATTCGATCGGAAAAGGACAGGGAATACTTAATAAAGAACATGCCCGATTCTCACTTTCTGGGGTTTATTCCCTTCGCAAGCGAGATTATTGAGGCGGACCTGGAGGGGCGTCCTCCTTTTGAAATGGATAGGGCCGGCTTAAATGCGGTAAAAGATATGATGGATAGGCTGGTAACCGGATAGATATTGGAAGATGCAAGGGGGTCGGTAAGTTATATAATAAGGAAAAGACCGAACGGGGGAGTTATACATATGGGAAAAAGGATCCATAATTTTAACGCGGGGCCGGCGGCCCTGCCTTTACAGGTGCTGGAAGAGATAGGGGACGAATTCCTGGATTACAAAGGTTCGGGCATGTCCATTACCGAGGTCAGCCATCGGTCAAAATGGTTTGATGACGTTATAAATGAAGCCATGGAGAGGACCAAGAGGCTTTTGGGTCTGGACGATAATTTTCAGGTACTGTTTATTCAGGGAGGTGCGAGTCTGCAGTTCTGTATGGTCCCCATGAATCTGGCGGTCGCGGGCAAGCCTGTGGACTATGTAAATACAGGTTCATGGTCCATCAAGGCGATCAAAGAGGCCGAGATTCAGGGAAAGGAGGTCAGGGTGATCGCCTCTTCCAAGGACAGGGATTTTTCCTATATCCCCCGGGATGTTGAGGGTGACCCTAAGGCCGGTTATCTCCACTTCACTTCAAATAACACTATAAAGGGGACGCAATGGGCCGAATTTCCGAAGAGTAATGGTGTGCCTTTGGTCAGTGACATGTCTTCCGACTTTATGAGTCGTCCAATAGATGTAAACCCCTTTGGCCTGATTTACGCGGGCGCGCAGAAAAATATCGGTCCCGCGGGAACGGCAATGGTAATTATCCGCAAGGATATGCTGGAAAGGGTGCAGGATAATATACCGACTATGCTGAAATATTCCACCTTTACCGAAAAGAACTCCATGTTTAACACCCCTTCCTGCTTTGTTGTGTATACCATAGGTCTTGTCCTTAAGTGGCTTGAGGAGACCATAGGCGGCCTGGGAGAGATGGGAAGGATAAACCGGGAGAAGGCGAAAACACTCTATGATTTCATAGACTGTTCCCCATTCTACCGGGGTACCGCCGAGCCTGACAGCCGTTCCATAATGAATGTCACCTTCAGGTTGCCTGATGAGGGGCTTGAAAAGAGGTTCGTTGATGAGGCCCTGGAAAATGATATGGGAGGGCTCAAGGGACACCGCTCCGTGGGCGGATGCAGGGCTTCCCTATACAATGCCACCGGTATGGAAGCGGTCAAGGCACTGGTTGAGTTCATGGCGGAATTTGAGAGAAGGGAAGGATGAGCTTGAAAAGAACAAGGATCTCCGAGGTTTTGTCCCCGGACAGGGCGGGTAAAAAGATCACGGTTATGGGCTGGGTCAGGACAAGGAGAGACTCAAAGGGGGGATTCTCCTTTATCGAAATAAACGACGGGTCCTGTTTGAGTAATCTCCAGATCATAGCAGACGGGAGCCTGGCAAATTATAAGGATGAGGTCCTCAGACTGCAGACGGGCTGCGCCCTTCGGGTTACCGGAGAGGTGGTAACTTCCAAGGGAAAGGGACAAAAGGTGGAACTGCGGGCGGAAGAGATCCATATGCTTGGATGGTCCGATCCTGAAGCGTATCCCCTGCAAAAGAAGAGACACTCCTTTGAGTTCCTGCGAACAATAGCGCATCTGAGGCCCAGGACTAATACCTTCGGGGCTATCGCCAGGATCAGAAACGCTATGAGCGTGGCCGTACATAAGTTCTTTCAGGATAGGGGATTCTTATATATCCATACACCTATTATCACCGGAAGCGACTGCGAGGGAGCGGGTGAGATGTTCAGGGTTACCTCCTTTGACCTGAGCCGGGTTCCCCTAAAAAAGGACGGTCAGGTGGATTTTGAGATGGATTTTTTCGGAAGCCCCTCCAACCTTACTGTCAGCGGACAGCTTGAAGCCGAAAGCTATGCCCTGTCCCTGGGAAATGTCTATACCTTCGGCCCCACATTCAGGGCGGAGAATTCAAACACGTCTCGTCACCTGTCTGAATTCTGGATGGTGGAGCCGGAGATGGCCTTTTGTGATCTGGAAGGCGACATCGAACTGGCCGTGGAATTTATCAAGTATATCCTCGGCTATGTGCTGGAAAACTGCCGGGATGACATGGAGCTTTTTAACCGCTTCATAGACCCTACCGTCATAAAGACCCTGGAAGATATCATATCCCGGGATTTTGAGATCCTGACCTACACGGAGGGCATAGATATCCTTTCGGGATCAGGGGAAGAGTTTGAATTTCCGGTAGAATGGGGAAGCGATCTCCAGTCGGAGCATGAGAGATACCTGTGCGAAAAGGCGTTCGGCAGGCCTGTTGTGCTTACCGATTACCCCAAGGAGATAAAGGCCTTTTACATGAAGGTCAATGAAGACGGAAAGACGGTCAGGGCAATGGATGTCCTTGTGCCCAAGACCGGAGAGATCATAGGAGGGAGCCAGCGGGAGGATGACTATGACACGCTTCTGGCAAGGATCAAGGAAGCGGGTCTGAACCCCGATGACTACTGGTGGTACCTGGAGTTGAGAAGATTCGGGTCCGCGCCCCACTCGGGTTTCGGTCTTGGTTTTGAGCGCCTCATACAGTTCGTCACCGGAATGAACAATATACGTGACGTGATTCCATTTCCACGAACCCCCGGCAACGTGACTTTCTGAATCAAAGGGATAAGCCGGTCAGAATCTTAGCGATCTATATACCCGTCTCCCTTGAGGAATATCAATCCCATCCAGATAGATTGTCCGCAAATTCCCTGAACATACCTCCAGGTTGTGAACGCCCGAATCCAATAATATTCGTGCAAGTGTCAGACCTCCGGGCAGTGTCTCCCAGGACCGTGTATCGGCCTCCTCTAAAAGAAAAAGGATTGCCCTGGCAAACAATTCACCAACCTGGTTGGTTTCACCTACCTCCTGGGCAATGGCCTCTTTTATGCCGGCCCGTAATCCCTGCCGGGTAAGGTATTGCGCCGACCTGTCGTTAAGTGATTTTCGGGCCACTTTACCCAGATCTGCCGTGATCTTCATGGGATTAAGGTCTCCTCCGTCTGACCGCACGGTAACAGTCATGGCTGGAGAAGTGTAGGTATATCGTGGAATTGAGATCCGAATGGAGGGGGGGAACGCCACATCGCTGGAGACCTTGGTCGGGACGCGCCCCTGCCCGATGAAAAGGAGAAGTTCGCCTTTGCCTGGCACAATTGGCTCCGGGGTAATTTGCCCTCCGCCCATTTCTGCCGCAAGCTTTTTATATTCGATCCGCGCATCATCCGGCAGGTTCATGTTTTCAAAACAGAGGGCGATCAAGGCCCTTGTGAAATGGTCACCCGCCAGGGACTCGGGATATTTATCGTACACTTCAAGGGTCTGTTTTGCCTCCACAAGGGCGGACTCATACTTGTACTGCAACAGGAAATTGATCATCAGGTATGTATGAACCCAAAGCCTTTCACTGTACTCGCCCTTGTAGATACTTACCCTGTCATTTATCAGCACCGAAGCGGACTGTTCTGATATACTTATCTGCTCCTGCCTTTTAATGAGTTGAGATGCCTTCAGCAATACCTCCGTGCTCTCTTCATATGCACCCATATAGTGGAGGATAAGACCGTTTTCCATGTAGCACAGGAGCAGATCCTTTTCAGATATCCCATTACATCCCTCCAGGATATTGTCTGCCCTGGCAAGGTCGCCCGAATAAAACTCTGTCCGGGCCTTTTGAAGGGGAAGGCTTGAGCACCCGATTATTAAAAGGATAAAAACAGGTAAAAAGACTTTGAAATTCACCATCCTCTACTACCAGCCAATAATAGGCTGAGAGGCCTCACGGGCAAGTTCCGCCTGATCCGCATACACGATTTCACCTGTTTTCAGGTCCGTTATGGAGAGGTCCAGGCTGTAATAGATGCGTTCCTTTTTAAACAGGCGCCACTGCCTAGGCTGTTCCTTTTTAATGGATCTCAGGGTACCGCCCAGGATGTAATCCGCGCCCAACTGGCGGCCCTGTTCAACACGCATGGCCGGGTCCACATACCCCTGGTACTGGTAATCCGTCTCCTTTTGAATATTCTCCCGCTGGCTTTCATTGATAAAGCGAAACCTTCCGGATTGAATAAGTTTCATCCGGATTTCATCCGTAATACCTCCTGTGCTGATATGCTCCGAGGTCTCATTGACGACGGGATAAATAATCAGTAACGGTTTCTCCTGCACAGGAAAGACAGGGGCGGAGAGCAGAGGCGTGACCAGCCGGTTTACAATTTGACTTTTATCCGAAAAATCATAGGTTGCATCATAGTGAGTTTCGGCTTCAGTATCGAGATTCCTGGTGGAAGCCATACAGCCCGTCAAGGTAAGCAACGATGCGCATGTTATCATCATTAAAAAACGAATATAGATTCTCTGCATGATATTATCTCCTTTAAGTTATGGCTATGCTTTTAAAGCAGTTTTTCTTCAGCCCATTCTCCGGACCTAAACCACAACAACGTTAATCTATAAAAGTATATATTACTTTGGTATAGGGGTCAAATCAGGGATTAGTGCCCTGATCCACCATCTAGATGTCATCTGCCATTCGGCAGGCCGTTCGACAAGCTCACGGTCCTGAGCAAAGTCGAAGGACTCATGGCCCTGAGCCATTCGGCCTCGAGCTCATGGCCGAGAGGCAAAGTCGAAGGGCTGCGTTGCCTGCGGTCGCTCCTCTCGTTCGACCTAGAGGCTCTCGACAGGCTTGCGGCGTATTTCATATACGCCTCACTCGTCGCTCCTTGGCGCCTTGCATCTAACACCTATATGGTGGCCAGGGTTATACCAAAACCCTGTGCTAATATGAATTATTTGCAATTTTGATGGTGGATTTTGGTCGTGGGACATCTCCAAGATCATAAAGTACCAAGGAATAATTGTTTATTCTGTGGAGGCTTCATTTTTTGAGAAAAATCCGCTTCCTTCTCAATGATTTTCAGTTTTTCTTGGATTTCTTCTGGGATGTTAGCATCCATGATATTCATTAGCTCCTTCTTACAAACATAACGACCGGCATGAGAGGCGCGCGGGTTTTAGCGCGTCCTACTCAATGCCATTCGGAGTTTTTAAAGATTCTAAAGCCTCTGCATCAGCAAGATCTTTTGTTCTTCCTGTTGATTTCTTGTTGATAATAAGATCGTCGATCGAAGGAATGCGGACGTCAATTCCATCGATGTTTACCAGAACTGAATTTTGATAAGCATGCTCAAACTGGAGCCCTGATGCTGCTGTAATAATATCAATTCGTCTTGGAGCGACTCCTATCTGAAAAATGGTTCCCTCTTTCTGTAGGTCTTCTTTGGTAAGATTGTGCAACGGTGCGCCGAAACTGCTCAATGCTCGAAGGACCGCCTCGGCGTTATCAGGAGAAGGCATTACCCAAATATCAATGTCCATAGTGGCCCGGGGATAACCATGGGCAGCAAGCGCATATGCTCCGACGAGGATAAACTTAACCTTCTCGTCGGACAAGGCGTGTAACATGTCTCTGTAATCTTCGTTCAACATCGTGCTTTACGCTTAGGGAGGCAATTTCTTTTGTCAACGGCCAGACGAGAAGAATGCGGTCCTCTGGGGTACCGGAAACGTAATCGACATTCCGGTTGTCCGTCATTCTATATATGGCTGTGTGTTTTCTGTTCATGTTCATAGTTCTAAATTACCATTTTCTCAATATAAAATCAATTTGATATTCACTTCGAACGCCTTGATAACCGGCCGGGCGAGCGTTTTATCGCCCGGTCGGGTTGATTGGGTTGTTAAAAGCTGGTTTTGTATTGATCTTATGCTATTTGGCGGATTTGCCAATGTTAGCATTTCCACCAAATAGCTTTATATTTTTTATATCTGCCTAATATTATTCAATAAATGCTATTTATCGGTTTTGCTCATATGAGCATTTCCGATAAATAGATTGAATTAAGACAATAAATTTTCAGAAAATTTCCGGAACTCAGTGATGATTATATTTTCCCGAATAGCGTGAATTGATGTCCTGATCTTCTTAATACTTTTTCTCGAAAATTATCATTTAGAAAATTTGGCATATTGCCATTTTTACCAAATAGCACGGATGAGACTATAATGAATTCGGGTTTTAACGTGCCGATAACCGACCGGGCGGACGTTTTTATCGCCCGGTCGGGTTGATTGGGTTGTTAAAAGCTGGTTTTGTATTGATCTTATGGTATTTGGCGGATTTGGTAGTATTGGCATTTTCGCTAAATAGCGTTTTATTTTTCATCTCTGCTTAATATTATTCAATATATTGCTATTTAGCCATTTTGCTAATATTGGCATTTTGGCGAAATAGGTTGAGTTGGGACAATAAATCTTCAAAAAATCCCTGGAACTCAGTAATGATTATATCTTCCGGGATAGCGTGGATGATGTCTTAATTTTTTCAATATTTTTTCTCGAAAATTAAATACCATTTGGGGGATTTGGCAACATTGCCCTTTTCCCCAAATAGCACCGACGAGTCTATAATGAATTCGGCTTTTAACGACGGGTATCACCAGAAACGAACACAGTGGCGAGAAATTCTACTTTGCCAAACACCGTCGCGGGACGAGAAACTTGCAAAGAATCGGACGCGTTCGTTTTCTGGTGCATACCATTGTTATGCGTGCTGCTTACCCAATGCATCCTCTATCATAAAATGTGACCAACAATGGCTAGATATTTTGTACAGCTTCAGCAATTCGCGGTTTCGATCGTCTATTTCCAGTGTCTAACTCGCGCAGTTTTCCTCACTTTGTAGCCAAAGTTTTAAAAAATCACTTTTAACTTTTCCTATATTATGTTGGTTACGCAAAATACAATAATTAATGCCATGAAATAACTCTAAAAAATTATTCAGAAATGCATCTCTTTGTTGTACAACATCGGCAACAATTTCTATATGAGTAATATACAACTCATTGAACGATTGAGACCCCATGATATTTTGGAGTGCTCGCAGAAACCAACAATGCTCCATTTGTACTACTGAGCATTGCGTCTGGTCATACAAAGTGATTCTCTCTTTTTTCGAAGTAATTATTTTAGCACTCGTCAATATTTTCCCCTCAAAAAAGCGCCTTTGTTTCTTGTTTGCAAGTGTTTGAACAACGTTCTGTATTTCTTTTCGTCTTCTAACTTTCAAAGGTTGTAAGGTATCAAAAGGAATATCTTCAGTACTTAATATGAGATCGCCTCTTTTTAATTTTGGGTCTAAAGCTCCTCCTCCACCAATATCCACGATATCTGTTATCTTTCCTGAATTCAGTTTTTCAATTATAGTTGGATGAGGTATCCTTTGTTTCTTTCCATAACCAAGAAACAAGAAAGTAATGTTATGTCCTGCATGGTGAGTGATAGCACCTCTGCTGCTTATAATAGACTGCAACTTTTTTTTAAAATGCGGAGTTTTATCAAGAAATCTTGGGCACTTGCGAATAAAAAGAATGTCTTTTATAGGAACATTTAACATCGCTTCAACTTTTGTATTGAATGCAAAACCGCATAACGCGTGTGTCAGGGGCGGCATGGTCTTCGCCGTCCCCTGGACACAGATGTGTACGCCCGGCATGGGCGTGAACTTATGGGGTGTAAGTCCCCTGTACGTGAACCCTGTTAATATGTTGAACATATTAACAAAAGTACTAGCCGAAGGCAAGGGCGTTGTCGTGAGGCGATGTCTGAAGGAAGCCGGAGCGCAAACCTATGAGCCGACGGACAGGAACAGCATATAAGGCCCAGTTTCCGGGTAAGTCAGCACAACATGACAAAGCCCAGGGTTCGGGGGATAGGGTAAATGCTGCGGTTGTATAGGGAAAGTTCACGTTCTTATCCGGGGAGATCTGCCCAATGGGGCGATATCTTTTGCTGTTGGATTAGCTACCAGTCAGGCAACTGGTGAAACAAGCCTGGGCGTATTGATTTGCTGTCGGTCAATACGAGCGAAATAGGCAGCAGGAAAACAGCAGGGACATAGCGCATCATATGGCAACATAGGGTGTGATTGGGCAGCCGCCGTCGCCCTTCGGGCTATGGCGGGCCAGGGAAGTCAGCAGAGGTCATAGTAGTCAAATGCCTGGGGTAATGTCCGGGACAGGGCGAAGGACCGAACACAGAGAAGGAGAGGAGCATCTATGAGTTCTCATGACACTAAGAATCCGATAGGAGGAGTGAACGTGGGGCACGTCATGGAATCGCCTGATCCAAATAATAGCCTTTAGCTTATCAAAGAGCTATAGGTTGTTATTTTTTACCCGACTACGGTCCGGTTATCTCTGTGAACCGCCCCTTGCGGACCCGCACGAGGGGTGGTGTGGGGAGGGGGAGCTAAAATCTCCCCCTTACCCGATTCGCTTTTTATTTGGTTTTTAAATAACTTTTTAGATCCCTGTAATAGTTTTCATGGGGGCCGATCATAATTAGTTCAAGATTCTTTTTATTGAAACGATATGCCAGTAGATACTGAAGAGTATGGATTTTGAATTTATGGACAAAGACACCCCGAAGATCACCTTTTTTCTCAGTTCCAATTGAAAGATTGTCTAAAATATTACGTATCTCGCTATCCAGTTTTTTCTTCTGGGCTTTAGTAAATTTCTTTACTTTTCTTTCAAAGGTTCTGGATTGTATTATTTTCATGGTGGGCTAACCGAATTTATATTCTGAAAATTCACCTTCCTCTAATTCTGCAAGTCCTGTAAGGATTTCTTTGATTAGACTATAGGTCAAATCCGGATTTTCTTCCGCACATTTTCCAATACTTGCCCAATGTTCAATCTGCCCGGTTATTGACCGTTTATCGATCTTGCTGAATATCTTGGCCTCCCTAACTAAATTTTCGGATACCCTTACAGCATTAGTCATTTCTATTGTCCTCCTCGATATTTCATTTGATAGCAAACAGCATATAACAAATTGTTGCATTATGCAATGATATTATTGGTTAATTTGAAGCGAACAGGTATTAGGTTGTAATCCTACCTAACAGTAATAAGTAGGATTCCTACTTATTACTTATTTAAGGTAAATTAATTTTAACACGTTAAAGGCGCTTTAAACGTATAAGAGAAAGGGACATCCTATAATGCTCCTGTCAAGGGAAAAATTAATTATTGTAAATTCAGTCAGTTATCAATGAAGGTCTTATTTTGACAAACCTATCCATTAAGTTTTTGAAAAACTTTAAATATATTGTT
>Ga0315541_1001022_pt1 | contig 27421 bp, 26 predicted proteins | sample SalMarSW160190MG_FD_203095 | JGI IMG/M metagenome (GOLD analysis project Ga0315541, IMG submission 203095) | Salt marsh sediment microbial communities from the Plum Island Ecosystem LTER, Massachusetts, United States - Salt Marsh Sediment SW1601-190 ...
TAGTGGAATCAGCCAGCGGGGGGTTAGTCTCCCACTTAATAACTAATGCCCCCGGCAGTTCAGACTACTACAAAGGCTCGGTCACCGCCTATAGCAATGAGGTCAAGATTAAGGTGGTGGGGGTGAGGGAGGAGACCATTAACCGATACGGTGCGGTGAGCGCCGAGGTAGCTGAGGAGATGGCGCAGGGCGGCAGAAAAATATTAGCCGCCGATATATGCCTGGCCGATACCGGCATCGCCGGACCCGCCGGGGCTGCCCCGGAGAAACCGGTGGGGCTGTTTTTTATCGGGCTGGCGCACGGAGAGGGAACCTACAGCCAGAAACACAACTTCCAGGGAGACCGTGAGCAAAACAAGCAAAGTGCGGCTGATGCCGCTTTAAGCTGGCTAAAAGAGTATCTAATAAGCCTGAAATAGAGGCGATTTATACCAGGGCAATAAAACCCCTATCACTTAAGCTTCGCTTCTTCTTGGACTAATCCTCTAATCGCTATGCTCCACCCTTCCGGTCCCACCCCTTTAACCTTATGGAGACGCTTCAGCTTCAGCTTTCGCCAGCGATTGCGCTGCACCTGCACCAATATTGGCAGGTCCACCATAGACAACATGGGCAAATCACTATCATTATCTCCGATACCTATGGCCATTATCTTGCCAAAATTTAGCTTGAAAAGCTCGGTTAGAATTTTGACGGCTTTACCCTTATCACTCCCTGCCGTAACCCCGTAAAATCTCCCGCCGAAGGGACAGTTAAGCCCTGCTTGCTCAATCTTCTTTACTACGCGGGCTACATCCTTTTTATTACCTTCAATCTTGACCGTCTCGCTGTACTCCCTTTGCTTGGCAAGCTCGGCACGAGTTAAACTTAAACCGGTCTCGCGAGCTACCTCTTCTACACTCATATCGCCAAAACCCTTAACGATACAGGCAGTCTCCCCTTCAACAGCCTTCTTTAGTTTTCGCCTCACTTCCTGATAGGGGATACCCAGCTCAATCACAAGATAGTCCTTGGTCGCTTTATCATAGGTAAAATGGAGACGGAAGTAATCCTTGGGTATAAAGATAGCACCCCCATTTTCAACTATAAAGGGGTCTTTTACACCCAGTTCCCTTCTATAAACCTCCTGCTCAGCCCTTGTCTTGGCCGAGGAGAAAACGAGCGGTATCTCTTTTTGCTGGAGCAGCCTTAAAGCATCCAGCGCCTGGGTATAGGAGTAAGTGACAGGATGGAGCAGACTCCCGTCTAAATCGGTAAATACCACCTTTTTGGCTTTATCCGTTGCCCGCCCAAACTCAGCACTGATAAATCTCTCGCGTAACATTCTTCCCTTGGGCACTGAATACTCAGGAAGTTGTGCCTCAATTGCCTGAGCAAATTTGCCCATATCCGCCTTTTGGGGTGGGGGGATAAGCCGCACGCGGGGAACCTCGTCCGTTGGCTTCAAGCACTTCTGCTCCACCAACTGATTAAAGATCATGTTCTTGGTGGATAATTCGCAAAGGGGGCTGTGGTAGATGGCAGAAAGGCTGGGCAATAACATATCCTGCACCAGATGCTCCCCACCCCTTTCCTCATGAAAGTGGGGGTTTATGGTCTCGGTCTGAATTATCTCCACCCCCTTTTCCGCCGCTTTCTTATCGGTTATAGGCAGCAGCCCTCCGAACTGCTCAAAGATGGACATCAGCTCCTGCACCTCAACGGCGTAGCCGGAGCCATAGGTCAGCATCTTGGCCAGCTTTATGCTCATGGCATGTTCCCCAGCGTTTGCCGTCTTTATAATCTCGGTCTCAAACCTTTTCTTGGCAGACAGGAGGTGATTTATGTATTTATTGCTTATCTCCGAGACCCTTCCCCACCTCTTAAAAAATAACTCCTCCGTCATCTTGGGCTTATAACGCCATAAAATCCTGGCCATAACATAAGGGGATTTAGCCAAGCTAAAGCTGATAGCGTAGTGCTGCACATACTCCCAGACGGCGCCCGGTATGTAATTATCGGTATCAATAAACCCCACATAATCCTTGCCGTGCAGCATAGCCAGTAAAATCCCTATCATCATCCCCTCGCTCTTCCCGTTCCTCACCAACCCTTCCTCATCTAAAATCTCAGCATAATCGGCTTGCTTAAGAGCCTCAGCCAGGACGGGGTCTTTCTGATGAACAATCAAAGCCTGGCGCCTGGTGGCGTGGCAAAACCGGGCTAAGATATCCTGCTCACTGACAAAGGTGTCCACCTCACCCCTCTTGCTATTGGAGACTACTATCATCAGGCAATCGTGAGGCACACCGTTGAGCACACCCTCATAGACCTTGAGGGTTTCGTCCTTGATGGGGAGAACGATAGCCATTCCCCGCTCAATATCCTCAAGAGCCTCCTTCTCGATTCTCTCGACTTCTGGGATTTCATCTTGAAGGGGCCTTGCCCCCGAGTCTAACTCCAGGACTCTACGCACGCCGTGAATCTTTACCGAGCCCAGATGTTCAGCAAGCCCTATACTTTCTATGCGCATTTCTTACCCCCGAGGCTTATCGTATTATAATTATAGTATGATAGTATGCTTTGCTTGTCAAAGGCTGTCAATAAAGGGAATAATGGTCAATTAGTAACCTACTCCCCCCTGCCCCCTTCCCCTGTGCGTCTTTTTCCCACCCACCCACCCATTAGGTTTTGCTTTTTCTCCTGCTTTATTGGGGCGTCTGCGGTTTAACCCCCGCTTCAGTGGGGTGTTTAAGAGGGTGAGGTAGATATAATTGTCAATATGGCTTATCAGTGCTATACTCTGACATACTTAACAAGGAGAGTCAGGTGAAACGAGCTGACGGGCGTGCCTGGGATGAACTGAGACCGGTAAAGATAACCCCTGGTTTTCAGAGCTTTGCTGAAGGCTCGGCGCTGATAGAACTGGGAAAGACCATGGTGCTATGCTCGGTCAGCGCTGACGAGAAGGTGCCGGGCTTCCTCAGGGACAAGGGCAGCGGCTGGATTACAGCGGAATACGGTATGCTACCCCGCTCCACCACCAGCCGAACCCCCCGCGAAGCATCGCTGGGCAGGGTGGCGGGCAGGAGCCAGGAAATTCAACGCCTCATCGGGCGCTCCCTGCGAGCCGTAACCGACCTCACCCTGCTGGGGGAAAGAACCCTGATTATAGACTGCGATGTGTTACAGGCAGACGGCGGCACCAGAACGGCCGCTATTACCGGCGCTTATGTCGCCCTGCACCAGGCGCTTCAAACCCTGGCTAATATGGGGGTAATATCTTCCATACCGCTGGAGAGCGCCGTAGCCGCCACCAGCGTCGGCATCGCGCATAGCAACCAGCTGCTGGACCTGTGCTACGATGAAGACTGCAACGCTGCCGTTGACTTTAACGTGGTGATGACAAGCGAGGGCGAATTCGTCGAAGTTCAGGGCACGGCTGAAGCAAAACCCTTCCCCAGAGAGACCATTGATTCCCTGCTCGTCCTGGCGGAAAAGGGCATCAAAGAGCTATTCCAAATCCAGCAGGCTGCCCTGGACAGGGCATAGCCAGCTAAGCTCTCACCTGCCCGCTGCCCAGGATAATCCACTTATAGCTGGTTAGTTCTCTAACCCCTAATGGACCCCGGGCATGCATCTTCTGGGTGCTGATGCCGACCTCAGCCCCCAAGCCGAACTGACCGCCATCGGTGAAGCGGGTGCTGGCATTGACATAGACGCAGGCAGCATCCACCTCATCAAGGAAGCGAACGGCGGCGCTATCTTCCTCGGTGATAATGGCCTCGGAGTGCCCCGAGCCGTAGCGTCCAATATGCTCAAGGGCTTCATCCAGGGAGTCCACCACCTTAACCGCCGCCACCAGTGCCAGAAACTCCTTGCCCCAGTCCTCTTCAGTGGCTGGTTTGAGCTTCAAAGAAGGTTTAGATTTAAGTATAGCCATCGCCCGCTCATCGCAGTGCATTTCCACCCCCGCCTTAGCCCACTCCGCCGCCACCAGGGGGAGATAGCGCTTGGCGATATCAGCATGAACCAGAAGGCAATCAAGGGCGTTGCAAACGGTGGGGCGCTGCACCTTGGCATTAAAGGCAATAGCCACCGCCTTATCCACATCGGCGCTTTTATCCACATAGGTATGGCAGACACCAATGCCACCGGCTACCACCGGCATGGCGGCATTATCCCTTACCAGCTTTATCAGACCGGCCCCACCCCGGGGGATCATGAGGTCAATGAAATCACGCATCTTGAGCATCTTATCAACCAGGGCGCGGTCGGTATTCTCAATAAACTGCACCGCCCCCTCGGGGACGCCGGCTCTGGTTGCCGCATCCTGGACCACCCTGGCTAAGGCACTATTGGAGTGAATCGCCTCCTTGCCTCCCCTTAAGATAATGGCATTGCCCGACTTCAAACAGAGAACGGAGATGTCTATGGTAACATTGGGCCGGCTCTCATAGATAGCGCCAACCACCCCCAGCGGCACCCGCTTCCTGCTGAGCTGCAAGCCATTGGGCAGGGTGCGCATATCAAACACCTCACCCACCGGGTCAGGCAGTGCCGCCACCACCAGCACATCCTTGGCTATAGCCTCAAGGCGGCTGGGGTTGAGCATGAGCCGGTCTAACATGGCGGCATTCATGCCTGAGGTGTGAGCGGCATGGTAGTCAATCTGGTTGGCGGAGAGTATTTCGTCCTGCTTGGCGGTAAGGTCATTTGCAATATTATGTAAAGCTTTATTCTTGACCTCCGCCGATAGGTAAGCCATGCGCCGAGAGGCTGCCTTAGCTGCCTTAGCTTTTTCTTCCAGTTCTTTTATTGGGGATTGCATTTTTATCTACCTCACCCCTTTAAGCCCTATTTAAGCGGACTACTGCCGTTAACGCGATATACAGATTTGGCTGGAATCCCGGGCAGCACCCGATTGACCAGCTTTTTCAAATAGCACCTGCCCTTGCACCCATCCTCCAGCTCAATAACATACCCATCTTCCTCTTCAATCTTTACGCCCCTATCAAGGTAAAACTCCCCCCACCAGCGCTCTGACTCAACAGTCAAGTCCTGGTAGAGCTTATAGTCAATATCCGACAAAAATTGCTCGCTGCCGATACGATAGAGCTTGCCCCTACCCTCTTTAATGTCCATGTTTGCTCCTTATTCTAATACTACCAGATTATTCCGGTGCACTATCTCAGAGCCGTAGTCGTAGCCAAGCAGGTCAGTAATCTTCTCCGAGTGTGCCCCTTTAATTACCTTAATATCAGCCGAGCTATAGTTGGTTATGCCGCAGCCAACCCGAGACCCCTCCGGGTCATAGATATTCACGATGTCGCCCCGCTGAAACTCGCCGTCAACATCCTTGATACCGGCGGCTAGCAGGCTCCTCTTCTGCTTCTTCAGGGCTACCGCCGCCCCCGAATCAACCACCAGCTTGCCCTTAACGGCGAGACCGCTGAGCATCCAGCGCCGGCGGCTCTCAAGCTTGCTGGTAGTAGGCAGAAAGCGGGTGCCCAGAGCCTCACCCTTTGCCAGCCGCAGGATAACATCCTTTTCCCTGCCGTCAGCGATGACCACCGTCACCCCGGAGGCAGTAGCCAGCCTTGCCGCCTCTACCTTGGTAACCATGCCTCCGGTGCCAAGCTTGCTGGAAGTGCCAGCCGCCAGGCGCTCAATCTCCGAGTCTATCCTCTCCACCTCCGAAATAAGGCGGGCATCGGGGTCGAGATTGATGTCAGCAGTATAAAGCCCGGCGGTATCGGTAAGAATCATCAGCAGGTCGGCGTCAACAAGGTTAGCCACCATCGCCGAAAGGTTATCGTTATCACCAAACATGGCTTCGTGGAGCTCGTCAACGGCAACGACATCGTTCTCATTGACGATACATATTACCTTCAGCTCCAGCAAAGCGAGGAGGGTATTCCGGGCATTAAGATAACCCGCCCGGTCAAAGAGGTCAACCTTAGCCAGCAACGCCTGAGCCACCGTGATATTGTGCTTGCGGAAAAGCTGCTCGTATAAGCTCATCAAACGGTGTTGCCCCACCGAAGCCAGCACCTGCTTGAAGGGGACGCCCTTAACCTTCTTGGTCAACCCCAGCTCATGCTTGCCCGAGGCTATAGACCCGGAGGAAACTATAATTACCTCCAGCCCTTGCTTGTGCAGTTGCGCCACCTGCTTTACCAGGCTTGACATTATATTCCGGTCAAGACGGTCGCTGCCGCCGGTAAGCAGGCTGGTGCCGAACTTAGCCACTACCCGCCGATATGCCATAGCTACCCCAATAAATTTGCTTCATTATAGCATATTTTATCACCTCACCCCCTTTATCCCCCTCTCCTGAAAGGTGGGAAGGGCAGAATTTATGTAAACTGTGAAAGCTGTCATCGTAGTAATTATTCCTGCAATGGATGCCTTTGCCACCAATCCAGAACTTTTATTAATTCACGAGCCCAGAAGACAGGACACTGCCTTATCTAGTCTATTGATAAGTGCCGCAAACAGAAGTAGAATAGAAAGTTAGTAAAGCAATTATAATAGATTTGCCAACGGAGCAGTACAACGGAAAGAATGAGTATAGAACAGCTTTATACGAAAGGTATTTCTAATATCACGAGGACTGAGAGCGATGTGCCACGCTTCACTAAGATTTGCCAGAAACTTCACGAGCACAAGCTATACACCTGGGATGAGATTATGCCGCTGGTCAAGAATCTCACGGGCTTTACAAAGGATAGCCCGGTACGCAGGCATATTGCGGTTTTCAAGAAACTTGGTATTTTCGACCAGAGAGATGCTACATATATACTCTCAAGCGAGGGGAGGGTTCTTCTTGAACTTACAAAAGACAAAGCCGTTGAAGAAGGGTTAGCATTGCCGGAAAAAATCTTCTACTTCAGAGCTTTCTTTAGCAACGCTCTGTATCAGCTGTTCGTCTTCTTAGAAAAGATCGATCAAAAGCAAAATCTAACTAACCAGAAAGAAGTGATAGCGGATTATTTTAGGACAATAGTAGATTCGCCTTTCAAAATTTGGCAAAAAGAGAGTCTACGACGAGACATAGAAATTTATAAATCCCGTGGTCAACTACAAAGCGGGCTACAGAATAAATTTGACTGCATGAAAGCATGGTTAAGACACCTTGAACTTTTAGAAGACAAAGGATTGGTTCTTACCCGTCTTGGGGGAGAGGTGGTAAAGGACCTCAAGAGTAATGACCTCTATATTGGAGAGCGGATTTTTTCGATGACGAACATTTATCTTACAGGCAAAATTGGTTCTCTCCCAGTCTTTGATTATGCCCAAAATACACATAGAGAACTCTTCTTAGAGCTGTTTGAGTTGGCTTATACACTGTTTGAAACACCACAACTTGGCTTATCTGATGCTAAATCCATCAGGTGCTTTCTCTGCGTTAAACTTCTTCTCGATCACCAGCTCACGTTAGAGGAAAAAGGCTTTGATGACATAGTTAATAAGTTGGCACGATCTCACATAATTAGGTCATTAATGACTGGCCGTGACAGAAAACTTGCTTTTATTAGTGGTTTTTCACGGAGCTAAACGAGGTAGGAACTCATTGTTCTCATCAACAAACTTGTCAGTCACCTTTACATCCCGCAGAGCAGCTTGCTCAGCTAGTAGGCCGCAGTTTATGAGCATAGGCCTCGCATAGCATATCTTAGGGTCTACTAGTTCCATGAGCCGCTCTACACCACTTTCCTCGAAGGGAAGCAATTGGTCTTCAACTTTGTATCGGGCTTTTCTATAACACTCATGATGTATCCTTAGAAATTCCATCATGGCATGATGGTCCTTAAACGCATCCATTTTAATCTGATGTTCTAACCGGTCGTATAGCCACTTGCCATAGCCCCAATCGACCACGTCATCGGCCATTTCAGCAGTATAACTACAGACTAGGCTAAATTTATCATAGAAGGAGTCAAGCAAGTCTCTTAAGGAATCCCCTAAGCCTCTTGCCAAGCTCGGTGGGGCATTTTCCAACTCATCTACGATGAGAGTAAAACTTGAGAAAGCAAGAAGCGACTGCACGATCAGGGTTTTCATAACTTCATACTTTCTGTAATCCCTGTCTAGCGACAATGAAATGCCAAGAGTGCGCAGCTCTGTCGCAGGCATTCGGGCCCCGGAAAGCCATGTCATGTAAGCATCGGTATTTTCCTCCGCATCATGGATATTTGAAAGCGCCGTAGCAAGATCAGTATCACCCAGATAGGTAGGCCAATTCGCCTTCTTATGGTCTGCTTTCGCATCTATCACTTTTAGGATAGACGGGAGGTGTACACCTATCTCGCTTATGAATTTCTCATAAAAAACGGAAAACGTAGGCTCCAACCTAGGGATGTAGGAATAGGTGTATAGGACTAGAACCTTTCCTTTTGACTTCTCCATCAAGATTTTCTCAATATATCTTAAGAGCCAAGTTTTCCCACTACCCTCGCCACCATACACTTTCATACCAACCCGGCGACCGCTTAAAACACGTTCAATAAAGCTATCCAAACTGGCTTTGTCAGCTAAGTCGTTCCTATTCCACTTGATCTGTTGGAAAGGAACAACCATGGGACTACGGATAACATAAGGGTCATCCTTAAAACCAAATTTCTCATACCACATTTACGTCCCTCCCTCAGCCTAATATTTGTTCTAAGTCACGTTTTAACGGGTTTCGTCTAGCCAATTCTATCATTTGATGAATAGCCTCTGTCAAAGCCTTCTCTGACCCTTCGTCAAGGTCATCGAGGTAACAGCCTAACTCCCGGTTTCTGCTTAGTCCTGTCCATGTAAAGTTTGCACTTGTAACAATAGCACTTGCGGAATCCACTGTTTCTGTAAGAAGTACCTTTGCATGTATTCGAGGATGATAATAAGCGTTAGCTCCATAGTCTGCTATCCGTTTCAGGGAGTGCAAATATCCCCAATATATTGGCTCTCTCTGCGCCATCTTGGCCATTACAAACGGATTTTCCCCAATTACTATAGTCACTTCTACTCCTCTATTAAGCATTCTTATGACTCGTTCACTAAAATTCGTGCCATTAAGCTCAAAGTCATGTAAATTTAGAGTCACTAGGCGAATTCGCCGTGCACTATCTTGAAGCAAGTCCAAAATTGCTCCTCTATGATGCACTCCTTGCCATAAAATGGTTAAACGCATTATTAAGAACCTCGAAAGGCTAACCTTCCCGCCGCTCACTACTCAATAGAATCAAAAAATGACGGATTTCGCTCTGCAACTATTTTAACATATTCGTCTATCTTGTGGGAGAATTTGAGATTAGCTGAGGAATCTAGCTCAAGGCAGCTATATATAGGTTCGAGTTGCTCATTTTCATCCTTGGCTTCATCCTCTAAAGCCAGTTTTAAGGCCAAGATTCGTCTACCTAGGCCCTTATCGAAAATAAGAAACCGCCATAGTTTAGGGTGTGAAAACCTTAATGCCCTCAGCTTATTATCGGAAAAGCGGAAATCCATTAAGCACGGCCAGCAACCATTGCGCAAATGCCCCGTATCGTATATCGGGGAATATGGTACCACGAATTTCTTGTGAAATTCCAAGATATCCTCATGTGTCCACCAAGCGAGAGGCCAAGCAGAGCAGCGATGCTTTTCCTCACTAAAGTAACATACACCTCTCTGGGCCCAAATTAGAAAGCGCTGGCGGCTTTCAGCAACTAAGTTGCCTACTATTATACAGTCTACACCAAGGCTCCGGCATAGTATATCCATTGGTCTTTCTTTTAGTATACGGCAGCAAGCAGCGCTAATTTTCGCATCTCTTGTTGCCCTAGCCAACTTTCTTCTGCCTTTCTTCTCCAGGCCAGCTGCTCGACTCCACCAATATCCACTGCCTCCTTTACCAAGTATTGGCCAGCCATATTTTTCGGAAGTCTCCCAGAATGTACTCTCAGGCCTAGCTATATGAAGATTAATTTGCCATTCCTCTTTGAGTTGATGAATAAAATGTATGCATTCAGGAAATTCTACCCCTGTGTTAACCCATCCAACATCAATGTTAGGTCTCTGGCGTAGAACGAGGTAAAGAAGAACAGTGCTATCCCTCCCACCCGACCAAGCAACCATAGGTCGCTCATGCTCAAAGACAAGATGACTGATGAAATCTTCCGATAGTTCTATTTTCTTCTCAAGTGGTAAGCCTTGTAATTCCCTCAGTTCTCCAAACTTTTCTTTACCTCTGAAAGGCGTGGCTACTCTTGAAGGTAACCACGCATCCTCAGTATAGTTCTGTCTTGCGTCTTTTATTTCATTACGCATTGGGATTCCTTGTCACGTCTCTACCAGACCCCCCACCTGTAGATTTCTTTTTGCACTCATCAATTGAGAAATCCGGGTTCCTTTTCTTTAGCTTAATTAATCTGGTTATTTCTGCCTCCCCCCATCCTGCGACTGCTTTTGCTATTTCTGATTGCACTCCAGGGTTGGGGAATGTTGACATAATGGCGAAAGCAGCGACAGGGTAGATTTTATTATCCTTAACATACTGCTTAAACTCATCAGTGGCATCAGCTAACCTCGCCCATTTTCTGATGACGCTTGGATGTGTGCCAGCCACATCGGCCACTTTTTCATAAGAGCCACCATAGAGTTCCACCAAAAACTTAGCCGATTCGGCTATTATGATAGGGTCACTAACCCTTTTCCTCTTTTTTAAATTAGTGTAAAGCACAGCTAGAGCTGTTGCTTCATCTAACTTCAATTGTCTACTCACAACTTTATCGCTTCAGGTAACTAGTGTTATGTAATTATATCTGAAAGTTGCTGCCCATGTCAAGGATGGGCAGCAACTAGCTTCGACACATTAAGCCAGTTTGTGAAACCACAATGGATTGACCAGGGGGATTCAGCTTGGGGTAAAATTAAAGTAAGCTTAAGAGCTAGCTTTGCCGTTTAGGTCTGAAATAGTTTCGCACGCCCCCACTTTGGGAGCAAAGTCAGTCGCATAACCATGGTTAATCGCCTTGTGCTCTACTTTAAGCGACTTTTCGTGTGCAAGCTCTAATATTGCCGTTACAGACGTGATTCCCATTAGCCTCAGCTAAAGCTGTGAGTGCTAAGGAAAGCACGCTCATAAGGCAGTGAAGTCTTACTTTTTGTAGTCCTCGATGGCAATGGGAATTCAGTCTGCGATGGTCTTTCAGTCTGGAATATACCCTCTCAATAGCGCTTCTCTTCGAATATATTTCAGTCCACTCCTCGCTATCCCGAGGAATCGTGCAATAACGGCGGTATTCCCAAAGTGGCCTTATCCAGACTACTCTCAGCGAACATTTCTGGGAGCACACTAACTTGCCGGCTTTAGCCGGACAAACATATTTCATGCCCTTTTTCTTGTCGTGTCCAAGCAGTAACAGCGGCAGGTTGGCTTGGCAATGAGGCATTCCTGTTGCATCGAGAGTATACCTAGCATCTGCCTTTTTGCCATCACCTCTCATCTTTATGATGGGGATTGACCCAGAGTCATAGATAGCTTTGTAATTGTAGCCGGCATCATATCCTTTGTCAGCAGCCACATGCCAAGGCTTAAACCAACTGAATTTGTTCTTAGCCTTATTCAGCAGGGGTATCAACTGGGTAACGTCCGCTTCTCTGGCATGAGTCACCTCAAAAGCTATGGGTAATTCCCAAGCAGTGCATATCAGAAGCTGTAGCTTAAATCCCCATCTCCAGACTTTGTGAATATTACCCTCTTTGACCATGAAGTCTGCCTGGGGGTCGGACCTATCCTTCTTGTTTGGGTTAGAGTGGCTTTTTACCGAGGTAGAGTCGATAGCAACCGTGATACCGAAGTCCGGCAGACGCTTGGCGAGCTGGTCAACAATCCTGTCGAAAAACCCTTCGACTATATCTTGATGGCTCGCTAACGAACAGATAAAGCGGTCAAAGGTTCGACGGTCAGGCAAAGGCTTATCCATATCAAAGCCGCAAATCTCAACGAGGTCAGAGTGCCTTTCCAAGCGCCTGATTAAGTCATTAGTACAGTCCATATTAAGAATGAAACTTAGTAAATACGCTCTCCACAGCGGCTCCATCAGGTAGCCCGAATCTAGGTGGCGTTTCATCCTCTGTAAATCATGACGCAGTTGTTCATCTGGCAGATGGCTTATAAGAGCCTTTAATTCTTCTGATGCATTATCGCCATTCCGTCTGTCATGTGCTTCGCCTATTAAGTGTTGACGATTAGCGACATTTGCTGTATCATTAAAAGTAACTGGGTGGTTCATGACTGGGCCTCCTGGTCACGCTCCCGTTTAGCTCTAACCGGCGGTGGGAGCGTTTATTTTATTCTATTTCCTTTATTTTCTCCCATTAATTGATTCCCAATGGTTTTTAAGGGTAGTCTGATAAGCTTCAAATTTGGCATCCAGCACTTTGATGCGTTCTTCGGCTTCAATGCGTCTTTGTTCCCAAAGTTTCCGTTCACTTAGAACCTTATTCATAAGTTCCTGTAGCTTCAATTCGAAATCGCCGTTATTAGCCATATCAGACTTATCCCTTCAAATCCTGTGTCGGTATTATCGTTTCCTTCGCCTATCTCCTCTCTTAGTTACGTGGGACTTATTCCAGTAGGGTGAGTGGCAATTCGGGCAAACAGCAGGTGATGAGATTCTAGGTACCCACTTGTGCCCGCATCGCTTACAGGTGCGAACTGGTAATCGAGCATATCTCTTTACCATTTCTGCCTCCATTTTTGTGATTTCTATGGTTTGGTCAGTCATCTTATGCCTTCTATACTATAGTCATTATTGTAATTATACACTATAATAATTGATTTGTCAATAGCTCTGTCGGACAGGTTCTGTTCGGTTGACGTTGACAATAATTTTAACCTTCTAATTAGGGTCGTGCAAAAGTAGATTGTACCGCTAGGTTTTGCAGTGAGCCTATAGCTGTGATACAGATTGTAGCGGAACTTTTGAGAAGGGATTTGGCTATTGGGGAGGACTAACTTATTTCGGCTAGGGAGCGCTTTATCTCCTCAAGCTCTTCCTCGCTGAGGCCCCATAGCTCTGCTGCTTTGTGGTCTATCTCCTCCTGCACCCGCCGCAGCTCCTCTTGGCTAGCCTTTCCTTGAGCGGCAAGCTCATGGGCTCGCTGGGAGAGGGAGGCAAGGGATTGGTGGAGAGGGTTTTTGGGGTCAAAGCGGGGAATGCAAAGGTGCTCCAGAATGTTAGGCTGGGCGAAACTCTTGCCACCTCTCTGGGTATGTGATTGCACGCCTATGTCAAATGGTGCCGAATTGAGGCAAGCACACAAGAAATGCGCTTCGGTTTCACTCTCCACATCTATGAATGGGTGCATAGCTTGGTTAGCTATTACTGCCTTGCCAGCTACCTCCCCTACTACAGCAGCCATCATTCTCGATACCCCGAAGCCAGCCCACACCACCTTGTAGGGGGCGAAGGTGTACTTGGCAACGTTTCTCATGGTGTAGAAAGGGGAACCCTTGGGATAATATCTCCGGTCAGCACGCTCACTTAGCTCCGCTTCAAACTCTTTTAGGTATGCATATGTGGCAGCAAGCTGAAGTTTCAGGAAGTTCTCATCTATGCCCTCTCTTTGTCTTTGTCGGTGCTGAGGGAGCAAGATGTAAGCTGATGGCTGGGCTTGCCAGCGCCTAACATCCCGACCCTGAAGCAGGGGATAGACTAGGTCAGGCTCTATAAGGGCCTCTACCTGCTTGACCTTGTTCTTGCCCACATCGTGAAGGTTCTTAACTCGGAGGAGGCCATCGGGCCGCCGGTCGACTATCCTAATCCAGTAGACACCGTTTAGGCCGCCCGTATTTGTGCCTTCATGAGCTCGGTAAGGCGAGGGTCCCGTAATCTTCTGGAGGGCGGTTAAAGTGCTAGAACTTGATGTGAGCCAGGGGGACGTGGTTTCAGCGGCGCTCACGGGGCGGGCAGAGAGCATTATTTTCTTGGTGCGCTCCTCCACATCTTCCAGATTTGAGTCTACACCTATCCTCCCTAGTCTGGCCTTGCGCCAGAGGATGTAGATAACGGGATATTCTGTCTTCTCTCCCTTCTGGAGCACCACCGTTGCAGTGCGGTTACTGGCTCCCTCAAAGGGCTGAAGCTCTACAAGGTCATTCACTTTGAGCACCTTTAGCTCTTGCCTATCTCCAAGCTGGAAGCGGCGGAAGCCGTCACTGGCTCCCTTGGTCTTGAACAAGGTTTGAGTTATCACAAAACCCAGTTTCCCACCATCTTTGAGGTAGTTGTCCATGGTACTGTAAACCATAAGCATGGCTAAGTCCTTCTTGCCCCCTCTCATGCGGTCGAGTTGCCCCCGACCAGTTAAAAGGCCATATCTCTGCCATAGCCCTCTAGTGGCCTTCCGGTACTCATCGGCCAGGCTTTCCCAGTTCACCCAGGGGGGATTGCCCACCACCATGTCAAACTGTCCGACAAATAGCGGTGCAAAGGCATTCTTGATTATGCGAGCCCAGATGCCATTTCTATCTGCTCGCTCAAGGGCTAATATCTGGTCAAATAGGGCTGCTAAGCTGCTTTCGGCAAGCCCTTCCTCAAAGTTTAGCTGGCGGCGTGCCCGCTCTATGAATTCCTCTGTAGAATCGCCATGTCTAACACAGCCCTCCAGGAGGGTGGTCAATGTATCCACCTGATGCTTTTCGACAATCTCCCTAGGCACATGGAATTCCCCAACCACTGAGGGGATAGAATAGTCGGTAAGATAACTCGCTTGCTGCTTCTCATAAGCTGAAGGGGTAAGGATGGAGTCACAGAGGTAAATCGGTATGTCCAGAGGGCTTTTATACCGGGCAAGGTTCCCCAGTGCCAGCAGATAGTTAGTTCTGGCTGAGATGACGGCCAGAGGATTAAGGTCAAAGCCCACGATGTTGGCTAGGATTTTATCTACTACCTCTCTTTCCTGTAGTAGATGCTCCTCAGCATATTCTTTAACCCTGTTGATAGCCAATACTAAGAAGGTGCCAGAGCCACAGGCAGGGTCGATTAACCGTTCATCTGGATTGCCATTGTAACCCACCTCGTTAAGCACCAGCTCAGCAAGCCAGTCTGGGGTATAGTATTCCCCAAGGTCATGGCGTAGCTCTTGGGGGACAAGATATTGGTAGAGCTTCTTTAATAGGTCACGAGTAACCTCTGGTTCAAGAGTCGAGGTAGCAGGCTCAAAATCGGATAGCGCCCTTGCCATCTCTCTAACCGATTCGTCTAAGTCCTTATCCCAGGCTGAGAGATACCATCCGAAGAAGTCCCCCTCAAGGAAATTGTGGATTCCCAGCCGATTAAAAAGCCCGCCATTCTCAAGCTCATCGAGCTTATCCCTTATCTCGTCACCTGTTAGGGCCGGGAGGTCAGTCACTAGCGAGGAAGCCAGAGAGCCCGTTTGCAGGGAAGCGAACTCCGCTGCTAGAAACTTCATTAGCAGAGCATAGTAGGTATGAACAGTGAAAAGTAAAGGCTTAAGCTCCACTACTTCTGTCACCCCGTATGCCTTGGCCAATTCCACAGCGCTCCTATTTGCCTTAGCCAAGTCCTGACCGTAGACAATACCAAAGGTGCGGTCCCATTCTGAGAAAAAGGTCTCTATCTTGGTATTGGAGTGGTGAAGGAGCTTATCATGGAGGGTAGTTACCATCTGTATGGCAATTCCTCCTTTAGGGCCAAACTCATCAGCTAGAGCTTCCGGGGTAAGAGGACGACGGCGAAGCGCCCTTAGGTAGAGCAGGAATAGAGAGACGCTTTCCTCAGTAACTTGGTAAGGGCCGAGGCGCTGAAAGCCTTCCTTTACGGGCTCAATTTCAAAGAGAGAAAGCTGAGTCCGGGGGAGTGGTGACTCAGGAGCTACCTGTCGCTGTTTATCTCCCCGGTAGCGAAGGAAAAAGATACTATAGCCATCCAGACCTATCCCTACTATCCGCCTTAGAGCTTCCTGCTGCTTGCTGCCATATCCTGCCTCAGCAGAGAGATACCTTTGTAGCTGCTTGGTAGTGTTCCCGACACCTCTTGCAGTAGCCAGTCCCCCAGGTGGCTCATACTCTATAACAGCATGTCCATAGACAGCATCGGAGCGGAGGCCGCTCTGCAAGACTGTCCTCCTATATTTCTTTTCATACCTCGGCTGGGCAGTAATGCCGAGTTCTTTCAAGGCTGGCTCTAAGAGCTTCTCTACCCCAATACGGAGGTCTTCCTCACTTTTTGCTCCTGCTGCTATCTGAAGGATGCCTTTGGCTAGCTCTCTGGCTACCAGGTTGGTTTGCTGAGTCATATGATTTACCTGCTATGGTCTAGTCAGTCTCTTGACTGCTCTCTCCAAATCCGCCTGGCTGGGCTATGTCTATTTACTTACGAGACATCTCTTGGCTTGCCCTCTGGTGCACCTTATTGACCAACCCTTGAAGTTCTGGAGGTAGCGGGTACAGCTTTATCTCTACGTCTTTGGCTATCTTCCCATCACTTTTCACCAGAAAACCTTCGTAGGTCGCTCTACCCGTGAGGACTAACAACTTGGTCTTCGCATCCACTAGGCTCAAAAAGTATAGCGATTCATAAATCTGCCCAATCTTCCCACCAGGTGATTTGCCACCACTTGTTAGCCAAGAATGGCTCTTGATGCTGGCTACAATAGAATTATCTTCGGACACAGCGTCAAACCTATGAACTGCATAGGTGCCGTTTCTCTTCTTGCCCAAGGGTAATGTCTTTTCGGCAAATGTATGTCCAGGGTAATCCTTTTCTAGCTCTTTCCTAACAAAGGGTTCAACCTTTGTTTTTAACTCTACCGTCTTTGCCACTTGTGTTACTCTCTCAAAATCTGCTGCCTAGACCAACGATGCTTCACGGAAAGCAATACCTGTATGCTATGCTTAATGCATATACCACTTCCTGATAAACCTCATCAGGATGAGGTTTGCAACATCTCCATAGCCGACCATCTCCGTCTTTGGCACCATACTGTAAACCTTTGGCAAATTTAGAGTGGGGCATTTTAGCAACATCAGCATCCTTTAAACACTTCTCCCATGTAGTAATGATTAAACAGCCGACTCGTGGTCTTATTGTGGCAAAGCCAAATACCTTCTTCCGGCGAGAGGCAGGGTCGGGAGTCTTAAAGCGAAAGTGACGAGCCTTTTTGTCAAAAGCTTCGTAGACTACCTTTGAACCTACTCTCTTTTCAATGTCAGTAACCAATCTCTGAAGTAGTTGCCTTTGCTTCTGCTCATTCATTTTACCTGCCCTCTCCAAATCCGCTGGCTGGGCTATTCAAGGTCTTACTGGCAAGGCCATTATTGTCCCCAGCTTTGGCTCAATAATGTCTGAATACCCCAGGATGAGATAAGAAGCCCTCAGCCAACCTCTCGTTAACACAAGACCTGTTACCCTTTCTATATCTTGAATAGCAATTCCCCTATCGTAGGCCTTTATCGCCTCAGGATAGAAATCGATGGCGAACCTGTATGTGCCAGTATCTAGAATCTCTGGTGATTCCAACTCTTCGATGCCTTGCTTCACAACTGCTGCTCCCCAAATTTTACCCTGCATCTTAAAAAGAGTGAGCGAACCTTGAATCACCGCCTCCACGAAACTCTTGTCTTCAAATCTCCGTGTGCGTCCCAACTTACGCAGATAATATGTGCCTTGACGCTCCCTAGACAATGTGTCTTTTAGAAAATCCAACAATTCATAAGGGGACTCAAAGTCCTCCTCCCCATGAGGGAAAATGCAGACCACAAGCTTGGTAATATTCACGACTACCCCCCCTTGTAGCTCCATCACGGATACTCTCTCTAAATCTGCTGGCTGGGCTAGTATCCTACTTTCTATTCTACTTCCGTTTGTGGCACTTATCAATAGAAAAGATTTGCAACTGTATAAATCTACAAGCAATGAATTGCAGTTGACATAAATTCTGCCCTTCCCACCTGAAAGGAGAGGGGGAAGTATTTTATAGAAGAGGGGCTTACGCCCCTCTTAAACACCCCAGCTAAAATGGGAGAATGGGATACAACTCCACTCCCCAACAAAGGGGAGATTAAAGGCAAAGCCTCATAGGGCGGGAGAGTGGGAAAGAATACCTTAGGGGAGTGGCGGGGAGATGGGTTTCTAAACAAACTTAATTGCCCCCTACCCCCTCCTGTGCTACAATTTTTGGGAGGGCTAGGCCGTCTCGGCTAGCCCTAGAGGCGTTTGGGCCCTAGAGGCTTTTAGGAAAAAATGGACTTAACCAAGCTACTTAACCTTATAGCGGAGACGCCCACCTACCGCCAGCTCTTAGGTGAACTGCGGGATAACGCCAGCACCGGCGTATCAGTCCTTGATGCGGCTAAGCCCTATCTTATTGCCGCTCTCTACCAGTCTTTGCGGCTACCAATGATGGTGGTCACGGCGCAGCCGGAAAAATCAAGGCGGCTCTACGAACAGCTAGTTGCCTGGAGCAACTCAAAACAGCTAAAGCTCCTCCCCGAGCCCGATGCCCTCCCCTACGAGCGTGCCATCTCGGACGCTTCTACTGAGCAGGAAAGGGTGCAGGTGCTATCGGCTCTGGCTAATATAAACGGGGAGACGAACGCCCCCCTAATCGTTGCCTCGGCACCAGCCCTGATGACGAAGACAACGCCCTACAGCGACTTTACCTCCGCCAGCCATAGCATAAAACAGGGGATGGATATTGAGCCCTTTGCGCTGCTGGAAAAGTGGCAGGCAATAGGCTACAGGCTGGAAAACTTAGTAGAAATGCCAGGAACGATGGCTCGTCGCGGCGGCATTGTTGACATCTACCCCCCCAACCAGCGACCTCCCGCTAAGGCTTGAGTTCTTGGGCAACACCATAGAAAGCATCAGGAGCTTTGACCCGGCAAGCCAGCGCTCGCTGACGCCGCTATCATCAGTTGCCATCGGTCCCGCCACCGAAAAGCTAAACAGCTTGAAAGACAGCATATTGAGCTTCATACACCAACCCTGCCTGGTGGTGCTTGATGAGCCCAAGAACATTGAGCAGGCGATTAATGATCTTGATGCCCAGGCCAGCGAGCTGCGCACTGATTCCCCCAGACCTTACTTCACCTGGAAAGAGTTAGAGCCAAAAATAAGGGAAAAGCCGCACCTTATGCTCGCCAGCTGGGGTGCTGGTGAGCAAGCCCACCGCCTGGACTTTAGCACCGCCCCCAGCTACGGCGGGCAGCTGCCCGCCCTGGTCAACAAGGTAAAACAGCTGCTAAAGCAAAGGCAAAGGCTGATAATCGTCAGCCACCAGGCCAGCCGCCTGTCCGAATTATTCGGTGAGGAGGATATTATCGCCTCCCCCACTACCGATATAGAGCAAATACCCCCGCCCGGCTCGCTGACATTAGTCCAGGGGCTGCTGGCTGAGGGCTGGGCTATGGACAACCACACCACCCTCTTCACCGACGCCGAGGTCTTCGGCTTTATCAAGCAGCGGCGGCTGATAAAAAGAAGGCCGGTGCCCCACCACCAGCTGGCTATTGAACTTGCCCCCGGCGACTATGTGGTACATGTTGAGCACGGGATTGCCAAATTCGCCGGTGTTACCCGGATGAGCACCGAGAGCAGCGAAAAGGAATACCTGCTATTGCAGTACGCCGCCAATGATAAGCTCTATGTCCCCACCGACCAAATAGACCGCCTGAGCCGCTACATCGGCGCCAGCGACCGCCCCCCGGTGCTGAACCGCCTCGGCACCCAGGAATGGACAAGAGCCAAGCAAGAGGCGAAGGAAGCCGCCGAAGAATTCGCCCAGGAGCTTTTAGCCCTCTACGCCAGCCGTGAGGTCATCCCCGGCTTTGCCTTCTCCACTGACAGCGTATGGCAGCAGGAGCTTGAGGCTTCCTTCCCCTATATCGAGACCCCGGACCAGATAAAGGTGCAGGAAGAGGTGAAGGGGGACATGGAGAAAGCCAAGCCCATGGACAGACTGGTGTGCGGGGATGTCGGCTACGGCAAGACCGAGGTCGCCATCCGAGCCGCCTTCAAGACAGTGATGGACGGCAAACAGGTGGCGGTGCTGGTGCCGACCACCGTCCTCGCCCAGCAGCACTTCGCCACCTTTAGCCAGAGGCTCGATGCCTTCCCGGTAAGAATCGAGGTCTTGAGCCGGTTTAAAACCCAAAAAGAACAGGAGGCTATTACTAAGGGACTGGCTGAGGGCAGCGTTGACATCTGCATCGGCACCCACCGCCTGCTGCAAAAGGACGTGGTCTTCAAGAATATGGGGCTGCTCATTATTGATGAGGAGCAGCGCTTCGGCGTCGCCCACAAGGAATACCTCAAGAAATTGAGGCAGGAGGTGGACGTCCTCACCCTGAGCGCCACCCCCATCCCCCGCACCCTCCACATGTCCCTGGTGGGGGTGAGGGATATGAGCACCATGGAGACCCCTCCCGAGCAGCGCCTCCCCATCAAGACCTATGTCGCTGAATATAACGAGCGCCTAATCCGGGAGGCTATTTTAAGGGAGCTGGAACGCAACGGGCAGGTCTTCTTCGTGCATAACAGAGTGCAGGGCATCGCCTATGTCGCCGATAAGCTCCGCCAGCTAATACCTGAGGCAAGGATTACCACCGCCCACGGCCAGATGCCCGAAGGTGAGCTGGAGGCGGTGATGGCTGACTTCGCCGGCGGCAGCAGCGACGTCCTGGTCTGCACCACCATCATTGAATCGGGGCTGGATATGCCCAACGTCAACACCCTGATTGTCAATAGAGCCGATAAATTCGGGCTGACCCAGCTATACCAGCTAAGGGGAAGAGTGGGGCGCGGCGCTAACCTCGCCTACGCCTACTTTCTCTACGAGAAGGGGAAGCGCCTGACGCCCAACGCCGAGAAAAGGCTGAAGACCATCTTTGAAGCCACCGAGCTCGGGGCTGGCTTCGGCATCGCCATGAGAGACCTGGAAATCAGGGGGGCAGGCACTTTGCTCGGACAAAGGCAGAGCGGATTTATCAGCGCCGTCGGCTTCAACCTCTACTGCCGCCTTCTCGCCGACGCCGTTGAGGGGCGGAAAGCCCGCCTCGCCGGGGCCAAGGAGCCCCCACCCCACCTCCCCACGCCGAGCATCGACCTGCCGCTGCGAGCCTTTATCCCTGAGGAATATGTCACCGACATTGACACCAGACTGAGCCTCTACCAGCACCTTGCCAGGCTGGACAATCCAGAGCAGGTGGAAGAAATGACTCGGGAGTTCAGCGACAGGTTCGGCTCTCTGCCCCCAGAGGTAAAAAACCTGCTCTATGCCGTCAAGATTAAGGTCCTGGCGGCTAAGGCGGGCATTGAGTCCATATCCACCGAGGACGGGCAGATTATCCTCCGCCTCTTTGAGGGCATGAAATTCACCCCCCGCCAGCGTGCGCTCCCCCTCCCCGATGGCGTCAGGATGGGGACGAGCCAGATAAGGGTGAGCTATGGGAGAGTTAAGGGGTGGGAGAGGGTTTTGGAGGGGGTGCTAAATAAAGTGGTGGTATAATATAGGTGGAATTTTACCTGCGGAGGGAGGAGACAAATGGCAAATGTAAGAGAGCGCATACGTGAAGCGCTAGATAATCTCGCAGAACAAGGTTCACAATTACTTCAAGACATACGTACAGAGAAAGCCATAAAGTTCAAGAGCGAGTATCAGACTTGGTACACACGAGCGTTAGCCGTGGTAAAACAGCTAATACCCGAGCGTTTGGACGAGTTCACAGGGCTGTACTACGACAAAGATGCAACATATACTATTGCCCGTTACCTACGAGGTATGTATTACACTACAGTTGCTCGTGAAACAAAATTAGGTGCGCACCATCGGTTTTTGCAGCAGTGCCTGATTCTTGAATCGGCAAAAACTCGCCTAGATGATATACTCACAAATATCCATGGTCTTGTGCAAGCTGAGATTCTCGACAGCGAGCTTGACGCCGCTACTGAACTCTCGAGAGCACAACATATCCGTGCAGCCGGAACTTTAGCTGGTGTGGTTCTGGAGAGACACCTAGCAAAGGTTTGCTCCTCAAGAAATTTAACAAGTCGCAAGAAGAAACCAACCCTTGCAGATTGGAACGATTTACTAAAAGAAGCCAATGCGTATGACATCCCTGCTTGGCGGGGCATTCAGCAGCTTACGGACATCCGCAATTTGTGTGCACATCCAGGAGATAGAGAACCAACCAAAGAAGAAGTTGATAAGCTTATTCACGAGGTTGGAGGTATTACAAAGACTATTTTTTAGACAGGGTTCAGCGTTCTGGCACGTTGACAGCACCTAATACGGCATCACACTTTATGCAGGTTAGAATAATAACAGCCTCTTTTGCTAGACCTGCAGGCGCTGAAACAGGAACAATTTCAAGCTGACTATTAAGTTTGGTCTTTTCACCACAATGTGGGCACTTCATCTCATGCCTCCTTCATCAGAATGAGGCAATTATAGGAAGCATGCCAAAGTAAGTCAATGCACAGGCAGTCTAAGTAGACTTGAAAAATAATCCCAAAATCGCTAACTTATATAAGATAAAAACCACAGCAAGGAGAAAGAGGACTGATGACAGCTAAAAGCCTATCCCGAATAGCCAGCGTAATCTTGCTCTCGGCGGTGTTTCCCCTGGCGGCATGCCCCGCCGAGGAAGCGCCGGAGCCCAAAACCTACTCAGCCCCGCCGGAGATGACGATTGACACCAGCAAGCAATACACCGCCACCATTGAGACCGAAAAGGGAAACCTGGTACTGGAGCTATTCGCCAGCGATGTTCCGGTAACGGTCAACAACTTCGTCTTCCTCGCCCGCGAGGGGTTCTATGACAACACCACCTTCCATCGCGTCATATCTGATCCCCCATTTATGGCTCAGGGAGGAGACCCCACCGGCACCGGCATGGGCAACCCCGGCTACTTCATTGATGACGAATTCAGCGAGCACACCCATGTCACCGGCGCCCTATCGATGGCTAACGCCGGCGCCAATACCAACGGCTGCCAGTTTTTCATCACCTATTCTCCCCAGCCCCACCTTGACGGCGTTCATTCGGTATTCGGTCAGCTAACAGAGGGGATGGACGTCCTGGAACAAATCGAGGCGGGCGACAAAATAATACGAATAGTGATTGAGGAAAGCTAATCTAAGAGGGGCGAAAGCCCCTCTTTTAAATTCTTCCCCTTCCCCTTGATAAGGGGAAGGGGATAAAGGGGATGGGGTCACCCTAACTAATCATCCTTAATGCCGTGGTCTTTAAGGTAATCGATGGCATCCTGAATGGTGGCTATCTTCTCCGCATCCTCATCCGGTATTTCAATCTTCTTGCCTGATTTACTAAACTCCTCCTCCAAAGCCATTATCAGCTCGACCAAATCCAGAGAGTCGGCACCTAAATCGTCAACAAAGCTGGCTGACGGCACCACCTCGACTTCATCCACACCGAGCTGATCCACAACTATCTTCTTTATCCGCTCAAAAACTCCGGGCATCATTTACCTCCCTATTTTCTACCTACTAGCAAGGGCACTAACCGAACCAAGGACGCCGTTAACAAACCTCGGCGAGCTATCGCTGCCAAACGTCTTGGCTAACTCGACCGCTTCATTTATGGCTACCTTAACTGGGACACTATTATCAAGTAAAATCTCAAATATTGCAAGCCTCAAAATATTCCTGTCCACGACGGGTATTTGCTCCACCGGCCAGGCCGGGGCAAAGTCCTTAATATGCTGGTCAATCTTCTTCTTATTCTTGATAACGCCCCTTACCAGCCCCTGGGCGAAGGCGGCATTCTCCCCGGACAGCCCACCCTCCTCCAGCAGATGGGGCAAGACCTTCTCCACATCATGCCCCACCGCGTTGACCTCATATAATGCCTGCAGGGCTAACACCCTGGCTTTGTGCCGCACTCCCATAGAGTATCACCAAACCTGAGCTAACATTATAGCATTCTAACCAGAATTAAATACATGGCTAGGCTACTGCCATACCCCCATCCACACCCAAGACCTGCCCCGTAATATAGCCCGCCTCTTCAGAAGCAAGAAAAGCGACCGCTTCCGCCACATCGCGGGGAGAGCCAAAGCAACCAAGGGGAATCCGCTTTTTAAGCTCCTCTCTCCACTCCTCTTTTAATTGCTTCGTCATCTCGGTATCAATAAAGCCGGGGGCAATAGCATTGACCGTTATACCGCGGGAGGCTACCTCCTTGGCAATGGTACGGGTAAAGCCAATAATACCGGCTTTGGCGGCGGCATAGTTAGCCTGCCCCGGGTTGCCCATGACGCCGGTAATACTGGAAATGCTGATAATCCTGCCCCAGCGCTGTTTAACCATATACTTCAGCACGGCTCTGGTGCAGAGGAAGACGCTTTTCAGGTCAACGGCAAGAACGCTGTCCCACTCCTCCTCCGTCATCCGCAGCAGGAGCTGGTCCCGGGCAATGCCGGCATTATTTACCAGAATATCAATCCGGCCGTAGGCAGTAATAGTTTCCTTTATAAGTTTGTCAACCTCTGGCGATGAGCTGACATCGGCTAGAACAGGCAGAGCCTGCCTGCCCAGAGCCTTAATCTCCCCGACCACGGCTTCAACCGGCTCAACGTCATTGACGACGACATTAGCCCCGGCTTCAGCCAGCCTCAGGGCAATGGCTCGCCCTATCCCCCGCCCGCTGCCAGTAACTATGGCTACCTTATTAGAAATGTCCACTAATCCACCCCAACCTTCATATTATTAACCGCTTCGGCATCACCGATATTAACAATATTAGCGTTTCTGTCTATTCGCTTAATCAGACCAGCCAGCACCCTCCCCGGCCCGAGCTCAATAAAGGAGGATACCCCATCACCCAGCATATATTCAACAGAACGCTGCCACTGGACACAATTACACAGCTGCCCCAGGAGCTCCTCCTTGACTGATTCGGCAGTGGTCAGTGGCTGAGCGGTGGTATTGCCGATAATGGGCACGGTTGGCTGGCTAAAGGAAAGTTTGGCTATAACCTCAGCCATGCCGTCAACCGCCGGCTGCATCAATGAGGTATGAAAGGCGCCGCTCACCTGCAAGGGAATTACGCGATGCGCCCCCTTAGCTTTAACTAAATCCATAGCCTGAGCTAATTTCTCCTCAGCCCCGCTAATGACTATCTGGCCGGGGCAGTTAATATTGGCAATGCGAGCACCGCTCTCAGTGCAGACCTCAGCCAGCACTAGCTCATCAAGCCCGATTATTGCCGCCATGCCCCCAGGCGTTATCTGCCCTGCCTCATGCATCAGCCTTCCCCTCTCCCGCGCCAGATAGACGGTGGTGGCAAAATCAAGCACCTCTGCCGCCGCCAGCGCCGTATACTCACCCAGGCTGTGACCGGCAACAAAGGTGGGCTCAAGCTGGCTAATATCCCGCATCGCTTCCAGGCAGGCAAAGCTGACGGTCACTATCGCCGGCTGGGAGTTTATCGTCTGGAGAAGCTCGTCCTCCGGACCATCAAAGCATAGCTTGGAGAGGGGAAAACCCAGCGCCTCATCAGCCTGGCCAAAGACGGCTTTAGCCGAATCAAAATTCTGATACAGGTCACGCCCCATCCCCACCCATTGAGCGCCCTGCCCGGGGAAGACGTAGGCTACCTTCACTGACTCAGTCATAGGTCATCACTCAGCCTTCTTTTTTGGGCTTTTGACCTCGATGACCTCCCTACCAGCATAGCTCCCACAGGTGGGACAGGCACGGTGAGACAGCTTAAGACTATGGCACTGAGGGCAATAGTCCAGGTGGGGCAAGACTAAACCAAGATGACTGCGTCTCTTACCCTGTCGCGCCTTGGCGTATTTTCGCTTGGGTAAAGCTCCCACGACTTATTTTCCTTTCTCCTTATCGTTCGTATCAGCAGAGGCTACTTCCTGGGGTGGGCAGTTACAAGGTCCCAGGTTAAGATTGCGGCCACAACTAGGACACAACCCGGCGCAGTCCTCACGGCAGAGCGGCTTCATGGGGATAGCCAGCAAAGCGCGCTGGCGCAGTGCCTCAGTCAAGTCCAGAACATGGCGCTCATCAATGGTGAAGCGGTCAGGGTCACCGGGGGAAGGTAGAGAAGCGCCACTATTCACATCTGTGGTCGGAAAATACTCCTCTTCAATATTCAAGGTTAATGGACAGTTAAATTGGTTTAAGCACCGGCTACAGGTAAGCTCAACCTCGGAATCCACCACCCCCTTGACCAAGATGCTGCTGTCGGTGCGGGTCAAACTGATATTACCCCGCACCGGGCTGTCGTTGCCACTACCGGTAATATCAATAACGCCGTCCACATCATAGTCCCGCACCGAGCCTATATTTCCTTTAAGTAGCTGGGCTACATTTATCTGCATGAACTCCCACCTCCACTCCAGAGGTAAGCCTCCTATTATAAGATAAGCCTCATAATCACTGTCAAGCTTGGGCAGAACCAACTATTTATTCCCCCGTTCTCTTTTTCTTCCTCAGCTCAAAGGCGATCTCGTTTCTCAGCACCTGGTTGGTACCCTCATATATCTGGGTAATCTTGGCGTCCCGGAACATCTTCTCAATGGGGTAATCACGCATGTAACCAACACCACCAAAAACCTGCATGGCATCGGTGGTAACCCTCATCGCCGTGTCCGAGGCAAAGACCTTGGACATCGCCGACTCTTTGGTAAAGTCCCTTGCCCCGCTATCTATCATCTTGGCGGTGGCATAGACCAGCGCCCGAGACGCCTCCACCTGAATCGCCATATCCGCCAGCATCTGCTGGACCGCCTGCTGGGCAAAAATGGGGTGCCCGAACTGAACACGCTTCTTGGCATAGTCCACGGCTGCTTCCAGAGCCCCCTGAGCCAACCCTAGCGCCTGGGCGCCTAAGCCGGGACGGGAGTAATCCAGCAGCTTCATGGTCATAATAAAACCCATTCCCTCCCGACCAATTATATTCTCCTCAGGAACGAGACAATCTTCAAAAACTAATTCCCTTGTTGAAGAAGCACGAATGCCCAGCTTCTTCTCCTTCCTGCCGAAGGTGAAGCCGGGCGTGTCCTTCTCCACCAGAAAAGCGCTGGCACCGCGGGGTCCCCTCTCCTTATCAGTCAAGGCAATAATGGTATATATCTCAGCATCACCACCATTGGTGATAAACTGCTTTGTTCCGTTAAGGAGATAACCTTTATCGGTACGCGTAGCCGTTGTCTTTATGCCACCGGCATCACTGCCAGCAGTTTCCTCGGTTAGGCCGAAGGCAGCCAACCTCCTGCCAGCAGCAATATCAGGAAGGAACCTCCGCTTCTGCTCATCGCTGCCGAACTGCAACAGGGTTAATGTCCCCAGCCCGCTGGCGGCATAACTAACAGCGACACCACTACACACCCGGCTCAACTCTTCCACCACCAGACACAGCTCAAAAATACTACCACCCAGACCATCGTATTCCTCAGGAATATAG
>Ga0315541_1001023_pt1 | contig 27393 bp, 22 predicted proteins | sample SalMarSW160190MG_FD_203095 | JGI IMG/M metagenome (GOLD analysis project Ga0315541, IMG submission 203095) | Salt marsh sediment microbial communities from the Plum Island Ecosystem LTER, Massachusetts, United States - Salt Marsh Sediment SW1601-190 ...
GACGACCTTCTATCGCCGGCACCTGGAGGCGGATTACAGCCACGTCAGCCTGGACAACTGGCGCGGCAAGGGCAACGTCCGCCGGAAGGAGCACGAGGCCATCATGGCGGCCCTGGCGGCCGCGGCCGAAAGCAGCGGCGAAGTACGCGGCGTGGTCGTGGACAACACCAACATCACGGCCGAGACGCGCAAGCGGTACTTCGAAACCGCCGACGAATTCTCCCGCGGCGCGGGCCGGCCGGTTCACGTGATCGCCTGCTTCTTTGACGCGGACGTTCAGAGCTGCCTCGACCGCAACCGGCAGCGGCCGAAGGATACGCCGCCCGGGGTGCCCTACTACGTCCCCCCGGCCGCGATCAGGAGCTTCCACCGGCGGCTCGAGCCGCCCACCGGCGAGGAGGGCTTTGACGAGATCTTCCTCGTGCGGATCGGCACGGAGGGGGAATTCGCGGTGGAACAGCCGCCGCCCGGCGGCAGCTCGCGCTAGCTTCACGTCGCCCCTGCCCAAAAACGGAAGCTGCCGCGATGGATGGTTGACCTCGGCGGCGGCCGGGGCTATCATGCTCTTTCCCTTTGTCTCTCGAGGAGAAATGATGAAGTTACGCAATCCGTTCACCCGGGCCGGCAAGTGGTACAAGGCCAACCTTCACACCCACACGACCACCTCCGACGGCCAGCAGAGTCCGCCCGAGACAGTCGAGGCGTATCGCAAGGCCGGATATCACGTCGTGGCCCTGACCGATCACAACCGGACCAACGACGTCCGCGGGATGGCGCGAAGGAACTTCCTGGTCCTCAGCGGGATGGAATACCACCCCCAATGCCCGTCCACGCCCAATCCCCATCACCTGGTGGCGTTGAACCTGCCGCACGGGTTCGGGTTTGACCAGGACTACCCCGAAGACGGCAACGCCTGCATCCGGGCGGTCAAGGCGGCCGGCGGGGAGTCGATCCTGGCCCATCCGCTTTGGTGCGGCCATCGCTACGACATGTACGCCTACCTCAACGGCTACATCGGCATGGAGGTGTACAACACGACCACCGACCGCATCGGCCGGGCCAACAGCGAGGCCGCCTGGTGCCACCTGCTGGACGCCGGGCACATCCTGCCGGCGGTGGCCGTCGACGACAGCCACAGCCTGCACGATCGGTTCGGAGGCTGGACGTGGCTCCGGCTTGGCAAGCTCAGCGTGCCGGCGGTGATGGACGCCTTGCGCGCCGGCTGCTACTACTGCTCCACCGGGCCGGTCATTCACGACTTCCGCGTTCGCCGGGGCGCAGCGGAGGTGACCTGCTCGCCGGCGGAGCGCATCTATTTCGTTGCCCACACCTGGCACGGCCAGCGGCGCAAGGCCGAGGCGAAAAAGAGTATCCGCAAGTTCACCGCCCCCGTCGGGGAGGACTGGATTTACGTCCGCGCCGTCGTCGTCGATCACGCCGGCCGGAAGGCGTGGACGAACCCGATCCTGCTGTAGGGCCGCGCCGACTGATTGCCCGAGCCGGACGGGTTCTTTCCCGGCGGGCGCGGCGCGGGTAGGATGATTGCATGCCGGACACGCCGAAACGGATTGCCATTGTCGGCTCGACCGGGAGCGTCGGCCGGCAGGCGCTGGAAATCGTCGCCGCCGAAGAGCGTTTCATCGCCTGCGGCCTGGGGGCCGGGAGCAACTGGAAGCTGCTCGCCGAGCAGGCGCGCGACTTCCGCCCCGAGGCCGTGGCGATCGCCGACCCCGGCGCCGCCCGGTCGCTGAGAGAGGCCGTCGGCAAAGGCGTTGCCGTCCTTTCCGGCCCGGATAGCGCCTCTGAGCTGATCCGCAGGGTGCGTCCGGAGATGGTCCTGACGGGCGTGGCGGGCTCGGCCGGGCTGGCGCCGACGCTGGCCGCGATCGAGTGCGGGGCGGACTTGGCCCTGGCCAACAAGGAATCGCTGGTGATGGCCGGGGCCGTCGTCATGGCCGCGGCCCGCGCCGCCGGCATCCGCATCGTCCCGGTCGACAGCGAGCACTCGGCCGTGTTTCAGTGCCTCGCCGGACAGGACCGCAGCGACGTCCGCAAAGTGATCCTCACGGCCTCGGGCGGGCCCTTCCGCGACTGGCCGGCCGAACGCATCCGACAGGCCACCCTCCAAGAGGCCCTCAACCACCCCACCTGGCAGATGGGACAGAAGGTCACCATCGACTCGGCCACGCTGATGAACAAGACCCTGGAGGTGATCGAGGCGCACTGGCTGTTCGACCTGCCGGGCGAGCAGATCGAGGTAGTCATCCACCCGGAGTCGCTGGTGCACGCGTGCGTGGAGTTCCGCGACGGCAGCATTCTGGCGCAGATGGGCGCGGCCTCGATGGCAACGCCGATCGCGCACGCGCTGTACTATCCGCAGCGGCGCCCGTCGCCGGCGGCGCGGCTGGAGTTGACCGGCCTGTCGGAGCTGCACTTCGCCCCGGTCGATGCGGTCCGGTTCCCGGCGATTCGGCTGGGGTATGAGGCGATTCGGCGGGGCGGCACGGCCGGGGCGATTCTCAACGCGGCCGACGAGGCGGCGGTGGCGGCCTTCGCCGAGGGCCGCATCCGACTCAGCCGCATCCCGACAATCGTCGAAGATGTCCTGAACCGCACGCCGGTAAAGGTCGAAGTAGACCTAGACAGCATCCACGCCGCGGCGACCGAGGCAACACGACAGGCCGAGGAAATCATCAACCTGGAAAAGACCCGCCGAGGCAACCGGACGAAATCGAAGGTGTAGCACGGTTGCGGCGAGCCGCCGAGCGGTGCTTCTCACGAGGTTGGAATGGACGTACTTGCGTTTGATATTATCGCAGCTTGGTCGCACTGGGTCTGGCCGATCCTCCAGTTCGCGATCGGTCTGTGTCTGGTGGTCTTCGTTCACGAGCTCGGGCACTTCGTCGCGGCCAAGTGGGCCGGCATCAAGGTCGAGCGGTTCGCGCTGGGCTTCGGGCCGACGCTGGTGCGATTCCAGCGCGGCGAGACCGAGTACGCGCTCAAGGTGATGCCGCTGGGCGGCTACCTGAAGATGCTCGGCCAGGACGATTTCAACCCGCTGACGCAGGAGCAGGCCGATCCGCGCTCCTGGCAGGCCGCCCCGGTCGGCAAGCGGCTGGTGGTGCTCTCGGCCGGCGTGGGGATGAACGTCGTGTTCGCGGCGGTGATGTTCGTCCTGATCTACACCGTTGGCATTCGCTTCACCGCCCCGATCGTGGGCGCCGTCGAGCCGGGCTACCCGGCGGCGCAGGCAAAGCTCCCGACCGAGGTCGCCGGGGCCATGCCCGCCGGCAAGTCAGCCGGCTTGGCGCCGGGGGATCGCATCCTCGCCATCAACGGCAGGAAGGCCCGGCGCTGGGGGCAGATCCTCCTGGCCGCGATCACCAGCGACGAAGGCGAGCAGTTCGATTTCCGGCTGCTGCGGAGAATCGACGGCAAGGACGTGACCTTCAACGTCACCATGACGCCGGAAAGGCGGGACCATCCGACCTTCGGCACGATGTACGTCTTCGGCATCGGCAAGCCGCCGTCGACCGTGATCGAGGAGCCGGCCAAGGCCGGCCCGTTCCAGCGAAACGACCGCATCGTCGAGGTGGGCGGAACGCCCATCGAGAGCTTCTGGGACATCCAGGCTCCCCTGGCCGACGCCGCCGGGCAGGACCTGGAGATCGTCGTCCTTCGCAACGCCCAGCGCACGCCCGTCAAGGTCAAGCCGCCGCAGATGCTCAACAAGAATCCGGACCAGAAGGAGACGTTGACCATCCTGGGGATGTCGCCGCGGGTGAGGGTCGCCCGCCCGCCCCATCGCTCCCCCGCCGCAGACGCCGGCATGCAAATGGGGGACGTCATCCTCGACTACGCCGGTCGCGGGCCGCCCAGCCGGGCGGAGCTGCTCGACCTGAACGAGGAATACGCGGGCAAGGAAGCCGCCATTCGCGTCCTCCGGCAAGGCCAGGTCCTGGACCTGACGATCACGCCGAAGACGGTCGATGGCGAGGCCCTCATCGGAATCATCGCCGAGCCGGACTATGACACCCTAGTCGTCGCAAACGTCGCCGAGGGCTCCCCCGCCGCTGAAGCCGGCATTCCCGAGGGCGCCTCCATCGACAAGGTCAACGAAAAGCCCGTCGCGAACTGGAGCCAGCTCTTCGCGGCGCTGCGGGCCGGCGCCGGCGGCAAGGCCACGATCGCCTACACGCACGAAGGCAAAGCCCAGACCGTCAAGATCGGCGCGATCGCGGAAGCGCAGGTCGATCCCGAGAGGTACCTCTTCGACGTGTCCGAACTCGGCGTGTTGTCGCTGGTGATGACCGATCCGATCCGCGGCCATCCCGGGCAAGCCCTCCTCTGGAGCGGCGAGGACACCTGGATGTGGCTGGTGACGGCGTACAAGACCCTCCGGAACCTGGCGACGGGGCGGACCAGCCACAAGGGGCTCAGCGGCCCGGTGGGGATCACCGTCCTGGGCGTGGCGATTGCCCGGAAGAGCTTCATCGACCTGGCGTACTTCATGGCCATGCTTTCGGCGGTGGTGGCCTTCTTCAACTTCCTGCCGCTGCCGGTGCTGGACGGCGGGCACGTGGTATTGGTTCTGATCGAGAAGGTTCGCGGGCGGCCGCTGCCGACGAAGACGATGGCGGCCATTCAGATCGCCGGGCTGGTGCTGATCGGGGGCATCTTCTTGTTCATAACCTGGAACGACATCAGCAGGTGGATCCTGCAATAGTGGCCGGGCCGGGCGGAACGGGACCGGCCGAGAGATGCCAGATGCCCCCTCTGAGCCCAACGGCGGGATGCCTTCGCGGCCGGCGGTGACATTTCCAACCGGTAAATCCTTCCCGCGGCGGGCTTGCGTGTTCTTGACCTCCACCCACGGGCGAATTACGATTCGCCGTAGGCCAACCAAGGAGGCGTAAATGGCACGGCGGAACGAATGCGGCGTCCTGTTGGTCGGCTGCGGGACGGTCGGGGGGGCCACGGCCCAGATGCTCTGCCGGCAGGACCGGAACCCGGCCGAACGCGTCGGCGTGGGGCTTCCGCTGCGCGCGATCGTGGACGTGGATTTCGCCCACGCCCGCGACCTGGGCTTGGCTGAAGCCCTCTTCGCCGACGACTTCGCCGCCGCCCTGGCGCGGCCCGACGTGCAGGTCGTGGTGGAGCTGGTCGGCGGCACCACCATCGCTAAGGACATCGTCGAGGCCGCCCTGCGGGCTGGCAAGCACGTCGTCACCGCCAACAAGGCCCTGCTGGCCCACCACGGCGCCGGGCTTTGGGCCCTAGCCAGGGACTCCGGCGTCTGCATCGCCTTCGAGGCCAGTTGCGCCGGGGCCATCCCCATCGTTTCGGTGCTGACCGGCGAGCTGGTGACCGACCGGGTGGAAGCCATCTACGGCATCGTCAACGGAACCTGCAATTACATCCTCACCGCCATGAGCGAGGACGGCCAGACCTACGCCGAGGCCCTCACCGTCGCCCAGCAGCGCGGCCTGGCCGAGGCCGACCCGACCCTGGACGTGGCCGGGACCGACTCGGCCCACAAACTGGCGATCCTGGCGGCGCTGGCCTTCGGACGGCGGGTCGACTTCCAGAAGATCTACGTGGAGGGGATCGACCAGCTCCAGCTCCAGGACATCCGCTACGGGCGGGAGCTGGGCTACCTGGTGAAGCTGCTGGCGATTGCCCGGCGGCAGGAGGACGCCCTATCGCTGCGGGTGCATCCCGCGTTCATCTCCACGCGGCATCCGCTGGCGTGGGTCTCGGGACCCTTCAACGCCATCAGCGTCTACGCGGAGAACTCCGGGCACACGATGTATTACGGCCGGGGGGCCGGCGGCGCGGCGACGGCGGCGGCCGTGGTCGGCGACATCGTCTCCGTGGCCCTGGGAAACGCCCAACGCAAGTTCCAGAAGCTGACGATCTGGCCGGACCGCTGCGAGCAGGCCGACCAATTGACCATCGAGGCCGTCCGCTGCCGCTATTACCTCCGCATGCAGGTGGCCGACCGACCCAACGTGCTGGCCAGCATCGCCCGCATCCTCGGCGACCGCGACATCAGCATCTCCTCCGTCCTCCAGCACGAGCCCACCGGCGACGTGGAGGCCGAGGGCGTGCCCGTCGTCGTCACCACCTACCGCGCCCTCGAAGGCAACGTCCGCGAGGCCCTGAAGCAGGTGGACCGCCTGGATGCGATCAAGGCAGCCAGCGTGTGCATCCGCATGATCGAGGAGCACCCCGAAAGCCAGGGATGAACGGATTGAAAAACTCCGCGTGATTCGTCCTAATCTGACCTGGACGCCCTGAGGCGAGCCGCCAGATTCGCGATTCTGACGAGCTGTTCCCGGAGAGCGACTTTGAAATATGCAGTCATCATTCCCGACGGCGCCGCGGACCTGCCGATTGAGAAGCTGTCCGGCCGGACGCCCCTGGCCGCCGCTGCGACGGCCAACATGGACTGGATCTCCGCCCACGGCAAATGCGGCACGGTGCGGACCATCCCCCGCGAGATGGACCCCGGCTCGGACGTGGCCATCCTCTCGGTGATGGGATACGACCCGCGGAAGTACTATACCGGGCGTGCCCCCCTGGAGGCGGCCGCACGGGGCCTGGAGGTCGCCCCCAACGAGTGGGTCTTCCGCTGCAACTTCGTGACCATCATCGACGGGATCATGGAGGACCACTCGGCCGGGCACATCTCCACGCAGGAGGCCACCTTGCTGGTCAACGAGCTGAACCGGCTGATCGCCCACGAGCGAATCCGCTTTCACGCGGGCGTCTCCTACCGCCACCTGATGACGGTCAAGGGCGAGGTGGACGTGGTCACCACGCCGCCGCACAACATTCTCGGCCAGCCGGTCGCCGGACACCTGCCCACCGGCGCCGGCAGTGAACTCCTGCTGACGCTGCATCAGCGCGGCCAGGCGGTCCTGGCCGAGCACGAGGTCAACCAGGTCCGCCGCGACTTGGGCGAGAACCCCGCCACGCACATCTGGCTGTGGGGGCAGGGCAAGATGCCGCACCTGCCGGCCTTCTCGGAGCGGTTCGGGATCAGCGCGGCGGCCATCTCGGCGGTGGACCTGATTCGCGGCCTGGCCAGGCTGGTCGGCTGGGACACGGTCGAGGTGGACGGGGCCACCGGATTCGTGAACACCAATTACGCCGGCAAGGGTTCGGCCGCCGTCGAGGCCCTGGCCGACCACGACCTGGTGTTCGTGCACGTGGAGGCACCCGACGAGGCCGGCCACGAGGCGGACGTCGACGGCAAGGTGCACGCCCTCGAACAGATCGACCGCCACATCGTCGCTCCGCTGCTGGAGCGGCTGCGGAGCGGGCAGGAGCCGTGGCGAATCCTGGTCATGCCGGACCACCCCACCCCCTGCTCCATCCGCACGCACACGGCCGATCCGGTGCCCTTCGCCATCGCCGGGGCGGGCATGTCCTCGGTCATCCAACTGCCCTTCGACGAGGAGTCCGCCCGCACCTCCGACCTGCACGTCAAGAACGGCTGGGAGCTGATGGAGTACTTCCTGACGGTGAGGTAGCGACGGCGGACGTGGCCCGTCGTTCGGACACTTCGGCAAATCGGCCCTTGGCAGCCCGCCCGGACATCTCTTATGTTATCTGCAAACCGCCCCGCCCGCGCGGACGGGCGGGCGGTCAAGCTCAGGTAAGACGACGATGGGCATCGTGGTGATGAAATTCGGCGGCACGTCCGTGGCCGACGCCGACAAGATCCGCGCCGCCGCCCGACGCGCCGTCCAGGCCAAACGCCGCGGATATCAGGTGGTGATGGTGGTCTCGGCCATGGGCGACACCACCGACCGGCTGGAGGAGCTGGCCGCCCAGGTCCACCCCAACCCCCCGCGGCGAGAGTACGATCAGCTCGTGACCACCGGCGAGCAGGTGACCATCTCGCTGATGGCCATGGCCCTGGACGCGATGGGCTGCCCGGCGATCAGCTTCACCGCCGACCAGATCGGCATGGTCACCGACGACGTCCACTCCAAGGCCAAGATCAAACGCATCGACGCCCAGCGGATCCGGCGCGAGCTGGCCGCCGGCAAGATCGTCATCGTCGCCGGCTTCCAGGGCGTCACCGAGGAAGGCGCGGTCACCACGCTCGGCCGCGGCGGGTCCAACGTCACCCTGGTGGCCATCGCCGCCGGCCTCGGCGCCGACGTCTGCGAGAACTACACCGACGTGGACGGCATCTACACCGCCGACCCGCGAATCGTCCCCAACGCCCGCAAGATCGCCCGCATCAGCTACGACGAGATGCTCGAGCTGGCCTCGCTGGGGGCGACCGTGCTGCACAACCGGGCGGTGGAGTTCGCCAAGAAATACGACGTGCCCATCCACGTCCGCAGCAGCCTGCACAACAGAAAAGGAACCATGATCGTGGCCGAGACAGAGGAAATGGAACGCATCGTGGTCAGCGGGGCGGCGCTGAAGAAGCAGCTCGCCCGGGTCACGCTCAGCAGAGTGCCGGACCGGCCCGGCGTGGCCGCCAGCATCTTCTACGCCTTGGCCGCGGGCAACATCGTCGTCGACGACATCATCCAGACGCAGACCTCCCCGACGGTGGCGGCGGTCTCCTTCACCGTGGACCTGCCGGACCTCTCGGAAGCCCGCAGGGTCTGCCTGGAGCTGTGCAAGCGCATGAAGGGCATGACCGCCACGTTTCGCGACGACCTGGCAAAAGTCTCGGTGGTAGGCATGGGCATGCGCGTGCACACGGGCGTGGCCAAGCGCATGTTCGCCGCCCTGGCGGGTGCCGGCATCAACATTCGCAACATCACCACCAGCGAGATTCGGATCTCCTGCATCATCGATCGCGCCCAGGGCCCGGAGGCGCTTCAACTGGTCCACGACGCGTTCGCCCTCGGCCGGAAACGCAGGGCCGCGGGCCGAAAAAGATGAAAGCCAGATGACCGCCAAGCCCCGTGGAAGGATGACCGCACTTTCCGCCCGACAGCGGCGGCTGCGCACCCTCGGCCGGCGGTCCGCCAGGATCCTGGCGGTCGCCTTGATCGTCGGCGGCCTGGTCCTGGCCGACCAGTTGGGCGCCTTCGGCCGGGCGGCTCAGGGCGACTGGGACAGGTATCACGACCGGCAGTTCAAGGTCGCCAGGATCGTTGACGGCGACACCCTGGACGTGGACTGCCCCGATGCCAAGGGCGGCTTCCGCACGACCCGCGTGCGGCTGCTGGGCGTGGATACGCCCGAGTCGGTCAAGCCCGACACGCCCGTCCAGCACTACGGGCGCGAGGCGGCCGACTATCTCCGCGAGGCCGCCATGGGCAAGACCGTCACGCTGAGGCTGGATCGCTCGCGGACGCGCGGCAGGTACAAGCGGCTGTTGGGCTACGTGATCTCGCCCGACGGGAAAAACATCAACCAGCAGATCGTCGCCACCGGTCACGGCTACGCCGACCCGCGCTTCCGCCACCCGCTGCGGCGGCAGTTCAAGCGCGCCCAGGCCGAAGCCAAAGAGACCCGGAGGGGGCTGTGGCGAGACGTCACCGAGGCCGACCTGCCGTACTATTACCGCGACAAGATGAAGCTGCCTTGACGGAGGCAGATCGCCGCCGGGCGAATCGCTAAAGCCGCGGCCGCGGCCTCGTCCGATATAGAAAAGGAAAGAGCCGGCAAGACGGATCACCCGGAGCGACAGGAAGCTGATTGTCAGGATGAACGGAAACCGCCAGGGAAGGCTGCCCAAGGAGTGGGCGAGCGGCGCGGCCGGAGCCGCCGAGAGGGACCGGACAATGTCCCCGGCCGGACGGGCCTTTTGCTTTGCCGTCTTCGTGGGTTTCGGGCTGGCCACGTTCTCGGCCGTGGTGATTCTGCCTGAGTACGTCACCCTGGCGGAGTTGGGAAGCCAGCGCGACGCGCTGGCACACCGGCTCGAATGCGAGAAGAAGCTCAGCGTCTACAACGACCGGCTGATTCACGCCATCCAGACCGATCCGGTGACCGCGGCCCGACTGCTGATGCGGCACGGGAACTTTCGCCGCCAGGGCTGCGAGGTCGTGGACTTCCAGAGCGGTGCCCGCGCCCCGGCCGTGCCGAACAGGCTCCTCCGCCAAGCCGGCACCCCCCCACCCGCCGCCGACGGGACGCTCTGCCGGGCCGGACGGTGGCTGAACGACCGCTGGACCAGCTTCTCCCTGCTGGTGCTGTCGCTGGGCTCGATCGCGGCCGGAATGATTCTGTTCGGCCGACGGGCCTGATCCGCCGCAAACGGCGCTAAACGCCGGCTCTGCGTTCGGGCCAGCGGAGGGTCATCACCCAGCGGAGGAAGTCCGCCTCGACTTTGTCGATGCCCGACCCGAAGACCTTCTCGATGGCCTTGACGGCGGCGTCGGTGTCGCTGCAATGATCTCGGAACGTCTTGTACAGCTTCTCCAGAAGGCCGCGATGCTGGGCGTACATGAGGAAGTAGCGGGCCTGGGCGTAGTTGAGCCCCACCAGCCGGCCGTAGAAGTCATCGCGGCTCACCAGCTCCCGCAGAGGTCGCAGCGTCTTGGCGCGAACGGCCTTCTGAAGGGCCGGAAGACGCCAGTTGACCAGTCCGACGATCCGCTTGGGCTCGATGCGACATTGCTCGTGCAGGCTGCCCAAGCCTTCGTTGAACCAGGCCGGCACCTTGGGGAAATCGTACACGATCAGCCCGTGGGTCAGCTCGTGCACCAGCGTGCCCGAGCCCGTGGCGATGTTCATGACCATGGTGTGAATGGAGGGCTTGTAGTAGCCGAAATACGGCGGGCGGGTGTCGTTGAAGAGCTTTGTGGCCCAGCGGGCGTAGGACTTCCCGTCGGCGAACAGGAGGATGGTGATGACGTCCGTGGGCCGGCGGCGGAAATAGCTCTGCCACATTGCCCTGGCCGCCGCCAGCACGGTGCCATCGGCCAGCCGCCGCAGGCGCGCCTCCGGGAGGTTGCCGATGACGACGAAGGGCGGGCGCACGGCCGCGGCGAAGCTGCCGTCCAGGCGGGCCAGCATAGCGGCAGCGGCTGAACGGGCCGCACGGCAGAGCTTCTCCGACGGATAGTTTTCGCCCGCCGGACGGGAGCTGGCGGCGCGTGCGGAGCCGGTCGCCGCGACCGGCTCGCCGGCAAGAATCCCATACGAAAACACTGCGGCCGCGACGAAAAAAGCCGCGGCGGCGGCAAAGCAGGTCCGGCCAAAGAGATCACGCACGAGAGACTTCTTTCCTGATGCCCTACCGCATCAAATCGGCCCGGACCGGCTCGAGCATGACCCGAAGTTTCTGCATCGCCCGATGCTCGATCTGGCGGACGCGCTCCTTGGAAATTCCCAGCGACCGGCTGAGCTGGTTCAGCGTCTGCGGCTCGGACAGCTTGCTCAGGCCGAAGCGGCGAACGACGACGGAGCGCTCGCGCGGCGAAAGCTGCGCCAGCACCGTCTGGATGGACTCGCGCAGCTCCAGCATCGAGGTCGCCCGCGGATCGTACCGACCCGCGGAGGCCACCAGGTCGAGGATCTCCTCGCTGCTGGTGACGAAGTGGTCCAGCAGGTAGCGCTCTTTCGGCACCGACCGGGCGAAGTTCTTCATGATGGCCCAGGAGGCATACGTGGAGAACTTGAAGCCGCGGGCGTAGTCGAACTTCTCCACGGCACGGAGCAGCGAGACGTTGCCGTCGCTGATGAGTTCGAAGAGGCTCTGCGGGCCGGCAAGGTGCTTCTTGGCAATGGAGACGACCAGGCGGAGGTTGGCCCGAATGATCCGGTTCTTGACCGCCTCGGCCTGGGCGAGAATCCGCTCGATCTGGCGCAGTTGCGCGGACCGAATGTGGTTGAGGTCGAGCTTCTTGCGGAGGCGATCCGCCCGGTACTTGAGATAGTTATACTGGCGGAACAGGTGGCGCTCCTGCTCCGGCCGCAGCAGCGGCAGCTCGTAAAGGCGCCGCAGATACGGCGGCAGGTCGCGCGGCGGGCGCTGGGTGCGCGTCCTGGTGGAAGCTGCCTTCTCGGCCGGAGCCTCGCCCAGGATGATCTGATCGACCCCGGGCAGATCGAACTGCGGGTTGTAGACGTAATCGATCTTGCGCGTCATCAACTGCCGCGCCCGCATCTCGTTGATGACGCGATAGATGCTGCCGCGGGTGCGCTGATATCGCCGGGCCAGCGACGTCACCGGCACCCCGTGCAGGAAGCAGCGGTAGACCACTTCCCTGGCCTGGGCGTCCAGGGGCTCGCTATGGCCGGCGTAGACGGCGTCGGCGGGGTTCTCCTGATCGTGCTTGCGGATGGTGTAGCGGATGGTCTCCACCGCCCTGCCGGTTCGCGCCGCCAGCCGCTTGCTGACCTCGTGCAGGCAGGAGCCGGTCCGGCCGACGATGCGCTTGGCCCGGCGGATGATGTCGGCCCGCTCGGCCTGGCCCATCTGGCTGAATCGCGCCGAGCGCAGGATCGCCCAGCGCCTGCGGTCGGCAAAATGCCGTACCGAGCTTTCCAGGAAACAGACCCGCTTCTTGCCGTCAGGCAGAACCAGACGGCGGGCCACCAGCCCCCCCCGCCGCCATCGCTGGATGGTCTTCGTCGAGACCCGAAGCCGCCGCGCCAGGGAGTGCGTGTCGTGGACCTCTTCGGCGTACGCCTCGGTGGGCAGATCGAGACTGTCGCAGATGTCCAGGATCAGCTTCTGCAAGTCGGCCTGAAGCGATTTGCCCGTCAGCGGGCGGATGGGCTCGCGCCGGCGAGGGCGGTAGCCGGTCAGACGGTACACCACCAGCTCGTAGGGATACTCTCGCTCCGGCTCGGTAATCTGGAGGAAGGCCTCGGCGGCGTCGACATACCCCTTGCGAAGACGCAGCAGCCCGGCCGTCAACTGCTTGGCCAGATCCGCCATTGCCTCGTTCTTGTATGCCCGCATAGGTCTGCTCCCGCGCCCCGCCCATCCGCGTTCCGGCTCATGCGGTGGGCTCGCCGGGGCTGCAACTGTCAGACGCGGCCTCGCCCATCCGGGTCCTTAACAGACAGCCTTCCGGCTTATGATAAGGCCGGGGGCGGCAAAACGCAAGGGTTTGCGACTGGTCCAACTTGGCAACCGCATCGGCAATGCCCCGGGCGGTCGGACCGGCGGGGCGGCAAAAAACCTGCTGCATGGCGGGGCAATCTGCTCCGCCATCTGAAACAACCAGCACGGGACATGCCAGAGCAGACGTCCGCCCGGGCCAATGGTCCTAAGCGCATTGTAAGACGAGGGATATATGAGGCATGCCGGCTGGGCCACCGACGCCCTCCGATTCTGGACTGGTAAATACTGCCCGATCGGCAGGCGATCTCCCACTGGCGGCGGGGCTGGAGGCCCTACGGAGAGGCCCAGGCCAAGTCGATCATCCCTTTCAGATCGACCAGCGCGGCCACGTGCGGGGAATCCTCCTTTTGGGCCGTGGCCTTTTCCACCCAATCCCTGGCCTTGCCGAGAAGGGCGCGGTCGCCGGCGAGCAGGTGATGGCCGAAATACGCCTTGGCCAGTTTGCCCTGATACATCCAGCGGATGTTCCTGCCGATTCCCTTGCCCGTCAGATATTTCCGCAGCAGGCCTTCCAGGTCGTTCTCGGCGGCCTGGTAGTTGGCCTCGGCGGCCTTGCGATCCGGCGCGATCAGCGAGCCGGCCTTCTGCCACTGGACGAGGACGCTGCTCGTGGCCTCCGGCAGCGCCTTGCCCAGCAGCTTGGCCGCGGCCTCGACCTCTTTGGCGAACGCCTCGTCGGCCCCCACCGCGGCGATCCGAGAGCGGCGCAGCTCGCCCATGCCCAGGCTGGCCGAGGCCCGCAAGCCGATCAGGGAAGCGACGTGCTGGTCGTCGGCCAGCGCCGCCAGGATCTCGTCGGGCTCCTTCTTTTTCCGCTTGGCGGCATCGGCCTCGCTCCGCACCTTGCTCGCCTGCTTCTCGGCCGCATCAAAGTTCCTGACCGCATCTCCCAGGGCGTCCAGCGCCAGTTTCTCCTGCACTTCGGCGATCCGGCCGTGCTTGCCCGCCTCGGCGACGAGGGCCTCAACCTCTTCCTGGTAGGCTTCCGCCTCGGCGCGGGCCTTGGTCATGGCCCCGGCGGTGCGCTGGTCTTGCCGAGCCATGTCTTTGAGCCGCTTGTCCAGGCTGTCCTTCGCCAACTGGGAGAAGAACTGCCGCTTTTTCAGCAGCGCGAGGTCGGCCTTCGAGAAGGCCACTGTTTTCCGGTAGGCCGACATCGTGCTCTGGTTCTGGGTGATCGTGACGTCGATGTCCGCGGCCTTGGTCATCAGGTCCAGCCCCTGCGGGCCTCCGGCGGTCGCGCCGCGGTCGCGAAGCTCCTCGGAGCGCTCCAACAGGCCCTCGTTGGTCTTGGCCAGGGCGTCGATCTTGGCTTCCAGCTTCGCGATCTCGTCCTCGGCCGACTTGATCTTGGCGGCGAGGGCTTGTAGCTCCCGCTGGGCCTTGTCTCTTCGGTTGGCGGTCTGGTCGGCGGGGAGGCTCCCCAGGTCGGCGTAGAGTTTTGCCAGCGCCGCCCGGTCGCGAACGGACACCAACAGGTCCCGCCCCTTCCGCCGCGCCCGCGAGGCCGCCGACCGCATGCGTCCGGCCCCGGCGGCATGGTAGCGACCGATGGCCAGTTGGATCTGGCCCAACAGCAGATTCGCGTTAGCCTTTGTGGCGGTCGGCGCCTGTGGATTGTCGGCCAGGGCCTTGCCCACAAGCTGGCTGGCCGTTTTCAGGTGCTGGAGGGCATTGTCCGCCGGCGGCTTCGGCTGGGCCGACCTGGTGGTCGCCGCCAGCAAGCTGGCGTCGACCCGGGTCAGATCTCCGCTTTCGATGTCGAGAATGTACTGCGGGTCGGCCAGCAGGGTCGTCGCGCTGTTGTACCGCCTGCGGGCCTCGTCCACGCTCTTTGCCAGTCGCTTGCCGGCTTCTCTGGCCGGGTCTGAGCATCCGGCGAAAATGAGGGCAACCGACACTGCCGCCGTCAACCACTTCACACGTCGCACGGTCGCGGTCTCCTTCCTGCTGTCTGCTTCGATCGCGGCTGGCTTTGTATCACAAGCGCCCGGCCCACGCAACAGTGCGGCCGCGGCGCCGGCCGGGCGATCAGCCCTGCCCGCACCGGGCCCGCAGCAGCTCCAGCCCCGCGGCCGCCTGGTCCATCCGGCTGGCCACGTCCGCCGGCTTCCAGGGGGCGGCCGAGGACAACATCACCGAGCCGCCATCCACCTGCAAATCCACCGGCTCTTTCTGGAAGGCCGCGAACGCCTCGGCCAGCAGCGCGGCCGACTGCTCGCCCGAGATCACCAGCCATCCGCCCAGTTGCCCCAGCGGGTTCCGTACGGCCAGGGGGAGGTGGTCGGTGTCGGCCACGGACCACATCAGCACCGGCGGCAGCGGCAGGTCGGCCTCGGCCACAATGACGCTGTACCGGCGGACCAGGCGACGGGGGCCGTGACCGGCTTCGAAACGATAGTCGAACGCCCGCAGATGCCAGCCCTTGTGCCGCCCGTAGATCACGTTCTCCGCCCGGGGACTGTGCCCGGCCGCCGGCAGCACGAACGACGAGTAGCGGCGCGTCAGCTCGAACGGATCCCTGGCCGAGAACCTCAACTCCATCCCATAGGCGACGCGGGCCAGCCGGATCCGCCTGCGGCGTTGGAGCCATCCCATCGACGCCAACACAACCACCCCCGCCGCCAACGCCCCGATCAGGATGGCCAGGAAGACAAGTTGCATGGGCCTTTTCCGTGGGCTCGATCGAAAACGAGCGCCTGTCGGCACCGGAGCGGCAATCGGCAACGCCCGCTGGCGGACTCACTCGAACGGGGACGGGGCGGTCGTCGTTGGCTCCGGCAGTCCGGGAATCTTGTAGTCGATCCGGTAGCCCCCCACCAGCGGGTGCCGCAGCGACCGGATCCACTCCTCGACGAACTTGTAGTTCCGGTCGCGCGGGCTCAGGAACAGCGGCGGCGTGAAAGCCTTCGGGTGCGGCGCCTTGGCCAGCTCCGACGGCAGGCCGTACTGTAACAGCCGAGACATCTCCGGCTTGCCCCGATCGATCAGCTTCCGCCCGCCGGACCACTCGCTGAGGATGTAGAAGTTCGTATACACGACGCGATCGTCCTTCAGGGGCACGCTGAAGAGCCGCAGGCCCCCCTCACCCTTCACCCCGCCGTGGCAACTGGCCGTGGCACAGCCGCGGGAAACGATCGGCCAGACGCGGGTCCTGAACTGCCTGATGACCGCGGGATCGCTCTTGACCAGGATCTCGTCGCGCAGCGTGCTGTCCCGGTCGGTGTTCTCCAGGATGTACCTGGCCTGGGCGACCCTGGACATGGTGCGAAACCGCCTCTCCCCGCCGCGCTCGGCGAAGATGCCCACTCCCCGCATGGACTTGATGAACCGCTCCAGCAAGTCCTTGCGGAACTCGATCCGCACCCTGTCGTCGGCCCGCAGCTCCAGCAGCCGGATGCGGTAGACGTCTTCGGTCTTCAGCAGCCGCAGCTTGCCCAGGGCAGGCACGGCCGGGCCGGTGCTCGGCGGCGGCGCCGGCCTGGTCGTCTTGGCCAGGCGAATTTCCACCAGCCGCAGCAGCAGCTTGGCATTCTCGTGGTCGCTCTTGAGGGCGAGCACCTTCGTAAGAACGTCGCGGGCTTCGGTGAGCATCGCGTTGTCCGCCGCCCAGCGGGCCAGCGCGTAGAGACTGTCCGGGTTCTTCTGGTCGGTCTTGGCCAGGCGGCGCTGGTATTCGCTCTGCGACGTCTTCACGTCCTCGACGCTGGCGACGTCGTCCTTGGAGACGACCACCACGGCCCCGGCGCGAATCCTGACCTCGTATCCGTCGCTGGTCTCCGTCACCTCGCCGGTGAGCTTGCGTCCGTCCTTGAGTGTGACGACCTTCTCCGCGGCGGTGACGCACACCCACACGACCAGCAGCACCATCACAGTCAGCACCAGCGCGTGTTTTGGCCTCATGGCTCGACCTCTTCCCTGATCGAATTCTCCGCCATACCGCCGCCGGGCCGGCGGTGCGGCCGGCGGGGGCAGACATTGTCCTGTCGTCAAAGGCGGCAGTGGGATTCGAACCCACGAATAACGGATTTGCAATCCGTCGCCTTAGTCCACTTGGCTATGCCGCCGCACTGGTCGCAAGTATAGACGCAATCGCGTCCGCGTTCAAACCTCTGGGCCCGCTCTCGGCCGCTCTGCTGGCGCCGCTTGCCGGGCCTACCGGCTCCGGCCGGGCCTCTGCGCGCGGCCCCGTAGCAGCTCTTTGGCTCTATCCTCCAGGGCGGCGAACCCGCTGCGGAACCCGCCCAGGTTCCAGCCCTTGAAACGCCGCAGTTGGCGTATCTGAAGCAGCACGTCATTAAGTACGTCGGCATCGCTGCCGTACGCGGCCAGAAAGAACTGGAGCCGCTCCAGTTGCGCCCGCCACCAAGCCTCTGAATCTTCCGGCAGCCCGCGGATCAGCCGCTCGTATTGCTCGCTCGCGGCCTGGTAATCGCCCAGGCGGCGATGGCAGCGAGCGATTCCCCGGATGTTGTCGCCGTCCTTCGGCCTTTGCTTGTGCAGCCGCTCATACCGCCGCAGGGCGTCTTGGGCCTCTTCCTTGGTCCCGAACTCATACGCGCCGGCCAGGGCCTGGGCGAACCGGTACATCTTCTTGTCCTTTTCCGGATCGTCCCGGTACTTGCTCTCGGCAAACTTGTACAGCCGCTCGGCGAAGGCCTTGTAGGCCTGGCGGTACTTCGCCAGCTCCTTGGCCGAGCGCGGGTCCGTCCGGATCTCCAGCCGGGCGATGCGGGTGCGAATCTGGGCAATCGTCGCCGCCACCAGTTTCTCGGCGCCGCGCAGCGCCTGTAGCTCCCGGATGGCCTGCTCAGTCTGCCCGGATTCCAACTGGACGCGAACGACGAACTCGCGGCTGATGCTTTCGATGTCGGGCACGTCCGGCCACTGCTTGGGGGCGTCCCGGGCGGCCTGGATGGCTTTGGCCGGATCCTCGAGGATCTCCCGGTAGAGCTGGGCCTCCAGCAGGTGGCACTTGGCCGCCCAGGCGCGGACGAGCTTGGCCCGCGCCGGCGGGGCCTCGGCGAGGTACTTGCCGGCCCGGGCGCGATACTCTTGCAGCTCGCCCACCAGGCGCAGGGCCGCCCGCCGCGCGCCGTAGCCGGTGCCGTGATCGGCCAGGGCGCGCTGCACGCTCAGGTCCAGAATCCTGTAGGCGGAGTGCATCCGCAGCTCCGAGTCGCTCGGGACCTTGCTGAAGGCCACGATCGCCTCCGGGACCTGCCCGAGCGTCTCGTACTGGATCCCCAGATCGTAGTAGTACAGCGGGATCTTCGGGTCGGATTCCGCCCAGCCGCCCACCAGCACCTTCAAGGCGTCGCGGTAATTCTCGATGAAGCTCTCGTCCAACTGACGCGGCTCGAGGCCCTTTTCCTCCAGGTAGCCGTGGATGCTCTTGACGGCGTTCATGGCGGCGTCCTTGCCGCGGGGGTCGCTCTTGCCATACAACTGCGCGAACCTGCGGAAGTAGCTCGCCGCGGACAGATTCTGCCGCTGCGCGTTCTTGATCACGCCCAGGTACCACAGAGCCGTGGCGTGAATCTTGGTACCCTCGTACTCCTTCTTGTCGACGCTCTGGAACTTGGCCGCCGCCTCGGCGAGGGCCTGGGGCGTTTTCTTGTTGAAATACCAGATGCCAAGGGCGACTTCCGTTTTCGGCCCCCGCTTGCCGGGGTCGGTGCGGGCCAGCTTCGGGCCGATCACCTCCATGAAGGCCTCGCGGTACTCCGGGCGCTCGGCCACGAAGTCCAGCAGGACCTGCACGGACTGCCCTTCCAGCTCCGCCGCCCGCTTCGGGTCGGAGGCCTTAACCGAGGCGGCCTGCACCTCCAGCAGGCGGCTTCTCAGCAGGCTGGCCTGCATCTCGGCCGCCACCGGCCCCATGGCCTCCCGGCCGATCGTGGTGAAGTCCTTCTCGATGAACGTGTCGGCCTGGGCGAACTTTCCCTGCTCGATCAGGCACCGCGCCTGCTCGAACAGGGCCTTCAGCCGAACCGGCCCGGCGCCCTTGTCCGCCGCCCGTCTCAGCAGAGACATGGCGCTATTCCACTCTCCCAGCTCGCGCGCGGCCATCCCCGAAAGCAGCAGCGAGTCGAACTTCACGCCGCTGGCGTTGTCGCCCTCGTTGGCCCAGTCGGCCAGATCCTCCATCACCCTGTGCAGCAGCAGCTTGCGTTCGGTAACGGCCTCGGCCTTGCCGGAACGGGGCAGGACCATGCCACGATGGAAGCGGACCCACGAGCCGCGGTAGCGAGCCTCGGCGACCAGGGCCTCCAGCCGGTAGAGCATGCCGGTGACGATCTTGTCGTCATCCCGGTTCCAGTCGTCCAGCGTCATCTCCATCCGTCTCATCAACGGATCGAGAACGCCCAGGGCGCTCTTGGTGGCTTTCTCGACGGCCTGTTCGTCGCCGGCCCTGGCGAGAAAGTACTGGAGCCGTTGGACGGTGCCGCGGGTCTTGGTGATGCCCTCCGTAACCACGCGGTCGAGACTGTAGCGGTAGTGCCGCAGCAGCTCCCGGCCGGTCTTGGCGTTCCTGGTGAGCTTGATCAGCTCGTCCTGGCTGGCAATCGCCTCATCCAGCAGCTTGTTCCGGGCGTTTTCGTCCTCGATTCTCGCGGCCCCGGCGATCTTGGCCTGAATCCTCAGGAACTTGCGCTGGATGTCATCGGCCTTATCCGACAGCTCCGGCAGCGCGTTCAGCAGCTCGGTCATCTGGAGTTCTTTGAGCCTGGTGGCCAGGCGGGACTCGTCCAGCCTCTCGTACGCGCTGGCGGGCTTGCTTGGGTCCTGCCCCAGCGCAGGCCAGGTGAAGACCGCTGCCGCGGCCCATGCAGCCGCCCATCGGAATGTCTTCAACATCACCATCTTTGGCAAGCTCGCCGCCCGAGGCCGTCATTGCCCGCTGGCGGCCAGGCCGATCCGCTTGTAGCCGGCCACCAGTGCCTGGTTGAACGAGTTGACAACGTGCTGCCAGCGGACCTTGCCCATGGGCTTGATTACCACCGGCACCTTTTCCGGGTTTTCGTTCTCGGCGAACTGCACCAGGTAGCCGTACAGGCCGGCGGCGTCGTCGAACTTCAGCGTGGTCCCTTCGATGCGGAACTCGGCCCTGTCCAGCACCTTCGGGTCCGCGTGGGCATAGACGTTGATCTGGATCGGCTCCACCCAGGCGGTGGGCTTGGTATAGCCGCTGAGGTCCGGCAGGTTGGCCGGTATCAGCCCTTCGTCGATCCGGAACGTGCAGGCCAGCAGGAAGAACAGCAGCAACTGGAACACCACGTCGATCATTGGCGTCAGCGGCGGCTGCATCACCGGCGGGCCCTGCTGCTTGGCCCGCGCCTTGCGCGCGGAGACGTACCGGCCCAAGCCGTTGTCCGCCGGCTGTTGGCTGCGTCGGGCCGCCATCACGTCCCCTCCCCGCGCACGGCGGTGATGTACATCCTGCCCAGCCTGGCCTCTTGCAGAGCCTGAAGGACCGGCTCGATCTCCTGAAAGTAAATGCCCCTGTCGGCGCGGAGCTCCACCGTGAAGGCGCCGGAGCCGGCTTTGCCCTCGCCGGCCTCGCTGGACTCGGCTTGGCGCCGAAACTGGATCAGCCGGGCGATGAGGCCGTCGATGTCTTTCTTGTCGAAGCGGTCGACGCTGATGCGATATTCCCTGGCCAGACCGCGGAGCGTCTCATCTTCGTCAATTTCAGCATCGGTGTGCGGAACGACGTTGACGACGACTTTGTTCAGCTCGTACTCCTTGGCGACGTTCCTGTCCGGCTTTGGCAGCTCAATGCGGACGTACTCCTGCGAGGCAAGCTGCGTGGTCAGGATGAAGAAGATGATCAACTGGAAGGTGCAGTCGATCATGGGGGTCATGTTGAAGGCAACCCGCGCCCGCCCCGTTCTGTATACCATGCTTTGCGGCAAGGCCCGCCTCCTTCGGCCTGGATCTAACTGCCGTCCGACTCAGCCGGCTCGCCGCCGGCGGGCTTCCTTGCGCCCGGACGGAAGGTGGAGATGATCTCCTGCCCGATCACCGTGGCCTCGCTGGCGAGGGCATCGATCCGGTTGCGCATGACCGCGTACACGGCCAAGGCGGGGATCGCCACGATCAGGCCCCAGAAGGTCGTCACCAGGGCCGTGCCGACGCCGCCGGCCAGCTCGCCCGGATTCGGTATCCCCTTCTGCTCCACGATCTTGCTGAACACCTTGATCATGCCGTAGACCGTGCCCAGCAGCCCCAGCATCGGCGAGACGTTGCCGATGATGTTCAGCAGTTCGATCTTCCGCAGCAGCTTGGTCGTCCGCTCTTCCGTGGCCTCTTCCAGGGCGCGCTCCATGGCCGAGTAGCCGTGACCCGCCTCCGTCACCGCTTGGTGAACCACGTACGACAGAAAGCTCGGGTCGCCGGCGGTGTACTCGATCATCTCCCGGTACTGCTTGGCTTCGACGAAAGAGCCGATCTGCGCCCGTATCGGCTCGGGAACCATGTTGAGCCGGCGAATGCTGATGAAGTGCTCGATAATGATGGCCCAACTGGCGACGTCGACCAGGATCAGCAGCCAGCCGATGGGCCCGCCTTTGATGATGAACCAGTCAAAGTAGCTGGTCACTTCGCCCTTTGTCTTGCCGGCCTTGGCCTCCTGGGCCATGGCAGCGCCCGTAAACCACAATAGCACCAAGGCTGCAATCAGCAGGCAAATCCATGCTCTATGAACCATCTGTTCTCCTCGTATTCTCCGCCGCCGGCAGCGTCTGCGGCATTTCAATCCCGCTCTTTCCTGGTTCTGGCCAGGGCGGCTCTGGCCTGTTCGGCCGCCGGCGATCCGGAAAAGCCGCTGACGACGGCCGAGTACGCCGAACGGGCCGCCCCCAGGTTCCCCAGGCGCTCGTTGACCTGCCCGGCCGAGAGCAGCGCGTGCGGGGCTTCGTCGCTGGCGGGGAAAAACACCACCGTCCGCATCAGATTCAGTCCCGCCCGCAGAAGCAGCTCGCGGGCGTCCTTGGGGTCCTTCTCCCGTTTGGCCAGCTCCGACTGCGCCCGCCCCAGCAGATACAGCGCCGAGGGCAGGTCGCCGGCCCGGAAGACCTTCAGGTTCTTCTTGACGGCCTGGGCGACCTTTTCGCACTCGCCCCGCTGGAGCCACGTATTCGCGCTCCGCAGCAGCGCGTTGGCCGAACTGGTGCGGGCCAGGGCCGCCGGCGGCGGCGTGCCGGCCGTCGGTCTGCCGCCGGAGGTGCCCAGGCTCTCTCGCAGGGCCTGGGCTTGGCCGATCCGCCCCTGCCGCTCGTGCAGCTCCGCCAGAGCCAGAACGATCGCCCCGCGATAGGCCGCCGAGGAGATCTGCTTGGCCTTCCCTTCCAGCAGGGCGACGGCCCGGTCGTTGGCCTTGCTGCCGGCCGGGGGAAGCTTCCTCGGGCGAAGGTCCAGCGTCCCCTTGGTCACCCCGGCCGCGTCGACCATCGCCAGCCACAGCTTCAGCGCCTCATCGATCTTGCCGGCCGCCGCCAGCGCCGCCATTCGCCGGTATTGAATCAGCCTCTTCCGCCAAGGCTTGTCGGTCGCCGTCGCCGCCGCGAGGTATGCCGCCGCCGCCTCGTCATACTTGCCCTTGGCGAAGAGTTCCTCGGCGGCGTTGAAACGCTTCTCCCCGGTCAGCGTAACGCTGGCCAGCTCCCGCAGCGGCTTGCTGGGCCGGCTCCCGAGGGTTCGGAAGGCGATCTGCCCGTTGTCGACGTCGGTGACCGTCACCGGGTCGTACACCAGCCCGCTGGTCAGCTTGACCACGTCGCCGGGGGCCTCGGCCGCCACCAGCAGGCAGGCCGAGGCCGCCAGCGCACACGAAGCTTTTGCCATCCGGGTCAGTTTCATTCGCTTCACTTAATAATCTTGAAGTCGCCCCGGTTCTCCTTGGCGATCCGGCGCATGCTATCGACAGTCTCCTGCATGCCCTTGAAATTATAAAGGATGGGATTGACCTGGACCTGGCGCGCTGCCTTGTTGTGATCCCGCAGCCAGGCGACCACCGCCTCGTTGCCGCGCAGGGTCTCCCCCGTGCGAGGTTCATACACGGCCCCCGCCCCCTCGAAACCCGCAAATTCACCGTCGGTGAGGATGTATATCAGCTTGCCTTTCCGATCATCGGGCAGTTGCTTGAACAGCTCGAAGGCCCTGGCCAGCGCCGGGATCGGGCTGGAGCCGCTTCCGCCGGCCTGGGTCTCCCTAAGGAACTTGCCCGCGCCTCTCGTGAAGATCTCGGTGGCGGTTACGAGCCGCTTAGGGGGGTTCTCCTGGAGCTTGCCGATCCCTTTAGAGAAGAATATCACGTGGAACATTTGCGCCGGCTCCAGCCGACCGATCGAACGCAGCATCTCCTGCCGGACTTCGTCGAACCCTCGGTACATCGAGCCGCTGTTATCGACGATGTAGATGATGTAGTAGGCGTTCTTCCGGATTCCGAAGAACCTGGTCCGGGGCCCGCCGCTGCCGCCCGGGGTCAGGCCGAAAGGCGCCGACCGCCCGCTGGCGGAGTCGCCCAGGGCCCCGTAAATGCTGATCTGCTTTTCGGTCTCGCCGGTGTCGGTGTTGGCGATCGTCGAGTCGCGCCGGGACCACGCCGCCTGGTTGGTAACCTCCAGCGACCGGGCCTCCAGCTCCGGGTTGCTCTGCCCCGGATTGATCCGGTCGGTCAGACGCTCCACCACGTCCAGGTCCGGGGTGCCGCGGATTTCGGCCCGCACCCCCTGCTCGCGCATCACGATCACGATGAACGCCAGGATGACCAGCACCCCGGCGTGGAAGAACGCGCTGATGACCCAGGGCATCACCTTGGCCATCACGCCCATCAGCGCGTCCTGGCCGTCGTCGAGGACCTCCTGCTCGGCCGGCCCGCCGAGCGGGGTGGGCGGCTCGACCTGGCCAGTCTCGTCGGCGGCGCCCGGCACCTGCGGCCGCGGCAGCGACGCCACGCCCGCCGGCACCTGGACCTTTGCCCTGCAATACGGGCACTTGACCATGGCCGCGGGCTCCGCCTCCGCGCTCAGAAGCCTGCCGCATTTCTCACATCGAAATTCCACGGCCACGAGTCAACTCCCGGCTATGCAGACACGCAAAGGCAGCCGGCAGCGTAAACCTCACTACCGACGACTTCAACGGTTATCCGAAGCTCCGTCGCGTGCGATATCAGGCGGGCCAGGCGTCCGTGTCGGACCGCCTGGAGATGGGGCCCGCTGGGGCAGGTGAATCGACTCACCCGCCCGGAGAGCTTGTTGCACATGCATCCTATTCGCCCGAAAACTCGCCTCGCAAACGCCCGCGAGAGCACTGGGCCAACTGAATCCATTGTATCAATCCGCCGATGCATCTGCCAAGGGGCAAATTAGCCCCAGCTTCGGCTTGGGAACGGCCGCCGGGTTGGTTAGAATTCGCCTGCCGGCGGTCTTTCCGGCCGCGAGGGTGGCGGAATTGGCAGACGCGCCAGGTTTAGGTCCTGGTCCCGAGAGATCGGGTTGCGGGTTCGAATCCCGCCCCTCGCATGAGAACAGACGTCCGCGTCAGTGCAGATGCCCAGGAGCCGACGACCTTGGCAAAGCAGGTATCCCCAGGCGAAACCGACCCGGCGGGCAGGCCGGAAGACGAGGCGGTGGTGATCGTCCCGGCCGCTGCCGCCGACGCCGCCGCCGCCGGCGAGATCACGCGGGAGGCCTTCGACGGCGTGTCCATCGACCAGGCTATGGAGAAGTTGGCCGGGCCGGCCGCCATGGCCTGGCAGGACGCCAAGGCCGAGGAGGTCCGACGCGAGATCCGGCAGTCTCCCGACGAGTGCTTCGTCGCCAGGGTCGGCGGCCGGGTGGTCGGGTACGTCACCACGCGTTGCGACAAGCTGCTGCTGCGCGGGCAGGTCCCCAACCTGGCCGTCGATGCCGGCCACCGCGGCAAGGGCATCGGCCGGAAGCTGCTGCAACGCGCACTGGAGCACTTTCGAGAGGCCGGCATGAAGCAGGCGAGGATCGAGACCCTCACCACCAACCCCGTCGGCCGGCACCTCTACCCCGCCGTCGGCTTCCGGGAGGCCGCCCGCCAGATCCATTACGTCATGCGACTGAACTGAGCCGCTCATTGCCCTGCCCTCAGCTTCCCGCAGACCATTCACTTAGTAGCCCCACGCCGGCGAGTCCGGCTTCAGGCATTGCCGGGCGTCGTCCCAGTCGGACACAGCCGTCCGCTCGGCTTCCCGCGGCCGGATGGGGCAGCGCGCACACGGCGGCAGGCCGTCGATCCCCTCGGCCAACAGCTCCGCGATCACGTCGAAGCAGTCCTTCAGGCGGAAGCAGATCACGCGGGCGGCACCGATGGTCGTGTGTCTCTGTAGCCCGCGCCGCTCCATCAGGCCGGCGTACCGCGTCGCGTCCGTAATCGGGCAGCCCTTCTCCCGCCACGACCAGGTCCGCCCTTCCACCATCCTGCCGTCGGGCAGCTTGACCGGCAGGGTCGACGTCCGCCGCCCCAGGCACGGGGCGCCGGTGGTCATCTCCACCACGTGGTGGAAGGTGTTGGAGCGATAGTCCACCCCGATCAGTAGGCCGCGGCCACCCTCCCGGCCGAGCAGGCCCAGGGGCGAGTCCGGCCCGCAGGTGAGGGTGCGATGGTGGAACTCGATGTAGCGGCGGGCGTTCTTGCCCCAGGCGGCGAAGGCGTGCGTGGGGTGCAGGCTGCGCCAGACGCCCGGCATCCGCCAGAAGGCGTGGGGAATCGCCCCGTTCGTGGTGGGCGTGGTCAGCGGGTCGAAACAGCCCTCCCCGCCGGCGGCGAACGCCTTGCCGTGGTTGAACGAGGGCATCAGCAGCGTGCCTTCCGGCGTGAGAACCTGCATCAGCGCGGCGATGACGGTCGGTGCCCCGCCGACCACGTGGCCGAAGCTGCTCAGTGAGGAGTGCACCATCACGCCCTCGCCGGCCGAGAGTCCCAGCCGCCGCAGGCCGGAGACGATCGTCTCCCGCGTGACCTTCGGAATGTCCGCCGAATCGCTCATCTCAGGCGCCATTGTAACCGCCAACCTCTTTATCGCGATTTGCCACGGCCGGGTTTAACTTGCATCCGGGCAATGTCTCCTCCCCCGCCGGCCGCGCCCGCGTGCCCGCCGGCCGCAGGGCGGAATGCAGCAATTGCACAATCGAATAATCCAGCAATAGGGAGAAAGACCCAAGGCAAACCCAGCCGCGAACAGCGCGAACGAAGCAAGCCGCCGGCGGTGGACAGGAACGCAAAGACCTGCCTGCTTGCCTGCCGCCGCTGGGTAGGCGTGCCGGAGGCGGGCAGGTAGGAACGCAAAGACTGTTGCCTGTCCAGCCTTCGCAGCCGAAGCGACTGCTTCGGCGGAGTAGGCTTGCCCGTTGGTGCCATGCTTCTGCAGCAGAAGCATGCCACCCTGTGTTGCGTAGTCCTGAACGCAACGACCCGCCTGCTTGCCTGCCGCCGCTGGGTAGGCCTGCCGGAGGCGGGCAGGTTCGCAAAGACTTGCCTGCCTGGCCGGGCGCCGTTGCCCGGGCGGGTAGGTTCGCAACGTTTCGCAACGATTCGCAACGATTCGCAACGATTCGCAACGATTCGCAACGATTCGCAACGATTCGCAACGATTCGCAACGATTCGCAACGTTTCGCAAAGATTCGCAAAGTTTCGCAACGGGGTCCAAAACCCCCAAGCCCTTGGGCCGCACCGCGTTGCGGATTTCAACGTCCGATAACCTTGATTTTCCGTTCACGTCCGGGCTCCGCCTTTGCCGTTGCTGTTCCCTATTCCCTATTCCCTGGTCCCTAGTCCCTGTCTTTTGCCTATCTTTCCCAGATGGCCGGGACCGAGCTGTACCGTTCGCAACCATTCGCAACCGTTGAGTACCGTTGAGTACCGTTGAGTACCGTTGAGTACCATTGAGTACCATTGGGAACCGTTGGGAATCGTTCGGAACGGAGCCGAAATCCGTAAGTCCTTTTTCGCTAACATCTTGCTGTTTCTTCTTCTTTGATTCGCTCGAATTAGCTTTTTTTCGCCGCATTCGCGTTCTCTATCTTGCCTACTTTGCCCAGACGGGCGCATTGGCTTTGTTTCGTAGTTCTTGCCTTTTCCGCATTCCGTGTTCCTGGTTCCCGGTTCCGGTCTTCCGGTCCCACGGTCTTCCTGTTGCCCGTTGCCTGGCTCATGCACTTTTCAAAGAGCGTCGGGGCGCAGTATCCGCGCCCTTCGTACTTACAGGGCGCGTTCACGTATGCGCGCGGGGCTGTTGCTCAAAGGGGCCGGGGGAGGGGGTTTCCCCCCGGGCGGGCATGCAGAATTCTCACAAGGT
>Ga0315541_1001025_pt1 | contig 27370 bp, 26 predicted proteins | sample SalMarSW160190MG_FD_203095 | JGI IMG/M metagenome (GOLD analysis project Ga0315541, IMG submission 203095) | Salt marsh sediment microbial communities from the Plum Island Ecosystem LTER, Massachusetts, United States - Salt Marsh Sediment SW1601-190 ...
GAGAGGCAAGTCAAGGGAGATAAGCCACCCTTGACTTAACCTCTCAATTCTTTTATACTTTAAGAGAATTAAATGACCTAGCTCAAACATCAAGATAGGGGTATCTAAAAATGGTTTTAACTATGAATACTAAGAAGCTATATTATGTATTTAAAAATAATTTGCTAGGAGAAATATTCTGTTTAGTGTGATAAAAGTTTTTAAGAATATACGTAAGAATTTTTGTACTGTATTTAAAAGAACTAAACTTAAAGCTATTCATGAAGATGATTTATTATCAATGTTAGATAATCTTGGCATCACTGAAAAAATACAAAAAGGGGAGTACAGATGTGAATATTGCAACAAGATTATTAGCCTTGATAATCTTTGGTGTATAAGAAAAAAAGATAACAGAATACAACTTATATGTTCAAATTATGATTGCTTAAATAAGCTTCAAAGTGGTTAGGTGAGAATATGAATATTATAAAAAATGTATTTGCATATATCGGCAGTTTAACAGTTTTAATATATTTCATAAAATTGCTATGTGAAGTATTACCCAATCTAGACAAAATAAAGGCACAAATTTATACTCGTATTTCAACCTACTTTAAACACAAAAAGTTAGAAAAGCGAGCTATTGCTAGCAATATTGAAAGTGTGGTTAATTCTGTTGTAAAGGAAATAAAAAATGAGTTGCCAAGAGGATGGATATATAAAACCTCCATCGAATGGGTTAAGAATGATAATTATGAAGATTTAGATGAAAATGAAAACATTATCAGAATGCGTCCTTTAGAAAGCCAAGATTTAAATTTAATGAATGGTGTATTTTTCTATTTTACAAAAACATTATTTCCAGGCACAAAAGAGATAATACCGGAAATTATACGGAAATCTGCAATACTCCAAATTTCGCGACGTACATTAAATAAGAAACATCCATATGTCGTGAAAAAATTTGAGAAGCAATTTATTGATGGAGCTATAAAATTAAACAATATTATTTCAGAATATATTGGGAAATTTGATGCTTTAGATCAAAAAGGATTTTTCACTAGTGCATATCTACGGGAAGCCCATGAATTAGCGAACAAAGTTAGATATAGTGAACTCAGAACTCAAATCAAAGATGAACTATCCAGTATTTTATCACATATTCAAAAATTTCTGAATTTATACTCAACGACCCATGCTTCTGATGAATTTTGGTATAGAATCGGTAAAGCCAATAGTTACGGTTTCTTATTAGTAGCTCGCCCATTTCATCCATCTACAAAGCCATACGTTAAGAGAGCGAATGAACACTTGGCAAGAGGTGTTCAAAGATTGTATGTAATGGGCGTTAATCAGGAGAGGCGTTTTTTTAAACAAGTAGTCAATGCAATATCTAGAGATACCAAATATAAATTGTTAGAACTTTTTCATTTAAACAAAGATTACCGAGGCGAGTCTGGAGGTATCGCTGCAATCTTTGATTCTAGCTTAAACCAAAGGGAAACTGAACAGAGAGTTGAAGATTTTTTTGATGATTCTGGATAATTAGAAATCAAATGACAACTAAATCAAATTAAATGGTGTCTCTAGGGCTTAGAGGGCATTGATAATTTAATTTTTGACATTTTTCTCTCACGAATATTCTGAATCGACATCAACTGCTTTATAACATTTTTCAAATCCTCATAGGTTAAATAATCACAAACTCTGTATAAATCTTGAATTAACTTCATATCCATTTTAAATTACCAATTATGTTATAAGGATAATGGAAAACAACACTTACATCAAGAGTTTGAACTCGCTTTGAATAAATGCAAAGCATAATTGATTTAATAGTGTTACAAAATTCATTCAGAAGAAAGAATATAGGAAGGGATATAATATTTTTCTTATTAACAAAATATATATTGAAACTTCTGAGGAATTCAGTAGTTATTTTTGCTTTTAAGACTTAAGTGAACCCTTTAGAAATGCAGGCACACAAAGGGCGTTGCGGAAGACCCGAAGGGTATACAGCCGACCGACTGTGACTGTTTGGGTGGGGTAATACGGCTTGCTCTTGGGTTAGCAAGAAGTGGACGAGACTGAGCAAAGTTATTTTTAATTTCCATTTTTATTCAGGGCGACGAAAAAATAAATTTAACTCCTTTTATTTAAAGCGAAGTCTCGGACACTGCCCGCCACAGCTAACTCGTGGGCGTCGTCTAAGCGAAGCGAAAGCAAGACCACAAAGAGACCGCTACAGAGGGCATGAAGCCGACGTCTGAGCGTTAGCGAGGGCGAGGCTTTCTCCTGTGGCGGGCGGCAAGCCGTATGGGTGGGGTGGTGGAATTGATTTATGTTGTCTGAAAGATAGTATTTTCAAAGGTTAGGCGGAGAGTTCGAAGTTTGTACGGAAAGGGCACTTTATTTGCAAAGCAAATAAAAGTTAATTAGTTAATAGTTGATTGGTTTATTAGGTGAATAGTTTAATACTCGGTGCTAATTTAAATGAGGATTAATTTTGGCACAGCCTCTATAGGCTGATGACTATGTCATCATCCCCTTGACTTTTAAATTTTTTTAATCTAAAATTTTAATATCAAAAAAGGGAGATATAAAATTTAAATGTTTAATCATAGTTTATATAATAGTTATTTATATAATTAGCAAAGGGGGTGATATTTCATGAAAAGAAAAGATCGAAAATCGGGTGTAGAACGCAGAAGTGGCCAAGATAGGAGATCTGAAAAAGAGCGCCGCTCTGAAGTAGAACGAAGATCGGGTGTAAGCCGCAGGGAGTTTGATGATCCGAATTACAAAGGACCGGAGCGTAGAAGTGGTAAAAATAGGGGGTCTGGAAAGAACAGGAGAAAATCTGAAGAAAAATAATGAGATGTTTTTTAATTTATTATTTATTTATTAAATATGTGAAGACTTTTTAAATGGAGGTAATTATGGGAGGTGCTAAATCTTTTTAATAAATAATATAATTGGGCAACCAGCTGAGTTACAGTTGGCATATATGGTAGGTCAACTTTTGGGGCTTCTTTTTACTGGCTTCGTGTTATTCTTTACTTGGGATTGGCTATTTTTGACTCAGCACCGAGAACGTGGAATAATTGGAAAAATTGGTTATGGATTAGTGTTGATTTTCTGGCTTATTTTTTCTGCGGGAGTAGCATTTTTTGCATACAGTGATAGCCCTGCATTTTGGTTACCACTTGTAATAGTTATTATTTTTTGTTTTGTTAAGAGAAAGAAATACAAAAGATTGGGAAACGAAACAGCAAAGGAAGAAAATTTGTATTATCAGGAATTAAAAAGATTTAGCTTCGAGTCTATTTTAATTCTTTTAAAAAATTTATTAGTTTTACTTCTACGTATGCAACCTTATCATCCGGAAGTTCATCCAGATCCTCTATATATTGCAGGCTGTAGATTTGAGGGAACAGAATACCTTTACCACCTTTTTTCTCAAAGCTACGAACATTCTCCACATAATCGTCTATTAAAACTCTGTTTCTTCCAGCTAACCATCCTTTATCAGCGTTACCCATGAAATGTTTATATTTTCCCAGATTGTTTTCATCCAACCATCTTTTCTTGCCTTTATAACTTCCAGGATATCTAGGAGGGTGAGAACAAAAGATAATCGTAGAGGCATATTTTTCTACCATATTCATCAATTCATCAACATAAGAAAATTTTCCAAGATTAAGCCAAAAATCCTCTTCGTTTGCTATCTCACCCCAAAAAGCATCGAGATCCACCCCTATCGATCTATATAGGTTCCACCCATCCAGCATTCCCAGTTTTACACCAAAAAGGTCGCTAACGCCTTTTCTAAAATTTGCCAAAACTCCATCCATATCTATTATAATCAAATCAAATTTATTCATTTAATTATTTCTCCTGTATTCCAACTTTCTTCAATTCTCTAACTGCTCGTTCTGGAGCCACAGGGTTGATGAAGATATTTGAACCCATCTCAAAGCCTGCAGTTATAGTAAGTTTAGGCAGTATCACAATATGCCAATGGTAGTTCTTGTAGACCTTTGCTGTAGGAGCAGTAGGAGAGGTATGTAGAAAGTAATTAAAAGGTGGCTTTTCTAAAAGTTCGTTATATTTATGGAATACATCCTGAAATATTTTTGAAAGCGAGTCTATCTCCGAATCATTTATTTCCTCAAAGCATGGTACATGTTTCAGCGGATAGATGACGAGTTCATAAGGTGCTGTGGAAGCGTAGGGGGCAAGTGCGATGAAATCTTTATTCCTGATGAGTGTACGTTCCTCATTGTATGACCTCAGGATAAAGTCGCAAAAAGGACATTTCACTGACTCTTTTACTGCAATAAGTTCTTCTTCTATTGCGGGGGGAATCAGGGGGAGGCCAATAAGTTGAGAGTGAGAGTGTGGCAGGGAGCCTCCAGCAATCTTCCCATGATTTTTGAATATAAGTATATATTTAAGATTTTTATCCCCTCTCAGGGATAGATATCTTTTTCTATACATTTTTATTATTAGTGAAATTTCCTCTCTATCCATATTGAAGAGATTTTTTTTGTGGTAAGGGGTTTCAACGATAACCTCATGGGTCCCAGAGTTACGAAGCTTATAGGATAATCCGTTGAAAATTTTTTCTACTTTGTCATCCGGAACGAGTGCAGGATATTTATTTGGGACTACTCGTATCTTCCAACCAGGCTCATTGGGCTTTCCACTAATCCTGAAAGAGTCAATCTCAGGCGGAGTCTTTTCCTCCCTTCCTTCACAGAAAGGACATTTTCTCTTGTTCCCACCTTCTTCTATTCCGTTGTAAAAAGCGTGAGGTCTCTTTGCTCGTCCATCTGCTATTATTACCCATCTGTTATGGATAGGATCCTTTCTAATCTCTCCCATCTTAATATCTGATATTTATATTAGGGAAGAATGTCAATAGTGAAATTTTAATTCGAAAATATTATATTTTGCAAAAATGGGTTATTTACAAACGTTTTTATATTCGTATAATACTTATTAAAAAGTAGTGATAAAAATGGATTTGTAAAAATGAGTTTTTAATTTTGAGCAATTAAAATGAAAATAATAGGGTCTATTGTTAACGCTGGAGCAGTAATGTTAGGGAGTACCATAGGTCTTTTAGTTCGTTCCAGATTACCAGATAGAATAACGAAGGTTACTTTTCACGGTGTGGGCTTATTCACCTTATTCCTTGGTTTTTATATGGCGTTAAAAACTGCGAATTTTATTATTTTGATTTTTGGTATCCTCATCGGTTCTATAATCGGTGGAGTTATCGATATTGATAGGTACTTAAATCGGTTTAGTGAATATCTAAAAAAGAAGATAAAAACAAAGAGTGAGAGTTTCTCTGAAGGGTTAATGACTGCCTTTTTGCTGTTCTGTATAGGTTCGATGACTATTTTAGGAGCAATTGAGGAGGGATTAGGAGGTTACCCTCATTTATTATTTGCAAAGTCTGTAATGGATGGATTCTCTTCAATCGCTCTATCAGCAACACTTGGTATCGGAGTTATGTTTTCAGCCATCCCTTTACTTATTTATCAGGGAGGTCTGACGTTATTTGCAGGATTATTTCAGAATATCTTATCTCCTCCTGTGATAAATGAAATTACAGCAGTTGGTGGATTAATACTGATTGGATTGGGTATAAATATTTTAGAGATCAAAAAGTTAAAGGTTGTAAATATGTTGCCCGCTCTAATTGTAGCGGGTATTTTAGCATATTTAATTTTATAAAAGTTGGACAGTTAGCCGGTTGGTCTGTCAGTCAGTAATAAAACTCTATAAACTCAATAAACTAAATCCAAATCCCCAAATCCTAAACCCTATCGTTTCTTCTTAAGGTCCTCTTTTAAGAGTTCTCGTGCGATTATCAATTTCATTATTTCGTTCGTTCCCTCGTATATCTGGGTAATCTTTGCGTCCCTCATCATTTTTTCAACAGGATACTCCTTCATATATCCGTATCCACCGAGGACCTGAACAGCTTCTGTGGTGACCTCCATTGCTACATCAGAGGCGAACAGTTTAGCCTGTGATGAGATCTTGCTGATATTGGATGCACCGGAATCAATATACCTTGCAGCCTGATAGGTGAGGGCACGGGCTGCTTCCACCTTTGTCGCCATATCCGCCAGTTTTATTTGGATTGCCTGAAACTCTCCAATCTTTTTACCGAATTGCCTTCTTACATTCGCATAGGACACAGCTTCATTAAGTGCTCCCTGCGCAATACCTACTGCCTGGGCTGCGATCCCTGCCCTTGTTCTATCAAAAGTTTTCATAGCTATCATAAAGCCCAATCCTTCCTTCCCAAGCAGATTTTGTTTTGGCACCTTACAATCAGTGAAAACCAACTCCCTTGTTGGAGTTGCCCTTATTCCCATCTTATCTTCCTCTTTACCGAATGAAAATCCTTCCATGCCTTTTTCAACAATAATTGCTGATAGCCCTCTCATTCCTTTCTCGCGATCTGTTAATACAATGACTACATAATAATCTGCCTCTCCTCCATTGGTTATGAATATCTTGTTCCCGTTTAAGACGTAATGATCGCCATCCTTATCTGCTTTTAGTTTTACGTTTCCTGCGTCAGAGCCTGCCCCTGGTTCGGTAAGAGCAAAGGCTATCCACTTCTCACCGGATGCAATTTGAGGAAGGTATTTCTTTTTCTGTTCTTCACTACCAAAGAGTATAAGTGGTGCGGCTCCAAGGCCATTTGCTGCATAAGCAGTTGCACTTCCTCCATCCACAATGGAGAGTTCTTCTATGGCTAAAACCATCCCCATAATTCCCATTCCAAGTCCTTCATACTCCTCCGGGATAAAAACACTGAGTAAATCCGACCTTCCGAATTCCTTCCGTATCTCGGGGGCCAAGTAACTTTTCCTATCCATTTCTTCCCTCAATGGTTTTATTTTCTCCTCTGCAAGGTTTCTTGCTACCTCTTTTATCATTTCTTCTTCTTCTGATAGATTATATAACATAAATACCTCCCATCTATTTCATCAAAATCATAAAAAGCTTTTTTGATGAAAAATTGAAAAAGGAAAATTTTAAAATACAAAATTGTCACATTCTTGGAAGTTATTTCTTTTTCCTATCGTTTTTCAATTTTCAACTTCTGTTTTCATTTTAGTGCATTTTCTGAAAAAATTCAAGGTTGTTTCTTAAAATAATGGTTGGTCTGTTGGCATGTTAGTCTGTTAGTAAAATAAAGAACTTTAATATATAGAATACATATATATTCCTAAATCCCAACTCAGAACTTCGAACCAAGAACTCAGGATTTATTCCCGCCTTCAGTCCTCTGTCTTCAGTCTTTCATCTCCTGGCAATCTACATTTTTCACTTTTCATTTTGCATTTTGCAATACTCAAGCTCCCCCCTTGACTATCCAAAGTATTTTTATTATCACTCTTTTATGAACAATAAAATCAAGGCATTTGGTGTAATAGCGATATTGATTGTAGGGATTATAGTGTACAATCTCCCGATTTCGATTTCTTATGCGCAGAAGATAACTCTTTCTATCTTTACCATAGCCGCTCTTTTATGGATGACAGAGGTTATTCCTCTTTATGCAACTGCTTTTGTTATTGTTCTCCTTGAGACATTATTTTTAAGAGATTTTCCAATTGGAACCTTTTTCCATTCATTTTTTGAACCTATTATAATTATCTTTCTTGGCGGGTTTGTTTTAGCTACTGCATTCCAGAAATATGGTGTTGATTCAATATTAGCACGCGTGATTTTATCAAAGACTCCTCCAACTCCCTTCGCCATTCTTTTATCTGTTATGTTTATCACTGCAGTTCTATCTATGTGGATAAGCAATACTGCTACAACAGCACTTATGATAGGTGTTTTAATCCCAGTGTTAAGGGAACTTGAGGATGCGCGTTTCAGGAAAGGATTAATCTTGAGTATACCATTTGCTGCCAATGTGGGAGGTATTGCTACTCCAATTGGAACACCACCAAATGCAATAGCTATAGGAATTTTAGCAAAAAATGGGGTTGATATTTCTTTCCTTAAGTGGATGGAACTTGGGCTTCCTATTTCAATATTCGGGATAATAATGATTGCCATTCTACTTTACTTGATATTTAAACCCACAACTCATAAACTATTTATTCCTCTTCCGACAAAAGTTCCCCTTAAAGCTACTCAAAAACAGATCATTGCCGTTGGAATTCTGACAATTCTGCTCTGGTTGACTGGACCCCTGCACGGATACAGTTCCTCTGTTGTTGCTCTTATTCCCATAGTCATATTTTTCGGTTTTGGTTATTTGAGGAGAGAAGATTTCAACAGTATTGGTTGGGATATATTGATGCTTGTGGGTGGAGGTTTAGCTTTAGGGACTGCAATGCAACAGACCGGGTTATCTTCCTGGATTGTAAGTCAAATTGACCCAACAAGATTTGGGATTATCTGGTTAGTGGTTATATTTACCAGTGTAACCCTTATTTTCACCACATTTATGAGTAACTCCGCAACTGCTAATCTTCTTATTCCACTTATGGTTAGTCTATCCGTAAGCCCATTAATTTTATCTATTGTCGTTGCAGTAAGTTCTTCTTTTGCAATGGCTCTTCCAATTTCAACCCCTCCTAATGCTATTGCATATGGTTCTGGAGAGATTAAGGTGAAGGATATGGCAATAGTAGGGGTTTTGATTGAGGTAATAGCGCTGGTATTTATGGTATTTGTTGGACAATATTTAATAAAATTTTTGATAGGAGGTTAATAATGGAATCTGCTAAAAGAGAACGTTGTCCAGATTGTGGAAGTATGGAATTCATCAACAATATTTGTATAAGAGAAGGTGAACCAATCAACGTCTTTGTCCAATGCTCAAAATGTGGTTCATTTGTCGCAAGATACACAGTAGATTGTTATACTTCTAATAAAAGATATGAATCTTTATTACAATTTGTTTCCAAGCGTTGTTTCGACAGTGGGAGGATTACAAGCAAGAGACTCAAATCTTTTGACGAAGAAATAATGGAGGAATTCGAACACTGTAAACAGCTAATAAAAGAGAATGAGGATAGAAAAAGGATTGAGGAGATAATAAGCAAGTCAGAGGAGGAGAAATGATTTTTTCTTTAATACTCTCTTTCGTTAATCTTTCAGTTGCTACATCAGAGCGTTCAAGAGCTCTCTATTCAAATCCCGCAGGTCTCTCTATACATCCATCCCCAGAAATATCCATTAGAACAGAAGATTTCTGGCTTTCAATGAACATTCCTTTCTTTGGATCGGCATGGGGAGTTCGACTAATGGGTGATTCTATAGAATATATGGTTGGGGGAAGTCCCTTACATTTCAAGGATAAGTTATCCATTGGCTATTCGTATTTCTCCTGGAACGATAGATATACCATTGGAGTAATGGCTAGGCCCACATGGTGGAGCTCACTCGGAATCACAACAACCTTTCCAGGCAGAGATGGTTATGACTTTAATGTTGGTTTTGCTCTTATGCCTGGATGGAACAGGCTCATCTTGTCTTCCGATTTTTATCTCGACAAAGAAGAGAATGATTTTAATTTAAGTGTAAAGTGCTTGAGTGGAATGCTTGAAATATTAGATGGAGTAAAATTTTCTATTGCATATCTTCCAGAAAAGGATGATTTCAAAACGGGTGAGATATATGGAGGATTAGAGTTTTCCCTGGGTAATTTGCTCTTAGGTGGATACTCATCTTTTGAAGGTGAGACAGAAGGTATTGTAACTGCTTCATTCATTCCATATCCTACCTTAATGCGAGCAAAACCTCGTTCTGTAATCGTTGAAATTGAAGGAGATTATCCTGAAGCCCCTGAAATTAAACGTCTGTTTGGAAGAGAACATTCGTTTTATCATCTATTGAATCTTCTCGTTTATATTCGAGACAATAAAAAGATAGATTCTGTTGTAGTTCACCTTAAGAGTAATTCTTTAGGTCTTGCTCAATCAGAGGAAGTTAGAGAGCTCCTTAAAGAGATAGCAAAGGGTAAGTTTCTTATCGTGTATGCTCACTCCCTTGGTTTTAAAGGGTTGTATATTGCATCATGCGCAGATTTGATAGCAGTTACCCCGGCAGGTAAGGTATTCTTCCCGGGATTATATATCAGCCAGATGTATATAAAGGGGACTCTTGATAAACTCGGTATAGAACCTGAAATTGAAAGGGTTGGTAAATATAAATCAGCCGTGGATATTTTTACAAGGGAGGGGATGAGTGAATCTGACAGAGAGCAGCTTGGGGAATTCCTGGATGACCTCGTAGAGGTAGTAGTTTCTAAGATAGCAGAGGATAGGGGTATAGAGGATGAGATATTAAAGAATCTTATAGATTCTCTTGGTTATTTTATTCCAGAGATTGCAAAAAAGCAGGGATTGATTGATACTGTTCTTTATTTTGACCAGGTAAAGGAGATGGCAGGAATAAAAGGTAAGGGTGAGATATGGAGAGGTAAAAGCATTCCAAGAGATTTTGTAGTAAGAGGTGCTCCAAAGATAGCAATACTTGCTCTGGAAGGTACAATAATTGTTGGGAAAAGTGCACGTTCTCCCGTACCAATTCCATTCTTAGGAGATAAAACTATAGGTTCAGAGACTACAGTTGAGTTACTGGATAAATTAAGAAGGGATAAATCTATTAGAGCCGTTGTCATTCGTATTAATTCTGGAGGAGGAGAAACTCTCGCATCTGACCTGATATACAGGGCAATCCTCCGTTTGAAAGATGAAAAGCCAGTTGTTATCTCTATGGGTAATGTTGCAGCCTCGGGAGGTTATCATATATCAGCTCCTGCAACTAAAATCCTTGCTGATAAAACAACTCTCACCGGGTCTATAGGTATCTTTGGATTTAAATTTGTTACTGAGGGGTTCTATAACAAACTTGGCATCACTCACGATGTAGTAAAGTGGGGAAAGCATGCTGATGCTATGGGTGGACATCGTCCTTTTACTCATTATGAAAGAAGAATGTATGCAAAGATGGTCCAACATGGATATGAGAGATTTTTAGAGGATGTGGCAAAACCCAGGGGACTATCTATCGAAGAAGTAGATTCTGTGGGTATGGGGAGGATATGGAGTGGGTATACTGCAAAGACGATTTCTCTTATTGACCAGTATGGTGGCTTACTTACAGCGATAAAGGTTGCTAAAGAGGAGGCAGGTATAGAACACTTTAGTGTAGTACTCCTTCCCAAGCCATATAAATTCTTGGAGAGATTATTGGGTATAGAAGAAGGATCATACCTCCCAATTCTTAAGATGCTGAATGAGCCTTATCTTTATTATGAACCAGCGAGGTTGGAGTTAGGAGAATAATAAAATAGTCAGTAGTCAGTAATTTAAGGGTTCAAAGGGTTGGGGATTCAAGGATTCGAGTGTTTAATTTTAGGGATTAGGATTTTAACTTAAATAATTCTTATTCCATTCCCTAAACCCCAATTATTTAACTGACCAACGCACCAACTGACTAACTCACCAACCCTTCAACCCAAACAGCTTCTTAGTATTATTGTATGTAATTTCTGCAACTTCTTCCATAGGCATTGATTTCACTTTAGCAATTTTTTCTAGTATATGAATAGTGTATGCAGGTTCGTTCCTTTTTCCTCTCACGGGTTCGGGAGCCACATATGGAGCATCCGTCTCCAGAAGAATATTTCCAACAGGAATATATTTAATTTCATTGGATAACCTGCTGTTTTTAAAAGTGACCACCCCACCAATTCCTACATAAAAGCCCATATCAATTATTCTTTTAGCTATTCTTGCCTCTTTGGTGAAGGCGTGAAATACTCCTTTGACTTTAAAATCCTTTACTATATCAATTGCTTCATCTGAAGAATTTCTTGTGTGAATAACAACAGGGAGATTTTCATCTTCTGCAATCTTTAATTGCTTTTTAAAAACCTCTCTTTGAATATCCCTTGGAGATAGGTCTCTATAAAAATCAAGACCAATCTCTCCTATTCCCACAACCTTTTCCTCTTTGATTAATTCCAGAATCTCTCCTTCAATATCTTCATTGTATGTTTTTGCATCGTGGGGATGAACACCAACAGTGGCATAAACACCTCCATACGTTTCTGTGATCTTTATTGCCTCAAAACTTGATTTTAAATCCCATCCAGGAATAATTATACATTTAACTCCAGCGTCTTTTGCTGAGTTTATTACTCTTTCGAGGTCTTTAGAGAATTTCCTATCCTGAAGATGGCAATGCGAATCACAGATCTGAAACATATATGCTTAAGGGCCACCGTATATACCCATATCAGAGTGGCTACCATCCTGGTCAATAAGCAGTGAATCGCCTGTATCTATACGGGGGGAATCTGGAGTGAGTCTAAATGATTCATCATCCCTGAAAAGTGGATTCAGAGAGATATTTCCGTTAAGGTCAGTCTGGTCATCAACTCCCTGGTAATTTCCCATTTCATTACCCCAGACATTATTGAATTCAATTGGAAAATTTTCCAGGGTTGTATTCATCCAAACCCCTACCCTCGGACATACCCATTCTTCCTTCCAACCATTTTGAACTATAATATTATTTTTAAGTATTCCTTTTGCATTCTTTTCCCAGACAGCAAAGCCACAGTTTCCATTATGATAGATTACGTTGTTCTGAATCTCAATGAAAGCATTGCCAGTGGCAATGCTCCCCCATCCACGATTATCAAATACTGCATTGTTTCTTACAACTACTCTTGAGGTTCCAAAGGCACCAATTCCTTTCCAATGTCCAGAAATTGCGTTTCTGTAAACTAGAGCGTTTGCATCCCGTGTAATCCCTATCCCTGCACCCCTTCCATTTTCTATTAAATTATCGGTAATCAAAGCAGATGAGCCACGATATAGAGCAAAGCCATCCCATCCATTATTTTTAATTTCATTTCCTATGATAAAAAGTTCTACGCCTTCTCTACCAAATACACCACCAATTCCAACCACGACTGTATCCACTCTATGGGTATTATCAATGACCCGAACATTTTCAACTGTGACCCTGCAATTCTTCCCGACAATTCCAGCATCGGTAGTATTCCCATTAGGGTCACGAACGTCTCCTGTCACAGTGAGATTGCCGATATAAGATGTATAATTCTCTTCGAACAGAACTCCATAACCAGCATTTGTAATCAGTATCGTACTATCCTTATCTTCACCGATGATTACAAGTGTCTTTCCTTTGATATGGAATCCGGCAGTGGCATTCACTTCTGTGAGAGGGTTTTCACAGTTCCCGCAGATTTTCTCAAGGTAGGGTGTCGGAGTGGCTTCATAGCGGCCTGGTTTTATAAAGATAACATCACCTGTCTTAGCCTTATCTATCGTCTCCTGTAGTGTTACTTTTTCAGAATCGGGACAATCAGGACACGGAGGTCCGACAAACCATGTCTTTGAAAAAATAAATAGAATTATAGTAAAATTCATCAATATGAACTATAAATAAATCAATTTTTTTGTCAACAATTTATGTTTTATAAAAATATATTACTTAAAATTAATTTTTTAATTGACAAAGGGAAATTATTAATTAATGATAAAATATAAAAGGTTTTAGGTCTTAGGAATTGGAGGTTAATAAGTTTTTCTGTTACTATGGTAAAGCTTGTTTTTATTTGGATTTTGTGAATGATCTTTGCGTCTTGGCGAGAGAATAAAGTGGCAAAAAAGGAGGAGATATGGAACAATCTGAAGTTTTTTCTTTATTAAAATCAGGTGATGTTAAGATTGTGAGATTATGGTTTACAGATGTCCTTGGTAGGGTTAAGGGATTCTCAATCGGTCCTGATGAGGTAGAAAGAGCCATTGAGGAAGGAATTAATTTTGATGGTTCCTCCATTGAAGGATTTGTAAGGATTGAGGAATCTGATCTCACTGCAAGACCTGATCTGGATTCAACCTATGTTATACAAGAGGAAGGAGACAAAAAATCTCTGATTTTTATATGTGATATTTACTATCCTGATGGAGACCCTGTGGAGTCGTCTCCTCGATATGTTTTTAAAAAGATACTCGAAAAAGCTACAAAAATGGGTTTTAAATATTTTACAGGTGTTGAACTTGAATTCTTTTATTTTCCTAACAATAAGGATATCTGCGTGCAGGACACCAAGGGATACTTTGACATAATTCCCTACGACTCATATGATAGTGTATCCGAAGAAATTGTTAAAAGATTGAATAAGATGGGGATAACTGTAGAAATGGAACATCACGAAGTTTCGGGAAACCAGCATGAAATTGATATCAGATATGATGAAGCTATGAAAACAGCTGACCATCTGCAGATTGCAAAGTATGTGGTAAAGGAGACCGCAAGAGAAAAAGGAATCTACGCTACATTTATGCCAAAACCTGTGTTTGGAGTGAATGGTTCAGGACTCCACGTACATCAATCGTTTTTTTCGGATAATAAGAACCTATTCTATGGAGGAGGAGAAGATTACAATCTTTCCTTGATTGCGAAGAATTATATTGCAGGAATACTTAAATATTCAAAGGGAATTACCTCTGTAACAAATCAATGGGTAAACTCCTATAAAAGGATAGTTCCTGACTATGAGGCACCAGTCTATATATCCTGGGGGAGGCAGAACCGTTCGGCTCTACTCAGGGTTCCCTCGTTTATGAGGCCATCTTCCTGTAGAATTGAATACAGGGCACCAGATCCAGGTACAAATCCTTATCTTGCTTTCACCGTTATGCTTGGAGCTGGACTTAAAGGAATAGAGGACGAACTAATGCCCCCTGAACCAGTCGAAGAAGACATATTTACAATGTCTGGGGAAAGGAAAAAAAGCCTCAATATTGAAGTTCTTCCAGATTCACTCTATGCAGCTATCCTTGAGACGGAAAAAAGCGAACTGGTGAGAGAACTTTTTGGTGATACATTCTTCGAGAAATACATATTGAATAAAAAAGCAGAATGGGAGAATTATAGAATTCAGGTTACCGATTATGAGATAAAAAAGTATCTATCGTTGTAATTCTATTGCAATAGAATTACAAAGTCCAGAGTCGAGAGTCTATAGAGGCTGTGCCATAACTAAATAATAATAACATTTCATAAAAAATATTCAAAATTACAACATCGAAAATAAGAAGGCTGTGTTACTCAAAAAGCCCTCTCGGAGGATGAGCGGGCATGGTTCTTTGATTGCCCAACTTATTGGCTCCCAGGTTAATCAAAGAGAGCGAGTCCGAGAGCGGGAGTGGTGATTTCATCGCTGGGGAAATCAACCACATCTTTTTGAGGGATACAGCCTTTTTTCTACCCAATGGTGAGAAATGTAATTTTGGCACAGCCTCTTTAGTCTTTAGCCCGATTAAAACCTATCCGTGGATTACTTCACGTAAGCCGAGTATGAAGAAAGTTCGTAATGACAGATTCCTTATCAAATTTACACAAATTCATCTGTGTATGAAGTAAACTTCCCATACCTTACATAATCCTAAATCCCAACTCCGAAATCCTGATCCTTAATTTTTTGACTGTAGACTCATGACTCTCTAAGTTTTATTTCACAGCTCCAGGACATATCTACTGACTATTTTCTTTAATTCCCCATACAAATCATCCCTATTTCCCATTGTAATTTCATATAGATTATTTCCCGCAGCAATATTGGTCAATTTTCTGTGTATCACAGCTACAATAGATTTATTAGAATTCAGGATCTCTTTAACTGTGGGCATGAAATTTGGGTTTTTCATCTCCATAGGACCTATCTCATCGATGATGTAAATATCCGCTTCTTTTTTAATTGCCTGGATTCCTTTATCAATGCCTCCTATTTTAACGTAGTATCTTCCAAAAGGAATGCCAGGTGGTTCGATTGATGAAAGGATAGAAGTCTGTCCATCAGGTATTGTAGTTAATTTAAAACCCGTCCGTTTTCCCTGTTTCCTCACTTCTTCTGTATAGAATCCAGTTACGTTAAGACCTTTCTCTAATAATAGTGATGTTAATTTCATCATAAGTGTTGTTTTCCCAGTGCCAGGTTTTCCTGTTATGAAAATTCTCATGTTACTACCAATCTTATAAATGAAGGACTTGCTCTATCGAAAAGCGTCTCGGAAGGTGAACGGCCATGGTTCATGAGACATAGGTCTCATGGGAGCTCGCCCCGTGGAATAATAATTCTTGCATCAAAGCACCCTATTCCACGGGGTAGACCTGAGAGCTGAGAGGCAATTCCCTCGCCCCATGGAATGATATGCTAAGCAGTATTCTTAAGTATTCCACGGGGCGAGCTGGGGGAATTGGCCTCATCTTTTCGTAGGGTAAGTCCGAAATTCTCATTGCTTTTTAATTATTGCTATGTATGTTCCCATTTTTCCATCGAACGTTTTCTTTAGTTTCCATCCTGTATCCCTTAGTATATTATTCATCTCTTCTTTTGAGACTAATAGATAATCAAACCAGGGGGTTCTATACATTTTATATATTATCCTTAAACGCAGTTGTCCTGCCATTCTTCCCTTTTTTCTATTTCTTTCATGATATTCCATATGTTCGGGAATATCTGTGTCGTATGGATCCCTGGTTTCTGCTATTATCATTGCCTTTTCAGTGGTAATTATGTGAAACTTTCCGAGTAACTTTTTTGCCTTTGTAAGATTCTCAAAGAGTCCAAAGTTATTACCCATCATTATTATTGTATCAATTTGACCAAGATCACCTGAAATTTCATCTATAGATAACCCTCTTACATCCCTGAGCCCCCTCCTTCTACATACCTCTACTGCAGAAGGTGAAATATCTATACCCGTAACTTTGAATCCTTTTTCCTGAAGGTAAAGTGAGTGCTTACCTGCACCACAACCGATATCAAGCACCATTCCCTTAACATATTTCATTGCCTCTTTTTCATTTTCATTCCACTTTTCATAAGGTAAAAAGTATATTCCAGGACCTCCACCTACATCAACATATCCGTCATCCCTCTCTACCACTTCAAAGGACCTTTTACCTTTAAGATAGGCTAACATTGCCTTCCCCTGAGCATCTTCGTATTCTTGTAGCATTTTCTACTTTGCTATTTACCTCAATTTTATATGAAGGAGAGCCTTAGAACCTTACTCTATGGTAAGGCTTTTAAGATCCCTAGGATAATACGTCAACATTTCTATTCCATCCTCATTTACGAGGATAGTATCTGAGTGGCGAAATCCGCCAACCTCGGAAACATAAATTCCTGGTTCTACAGTAAATACCATTCCTGGCTGCATAACGGTGCGTTCTCCAATGTCTAAGAATGGAGGTTCATGACACTGAAGACCAATGGAATGACCTGTGTGGTGTCTCCAGTAATCCGTCAGGTTATGGTCTTTGAAGAACTTCATTACCACTTCATCTACATCGCTGCATTTAGCCCCCGGCTTTATAGCGTTGAAGGCGATTTCCTGGACTTCACACATCAACTTAAAATACTTTTCCTGTTCCTTTGTAGGTTCGCTAACGATAAAAGTTCGCTCAAGCTCACTTTGATAACCGCCGATAATCGGACCAGCTCCAGTTCCTAAAACATCCCCTTCTCTAACAATAGTATTCCTTGTCAAAGCATGTGGATAAAGAGAATGCTTACCAATTTGTCCCCTGAACCCAGCAAAAGCATAATCAGCGAATCCTGTAAAGTTTTTGTCTTTTTCTCCATAAGTTTTTACCAAAGCAAGGGTTGCTTTTGTACTTGCCCTCTGGCTAATTTCGTTCTCAGTTAACCCAGGTTTTGTGTATTCTTGTAAGTATGATAAGACGAGGTTTGCCCATTTGGCACTTTCCCTGATAAGTTCAATCTCCTCTGGGGATTTTATTACCATCATATCTTTTATAATATCAGGGACTATCTTAACTTCTGCCTCAGGAGTTATTTCCGAAATTTTGGGACCATGATATCCAAAAACAGTTGGTGCTCCATCACTATCCACCCCTATTGTTTTGCCAGTAAGGTTAAGTTCAAAAAAGAGCTCCCTAAGATAGTCCATAGGGTGCTTCAACCCAGGATACTCAGGATATGTTTTAACAATGACATCAGGAAGGTAAAGTTCTATGTGGTCCTTTTCCAACTCAGGAACAAGGAAAAATACTTCATCTTCGGAAAGTAATAATGCTATGGGACGTTCAGTGGGAATGAATTTAAAATTTGTTAGATAGAATATCTGGTGTGAATCAAATAGACACAGTGCATCCAAATTTCTCTTTTTAAACTCTTTTGAAACGTTTTCCTTTCTACGATTTAGTTCCTCTTTACTGACTTCAAGTCTCATACCCACCTCAGTCCTCCTTTATTCGGATGACCTCAACCTTTACCTTTGCGAGAAGAGCAGCCATTGCGCCCAGGGCTGCCAGTACTGGAGCGACGATTGTAAAAGCTCCACCAACCACTACACCTGTTGTCAATGGTATTTCCATTAGAAGCTCACCACTTGGTTTTCGGATAATTAATCTTCGAATGTTACCTTCTTTGATTAATTCCTTTACACGTTCGACAAGTTCACTACCGGCAATCTCGATTTCCTCAATCCAGGTGCGTTCTTCTTTTTCATTTTTATAATTCATTTTTTCACCTCCTTTTCCCAACCTTCATATAAATTCTCTTTCCAGTATTAAATTCAAACGGGATAGAATTTCAGTTGTTATAGAGTGGTTCTTCCTTGAGATATGTTATAAAGCTATCAACCAGAGCGTTCTTGAATTCACTCCCCTGAGTGGCGATAAGGACTTTTTGTTCCAGAAGAGGACTGCCCATCTCAAACGATTCAGCCTCTCCCTGAATATTTAGCAGTAAATAGACACCAAAGGCGATGAGGAATAAAACGACTAGAGAACCAATTACTATTAATGTTATTTTTAGTGCCTTCAATTCCTCCTCCTTTTAATTTGAAGGTTTTGAAATTTTAACTATACGGTATTTCACAAGGTTTACTCCAGGTCATTGATTCCTCATATTCTAATGAATATTCTATTAAGAACAAGGCGAGAAACAATGCCACCAACACAATAAGCTAGAGCAAGTGCACCAAATACTCCTTGTATCCCGAATATGTATGACCCCACAAACGCAAAAGGTATATATAAGGTAAACATCTGAATAACGCTTAAGATTGCCGCATGGAGTGGTTTATTCAGTGCGTTCATAGCAGAGGTTGAAATTAAAAAAACGCCCTGCAGGCCAAAGCCTATAGGAACGACCCAGAGATAGAGCATAATTGTTGATGTAACCAGAGGATTATTACTAAATACTGAAGCAATCGGTCTGGCTGCTAGTGCAAGTATAAGGTACATTGTTGCTCCCCATCCTAATGAAAACTGGTTGCTATATTTTATGCATGAGAACATCCTTTCGTGCTTACCCGCTCCCCAATTCTGTCCTACAAATGGTGTGATCACTGTTGACAGAGCTCTAACTACTGTAATAGCAAGGAATTCAATGCGAGATGACACACCATAACCTGCAACTGCTGCAGGTCCATATTTTGCAAGAATACCGGTTATGACACCTGTCGTTAGGGGAATAATAATTCGGGCTCCTGCTGCAGGTAACCCTATATATAGAATCTTTTTCCATGAGTTAAATATAGCTGCGAGTTCACATCTTTTAAATGAAATCATTTTCTCTCGATGAATGAGAACATATAAAGCAACCACCAGAGTGACAGAACGTGCAATTACAGTTGCGATTGCTGCACCAGCTAATCCAAGTCTGGGAAATGGACCGATTCCGAAAATTAATAAAGGGTCCAGAATAGAATTCATAGTGGCTGCAGTAAGCATAATGATACCGGGGGTTTTCGTATCACCTGTTGCACGAATTCCGTTATTTCCAACCATGGGAACAACAACAAATATCATACCAAAATACCAGATCCTCATATATTGTTTGATGAGGGACACTATTTCAGGAGTTGCTCCCAGAAGACGGAAAATAGGATCTATGGTAAGGAGCCCAATAGTAACAAAGAATGCGACTATCAGGATTGCCAGTATTAGACTGTCTGTAGTTAGACGGTGGACTTTATAATAGTTGCCCTCACCTATGGCGCGAGAGATGACTACTGATGCGCCTATCCCGATCCCATGCGCTAGACTCGCAATTACCAGTACAACAGGAAATGTAAAACTTAGCGCTGCAAGTTCATTCGTTCCAAGTTTCCCAACAAAAAAGGCATCAACCAGATTGAACGCAACAATACCGATAATACCAAAGATCATTGGTATTGTTAACCTGATAAGAGTTTTTCCAATAGAACCCTCAATTAGAAGGGCTCTTTTTTCATTTGGCATTACTTTTTATTATCCTGGCTTACAATATTGTCCCTTTTCTTTTTCACGCGAATAGAGTATTGGAGAGGAAAATAGACAAAGTTAATTATATCTTATTTGTAATAATTATTCGTTTATTTTCTTCCCTTTTTATCTTTTTCTATTAATTCTTTAATCTTTCTTTCTTCCCAATCTTTTAAGAAACGTTTTGTCCCGAAAACACTAAAAGCATGGATGAGCAATCCTATTCCCCAACCGAATAGAGGCCAATAGAACCATAATGAATTTGGTGATGTAAGCATATTTATTATAAACAATGCTAAATTTACTATTACATAAATAAAGAGATGACTGTAGAACGATTTTATTTCCTCGACTCTCTCTCTTGCTCTCCTATATTTTTCATTTTCCTCCATATCTACCTCCTTTGTTTGAGATTCTATCCTTCATAGCAATAATGTCAAGCATTAAGCTTATGACTGTGATTATCATTAATGATGTCACATTCAAAAGAAGTTCCGTAATGAATAGAAGAATTTGCATTTTATAATTGGATACATGAGGACTTTCTATTCAGGAAAGCGTCTCGGAAGGTTCACCCCGTGGAATAGGGTGCAATGAAGCCAAAGCCCTTATTCCATGGGGCAGGCGGGCATGATTTCCCGACGTAAGTCTCATGAGAGCAAAGTGCGAGAGCCTCGCCCCGTGAAATAATATGCATAGGTGCTTCTTGAAGTATTTCATGGGGCAAGCGGCAATTTCCTTGCCCGGTGGAATAGAAGGTGCTACTTGCTGAACAGCTATTCCACTGGGCGGGGCGGGGGAATTGACCGCGTCTTTTTCTAACGATAAGTCCGAGTAACTCCATCTTAGATAAATTAGAGTTATCCACTTATGAATCCTATATAACCTTTATTATTACTTGTTTAACAGATATATGTGTGTGAAAAATCATGAAACTTAGATTAAGCTTATAGCCTAAATTAAACAGCCTCAATAGTCGAGGGTGGCTTTTTTGTTATGTTATATGTTACACTTACCACACCTGGAACTTCTGTCGTTATTCTTTCCGCTAATTTGTCTAATGTTTCATATGGGAGTTGTGTTGGCGACCCCAGGGTTGCGTCAATGCTTTCCCAACATCGCACCTCTATCTGTAAGCCATAATCTCTTTTACCCTTTTTTATTCCAGTAACTTTATCTTTATGCAAGATAGCTAAATACTGAAATGCCCTGGTATTACTTAATTCATCTTCGACAATCCTTGTGGCTTTTCTTATAATCTCTACTCGCTCAGGTGTAACTTCTCCAATTACCCTTGTAGCAAGAGCAGGTCCAGGGAATGGAGGTCTATTGTATATTTCCTCTGGTAGCCTGAGAGCCCTTGCTACCTTTCTTATCCCCGATTTTCTAAGTTGGATTAAAGGTTCGATGACTTTATACCCGTATATCTTTTCCGTATCTATTCCAAGTTGTGCTAATATGTTGTGTTGTCTTTTAATTCCTGCGATAGTTTCTTCCACATCAGTGTAATTTGTACCCTGCAGGAGAAATTTCGTTCCACTTTCTTTTACCAATTTACCAAAGACATCTTTATAAAATGCCCGTGTAATGGCTTCCCTTTTTTCTTCTGGATCTTTTAAGCCTTTTAGTTCTTTAAAGAATTGTTCTTTAGCGTCAACTATCTCTACGTGTACACCTAATCTTTCAAACAACGAAACTACCCTTTGTGGTTCTCCCTCTCTCATTAAGCCATTTTCAATGAAATATGTTTTCAATCTGTCACCCAAGGCTTGATGTCCTAACATAGTGACGGTTGAGGAATCAACACCACCAGACAATGCATTGATAGCTAAACCACTACCAACGATGGAAGAAATCTCTTCTACTTTTTGTTCTGTGAATTCATCAGGATTTAATTCTTCGGTTTTTATTTCTTTAATTTCCATCTATCCTCCATTTTAATAATTTCTCAATCTTTTATCAATACTTCCATCAGGGAGCATCCAGTCCGGATGTGATTTCCCATTCTCCTCCATCCAGTATCTTACACAACTCTCCCAATCTCCCTTACAATACAGTTCAATCCACTTTCTATCCAAAATGCCTTTCTCAAAGAACCTCTTCATCGGACATACCGGATACCACTTACAATCCTCCATCAAGGTTCTGAGCTTTCTATAGTCGTTTACCATTTCTTCTCTAATTGACGCATTAAAGAGAAGGGCAGTTGGATGTTTGAGTGGGAGAATTTTCTTACTCTGAGTTAGAAAGAGTCTACCGTAGAGATCGCTGAATCCCTCCCTACTTTCAGGCGTCGGGAGACCGTATTTTCCGAAAATATATCTGGTGGCGTAATAACCTAGAGGAACTAACGTATCAGGATTTATTAATTCAATTTCCTTGTCTAGATACTGGATGCAAATTTCTATTTCATCCTGCTTTGGCTTTCTGTATTTTGGGAGCATGCATTTAATCAGATTTGTCATATAAATCTCATCTCTATCGAGATCAATTTCCTTGAATAGTTCATCTAATACTTTTCCCGTAGGTCCAATGAACATTTTCCCTTCTTTATCCTCTTCTTTTCCAGGTGCCTGAGCAATTAGCATGATGGTTGCATTCACATTTCCTTCCCCTGGGAGTGCATTTATTCTACTTTCCGAAAGTTTGCACTTCTTACATTCTTTTATCTCTTTATTTAAATCTTTAATATTCATTGTAATTTTTCATTACATTTTACAATTAGAAGCTCTCGATGTTCGTTGGTTTCAATCCCTTTGGATGTATTATATTTTGAGATAATAAGATCAACTTCTCTCCAGTGTTTTTTTATATTAAAGTCTTCAGGGATGGGAATTCCTTTAAGCCAGAATATTAAAGATTCCACATCACAGAACCAGTATCTTATATCATACTCATCATGTAGAATTAAAGCACATCCATTATTTTTGAAAACTTCACTAAATGAATCAACGTTCTGTTCAGGGTCAATTTCATATTCACCTCCAGGACTACAGTCAAAAATCTTGCAGATGTTCTGTGTGTTTTTTGGTCCCACTTGTTCTGTTATAAAGATACCATCTGCCCGCATGATGCGAATAATTTCTTTTGGATACACAGGAGCATGGCGGTTTAAAACAATGTCAAACGTATCGTTAGGGAATTTAAGATCTTCCCCTGACATCTCTTTAGAGTGAACCCTATCTTTAAATGATGTAGGTATATTCCTTTTTGCAGTCTTTATCATGGTAGGATCAGAATTGATGCCCATACCAATACCGAAGTTGGATACGAGATCAAGGAATCGCTCACCACCACCTGTGCCTATATCCAGGACTTGGCTTGAAGTATTTAGATAATTACGTACTACATCAGCATAATACCATGGCACCGGCTCACGAGCATAACGTATTTTTGAAAAATCCCAACCTTTCCGCTTCCCAACAGAATCGTATATGAACTTTAACTCTTCAAACGTCACAAAGTACTCCTTTTATTGTGTCCTGGATTTTTTCGACTTGTTAATTATCTTTGTTATCCAACCACTTTCTTAACAATTCTACTTTATCACTTCTACGTAGTTTCAGATATGTCTGATATTCATATTCAGGTGAAGTACAAATCCAAACTGCCAGTAACAATGCATTTCACATTCTTATCAATTAATCTTTTATAAATTTTCCTAAGCATTCTTAGGTAATTTGGATTTATCACTACTCCTTTTATGTTAGGAAATAATATTCAAGTTATTAATAAGAGTCAGAATATCTTCCGGGCTGTTTGCGATAAAATCAGCGCGCATGATATCATCATCTTTACCATAACCATATCTAACTCCAATACATGGTAAATTATTCTCATGAGCCGCATTTATATCATGTATTGTATCACCAACTAATATTGCAAAAGAAGGATTTAACTCTGTTAATAAATCTTTAATCAAATCTGCTTTAGTTTTCGGTAATTCCTTTCCTTTTATATACTTGAATAAATTTACAATTCCTAAAGTATTGAGGACTAAATTTATATAACTGACACTTGCATTAGAGCATATTGCCAGAGTAAAGCCTTCTCTGATCAGTTTTTTTAGTACCTTATCTATATTATCATAAAGCTCTGCTTTTTTAGGGATAAGAACTCTTTCATGGTAGCTAATCCTTTCAGCTAAATTATCATAAACATCAGGAAATTTACCAGGTAAGATTTTTTCACAGAAACTTTCCATTGTTTCACCAACTAAAGATAATATCTCTTCTGCGGTGGGTATTGATAGATTTAAATCCTGGAAGGCTTTTTGAATAGCCTCTACAGATACACTTTCTGTTTTATACAGTGTACCATCATTATCAAAAATGACTAATTTCTCATTCAGATTTTCTTTATACATTAAACAGAATCCATATATTATATATTTTAATTAAAAAAGAATTTTAATTCTACTCTTCTCCAATAGGCTCCCAGATCGCATATCTTCGGAACACAAAGTTTGTTCTGGAGGGGTAATCCTTTATTTTTTCATTGAAATTATAACTCCACCCAAGATACTCCGAGTCACCCCCGCCTATAGTGGTGATCAGATACCCATATGGTCTGTGACCTACCGCTAGCGCCTTTCTCCTGGGATGTGGTGAATCTGCAACTCCGGGATCTACAGGGATCCACCCATATCCTGGAAGATATATCTCTGTCCAGCGATGGAATACGCGGTCTAAAGATGCACGGTCTCCTCTTTCAACTACAGAACCCACAAACCTTGCAGGGATTCCTGCAGCTCTCATCATTGAAATGTAAACATATGCATATTCAGAGCAGGAGCCTTTTCCTCTCTTTAATACTTCGGGGGCAATATCCCAACCCCCAATCCTCTCATATTCGATTTTATCTGCTACATAATTTAGGACCTTCCGTGCAATCCAGTATGGATTATCTTCATCACCGATAGCTTCTTTTAATGACTTTTGTAAGAACGGATCTCGTATTCTGAACCTTTCATTGTCGCTTAAATAATCCCTTTTTATATCTCTGGGAATCTCTTTTAAACTCTTTACCTTGGAAGGCAATATAAAATAATTAACAGATGAAAGCTCTGCTTCTATCATTGCTTTTATTGAGTGGTGTTCCATTGGATATATGTCCTTTAGCTTATAATAAGCTACTTTCTGTCCGTATTTATCTCTTAAGATGCCATTGGGTTGTGGGATAAATTCTATTTCCTTTAATAAACGTTGACTTGGTAAATCCTTTGGAATTGCAAAGTATACGTCCACCTCTCCTATATCACCAGGTCCGGAATTAATGATTTCCCAATGAAGTGTTATTCTGGACTTTTCTTTTTCTCCAGAGATAATGTAATCATCAGTAGGGAAAGAGTGAACGAAGATACTGTCTTTTTCAAAATCAGAGACATATATCCTGTTATCCTTTAGGAAGATTCCAGATGGATATGGACCAGGAGAGGGCAATATGTTCACCACCTCTCCACTTTGCACTTCTATCATATAGATCTCATCTCTGTACCTGCTTGTTGTCCAGAGATATCCATTCGAATACGAAAGTCCATTGATTCTACTCTCCGGACCTGCTAGAGTTTTTATGGTGGTTCCATCATCTGCTGAGATGCAGTAAATCTTGCCTGTTTCTCCACTTACCCAGATATAATTTCCATCGGAGGCGAGTCCAGTAACCCTGGATGCCGGAGAATATATTGTTCGGTAAATTTGCCCAACACTGTCAATAAAGTATATTTCATCATCATTTGAAACTATTAGCGTATCTTTAAATACAGCGATAGCATAGGGATCAAGTCCAGGCGTGGTGATGCTCTTTACATAAACAGCTTTCTCAAGGTCAAAGACGGAGATACTGTAGAATACAACATCTATCTGATAAACTTTCCCTTGCCAGATTGTAAAATCTCCGCTGTATGGTGTTAGGGGTAATTTCTCTATTGTCTTAAACTCTGCATTCAGTGTGGTGGGCAAAGCCAAAATTATTAAAAGAGTGATAAAAACTACCTTTTTCACAAAAACCTCCTTTACAGCGGAGACTGCAGCTCCGTTTCACTGAAAAGTGCAAATTGAAAAATGAAAAATTTAAAAATCCCTTCTTATCCGCTTTACCTCTATCTATTTGTAAACACTACAAGATGATGTATGCATAGAATAATATATTTTGCACTTTGCATTTTACATTCTTCATTTTGCATTTGAATATAGCCTCTAGGTTATATTCGTTAATCTTACTTTAAAGGATAAATACTATTCTGTCAATCCAGAATTTATTCCACCACAGAGGAAATTAGTCAAATAGTTGAATAGGAGGGTAGTCGAGATTGAATGGTAACTACTCAATGGAGCGAAGCGATAGTCTCTGTGGCTAATATCTAGATTTATTCTCTTGCTTTCTCATAGATTGTCAGTATAATAAAAAAAAATTTTAAAATGGAGGAGGAATGATTTTACATAAAGATATTGAAGTGAAAGAGGTCAGAATGGATATGGAGGGGGCAGAGGATGTATTTAAAAGAGTACTTATTGGAGTGGACGATGGTTCCAGTAATATATTTATGCGATTATTTACCATAAAACCGGGTGGACATACACCAAGACATACTCATTCCTTTCCTCATTTGGTAAAGTGGATGTTTGGTAGGGGTATTATTACTGACGGGAAAGGGAAAGAGAATGAAGTAGAGGTTGGTATGAGTGCTTTTATAGAAGGAGGAGAAGAACACCAGTTCGGGAATCCTTTTGATGAGGATTGCTCTTTCTTATGTGTAATACCAAATCCTGAAAAGCTGGGGAAGTAGATGGATTTTGATCGCAGGAAGATGGTAGGTTTCTTTACAGTTTTTGTTGTCTTACTCACCATGTATCTCTATACTATTGCTCCCACGGTATCCCTCTGGGACTGTGGTGAATTCATTGCCTGTTCTCATATACTTGGGGTTCCTCATCCACCGGGGACACCCTTCTTTATCCTTCTTGGGAGGATATTTGATATAGTTTTTCCCTTCAAAGAAGTAGCAAAGCGAATAAACTTCCTTTCGTCGTTGTCAATGGCTATTGCAGGTGGTTTTTTATATCTA
>Ga0315541_1001028_pt1 | contig 27335 bp, 27 predicted proteins | sample SalMarSW160190MG_FD_203095 | JGI IMG/M metagenome (GOLD analysis project Ga0315541, IMG submission 203095) | Salt marsh sediment microbial communities from the Plum Island Ecosystem LTER, Massachusetts, United States - Salt Marsh Sediment SW1601-190 ...
GTTCCGGTAATGGCAGGTCTGATTTTGTAGACGATGATGGAAATACAAGAGAAGGCGAAACAACCTTTCCTCCGCCTCCGGACATTAGCGAGGAGAAATTTCCTACATCGGCGATTCTGCCAACACCAGACCGAGCTCCACCTCCGGGAGATCCCGCTCTTGGAAACACTCCGTCATATTCGGAACTCTCAAATAAGGCGATAATGATCTTCGGCCCTTTTATCTGCATAAAGGTGCTGCTGGCCTGTGGGTCACTTACATCGCCTATCCAACGCACGAATTTATAGCCGTATTTTGGAACTGCGGTCAAGGTAATTTCCTCATCCGGATTAAATTGATGAACACCCAGACCCGGAGTTATAGTGCCACCTTGTGCGGGGAATTGCTTAATAATAAGCGAAATCCCATCAGTCTTATCTGCCTTCGGTGGACCAGCTCTGCCCAAGCCACTGGAAATGAGCACAATGGCTAATATCATGGCACGTAGTCCCAGAGATATTTGACTACGTCCCCCCATAAGATACCTCCTCACACAACAGCTTTTAATCCGCAATAGACGAACACCAAGGGAGGGTTTGTGGCTAAGCGAATTTAATATCTTTCCGCCCCTATATTAAAACAAATCGCCCATCAAAAGTCAAGTCTTTTCTTGGTTCAGTGAGCGGATGCTTTGAGTAGTCTGCTGAGCTGGCAAAAATACAATGTATTTTCGGACTAAAGCGATCACTATCAGGATAGGCAAGTTACATTTTTAAGCGGATTTTGTTCTTGAATGGTTCTAAGCTGTTAATGAACTGTGTAATGCAAATTCGGCGCCTCGGCGCAGGGCCTCGGTGTTGACCGGTATTGTTTTGTGATACCTTTCAGCGAGGACATCAGGCAGGGCTTGTACGGCAATATCGATAGTGAGGAGGTCTCGCTTTTGTAAATACGCGCCCAGGGCCACCATATTCGCAACCTTCGGGTTACCCAACTGAACGGCTAATTCATCGGCTGGTACCGCTATTACCTCGATGGTTTCGTCCAGTTGCGGAACATTATCGATCATAGAGCTGTTCAGAACCAATAGCCCACCTTTTTTAAGACGCGGGGCAAATTTATTCAGCGAGGTCTCGTTCATCATAATTAGCGAATCGGGTTTGCCGATTACAGGGCAAGCGATTTCTCTTTCAGCAATAGTGATCATACAATTAGCTGTTCCGCCGCGAACCTCTGCCCCGTATGAAGGCATCAACGTTATCTCTTTGCCGGCATTCATTGCCATCTGCGCCAATAACTTGCTTACTGAAATAATCCCCTGACCGCCGAAGCCGGCGATGATAATCTCTTCATAAAAATCGTTTCTCGTCTCTCGCATCTTGTATCTCGTAAAAATTCGTATTTATCCTTTTAGCCGTCCGAGTGGAAAAGGTTTTATCATTTCCTTTTCGATCCATTCCATCGCTCTTGCAGGACTCATTCGCCAATATGTCGGACAGGGACTAAGCAGCTCAACAAGTGACAGACCTTCGGCATTATTGACCTGCAATTCAAAGGCATGTCTGATAGCTTTCTTGGATTTGCGGATTTGAGCTGGGCTGCTTAAGGCACATCGCTCGACGTAAATCGCACCCGGCAAGACAGCTAATAATTCGGATACTTGCAGCGGATATCCTTCGCCTTTGGTATTTCTGCCCTTTTGTGTGGTAGCAGTGACCTGTCCAATGGTTGTAGTCGGCGCCATCTGGCCGCCCGTCATTCCGAAGACAGCGTTATTGATAAAGATGACCGTTATTTGTTCTGCTCGATGAGCGGCGTGAATAATCTCCGCTGTTCCGATTGCCGCGAGGTCGCCGTCGCCCTGGTATGAGAATATTATTTTATCCGGATTGGTCCTTTTCATCCCTGTCGCCACGGCCGGCGCTCTGCCGTGCGCCACCTCGATCATATCCACATCAAGATAATTGTACGCCAGCACCGCACAGCCGACAGGAGCTATGCCGATAGTTCGGCCGTGTATGCCCAGCTCATCAATTGTCTCAGCTATCAATCGATGAGCGATTCCATGTCCGCAGCCGGGACAATAATGCGTCGGACAATCCTTAAATGTAGGTGTTCGTGTAAATACAATTTTCATATTATTTGTATTGCGTATCTCGTATTGCGTATTGCGTTTTAGGTCTGATTTGAAGTTCCTTAATTTTGCCGAGGATTTCATCAACTGTTGGCACGCCGCCACCGGGCCGGCCATAAAAAAGTACCGGTGCTTTTCCGGCTACAGCTAATTTCACGTCCTCGACCATCTGACCGAGACTCATTTCAACGGTCAAGAATATCCGAAACCGTATAGGTATGGCCCCGACGGACTCCGCAGCGGCTCTACTGATTTGCTCGGTGGGAAACGGCCACAGGGTGATAGGACGTATCCAACCGACCTTGATTCCTTCTTTTCTTGCTTTATCCACCGCGCCGCGGACGATTCTCGCAGCGATGCCATAAGCAACCACTACGATTTCAGCGTCATCAACCTCGTACTGCTCGCAGAGCACTTCGTTTTTCTGGATTTGCTCATATCTGGCCTGCAGCTTGTAGTTTAACTCCTCCAGCGCTCCTTCCTTCAGCCATAATGAGCGGACGATATTTTGGTCTCGGCCTTGTGCTCCGGTTAAAGCCCAATCTTTCGGCGGCAGGTCTCGGCCCGGTTGTTTCTGAAAACCTACCGGCTCCATCATTTGGCCGAGGATGCCATCAGCCAGGACGACGACAGGTATACGATACTGGTCGGCTAAGTCAAACGCCAACGGCATGCAATTAACCAGCTCCTGTACGCTCGACGGCCCTAAGACGATGGTTCGATAATCACCGTGTCCACCACCGCGAGTAGACTGGAAGTAATCGCCCTGGGATGGTGCGATGTTTCCCAGGCCGGGACCTCCTCGCATAACATTGACCACCACAGCCGGAAGCTCTGCTCCCGCCAGGTAGCTTATGCCTTCCTGCATTAGGCTTATGCCGGGGCTCGATGAGCTGGTCATAGCTCTTTTACCCGTGGCTGAGGCCCCAAATACCATATTAATCGCCGCCAATTCACTTTCGCATTGTACGAAGACTCGGCCCTCTTCGGGCATTCTTCGGGACATATAGGCGGTGACTTCGTTTTGCGGCGTAATTGGATAGCCGAAGTAAGCATCGCAGCCGGCAATGACAGCCGCTTCTGCAAGGGCCTCATTGCCACACATTAAAACGCTTTCGCTTATGTTCCTCACTCTTTTTCTAACCACCTTTTAAGGTAATTTTTCAACTTCTGGACAAAATCCTGGGCTGTTTCTAATAAATCTTCTGCTTCCTCATTAGTAACTGTAAAGCCTACACCATAATCTCCAACAAGCCGTTTATCATAGGCATCATTAAGTGCTTTTCCCAAGTTTCTCTCAAGAATTTTTGTTTTTACAAAATGCTCCCCAAATAAACTTATTACACCTTTGTGGGAGGAAGCAGTTAAATTTTTCGTAAGAAGAACAGCTTCAGCCATAAAGAACATTGCATAATAACATCTTGAAGCACAAGAATCGTAGTCTTCAATACGCAAAGCCTGTTCGGCTGTGCTTAGGAATTTCTCAGCTTTGTCGATAAAATCCCTTAGTTCTTTCACCCCGTTAGACCTCCCTTCAAACGGTTTTTTAGAAACCTCTTTCCCATGCCCGTTTTAAAATATCTTTCTCGCCGATAAGCATCATCTTTGTCAAGACCGGCTTCAAAATAAATTAATCTCAAAGGTACTCTATATTTCGTCGATGGCACTAATCCATCATTATGCTGCTTCAATCTCTTTCCCAGATCATTCGTAACACCGTTATAAAATTTCCCGTCTTTTTGACTTATAAGAGCATACGTGTAAAACCATGAAGGTCTAACGGGGTTCACGCTACCAATCCTTCTTTCCTCACATTCAACATAAATGGAGAATTGTAATTTTCATAGAGATGTTCGGGAACTGCAATAACTGAAACAAGCTCGCCTTCTTCAAGAAGTATATCAAACAGAAGGTCGCTCAAGCTTTCTCTGACTTCAAAGGGATTTAGTGGTTGGTCAATCAGTACAAGTATATCGATATCTGAATCCCTCGTAGCTTCGCCCCTTACATAAGAACCGTATAATATAACCTTTTTAATTTTTCCCCCGTACATCTTTATCAGATGCACTTTTATTCGACTTACTAAGGTTTTTATCTTTTGGTCCATTTTTCTTCACCCGTTAAAACCAGAGGCGGTTATACTCACTCTCAGCTTAAGCAGGGAGCGGGAATCTATTGTATCTTTATCACTTAAGGCTTTCGCTTTTGCAGGATTGAGGTTGCAACTTTTCCTTGTTCGGCGTGGTATTTATCTCGATTGTGCCATCGTCCTCACGATATACCTCGATTCCCGCCTCCGGACAGATGATAGCACACATTGCACAGCCGGTACAATCGCTGTTATCAACAGGCTGAGCCGGGAAATAACCTGCTTTGTTTGAGGATTTAGAGATAAAGATGCCGTTTTTAGGGCATACCGATATGCACAGCCCACAACCTTTACACCGTTCGATATCGATAATTATTTTGCCAGTCATTCCCATATTGTATTTATTCTTAACAATGCGTATCACACGCGACGAAATTAATCTATCGCATTTTAACAAGGCTGTATGCCATTGTAAAGTTAATGTTGAATTCTCAATAATCTTCCTGTATATTCTGTACCAATACTGCAATTTTATCAATCCCGATTTATCGGGAGAGTTTTTACGGGAGTATTTACGATGAGTTCGAAACCTAATGCGATTGTGGCTCAATCCGGTGGTCCAACCGCTGTAATTAATTCAAGTGCCTGCGGCGTAATCCAGGAAGCAAAAAAATCCGGCAAAATCGGCCGTGTGATAGGCGCGGTCAACGGTATCTTGGGTGTCCTGAAGGAAGAGCTGTTCAACCTATCGGCTGAAAGGCCTGAGACCATCGAAGCATTAAAGCAAACGCCCGCAGCAGCCTTCGGCTCATGCAGATACAAGCTAAAATCACTCGAAGATTCCAGAGCGGACTTCGATCGTGTACTCGATGTTTTCAAGGCCCACAATATCCATTATTTTTTCTACGCCGGTGGCAACGACTCCATGGATACAGCCGACAAGGTCAACAAATTAGCAGCAAATGCCGGTTATGAGCTGACCTGTATCGGTATCCCCAAAACAGTAGATAATGACCTTGCATTCACCGACCATTGCCCGGGCTATCCGAGCGTGGCTAAATATGTCGCGACCTGTGCTATGGAGGCGGGACGAGATACAGAGGCGCTCTATACGACCGATACGTGCACAATTCTGGAGGTGATGGGAAGAAACGCCGGCTGGATAGCTGCGGCAACGGGCCTTGCACACCGCAACGCAGAGGATGCGCCGCATCTTGTTTATATGCCGGAGGCGGCTTTTTCATTCGATAAGTTTGTTAGTGATGTCCAGGAGGTGCTCAAAGAATTCGGCAGGGTCTTTATCGTTGCAGGCGAAGGCCTCAAAGATGACAAGGGCCAATACGTCACTGCTGACATGGGTACATTCAGCAAAGACAGCTTCGGGCACGTTCAGCTCGGCGGAGTTGCTGATATGCTCAAGGCTGTAATTGAAAAAGAGGTGAAAATAAAGGCCCGCTTCAATAAGCTCGGCACTAACCAGCGTAGCGCAATGCACTTTGCGTCACTGACCGACGTAAAAGAAGCATATATGTGCGGCAAAATGGCCGTAAAGTATGCGCTACAGGGTGTCAACGGCAAGATGGTGACATTGGTTCGTGAGAAAGGCCGGATATATAAGTGCACGACAGGCCTGGCTGAGTTGAGAGACGTCGCAAATGGTGAAAAGAAAGTGCCCCGTGAATTTATCAACGAAAAGGGTAATCACATCACCAAGGCGATGCGTGACTATATCAAGCCTCTTGTGCAGGGCCAGGTGCCAATAAAAATCGGCGATGACGGACTTCCCGTGTTTATGCGATTCAAACGGAAACCGTTAGAGAAAAAACTGCCGAATTACCTTTAATACATCGCTGAAAAAATGTATTTAGCCCCACAATTTATTGGGGATTTTGTCCCCCAAAGGAACGGAAAAATGAACACATTATTTAATGTTAAGGGTAAGGTTATCGTTATTACAGGTGCCGGCGGAGTCTTGTGCGGAACGATGGCCAAAGCACTCGGTGAAGCCGGTGCGAAAATCGCTGTGTTGGACCTGGTTGAATCAGCCGCAAAGAAAGTTGCTGATGAAATCAAGGCTAATAACGGCAAAGCTATTGCAGTTAAGTGTAACGTGCTCGACAAAAAAACTCTGCAAGACGCCAAAGAAAAAATCATCGATGAATTGGGGGCGGTGGATATACTTATTAACGGAGCCGGCGGCAACAAAAAGGAAGCCACCACGTCGCCGGACCTTTCCTTCTTTGACTTGCCGAGCGAAGCCATTCGGTTTGTCTTTGACCTGAACTTTATCGGCACGCTATTGCCGACACAGGTCTTCGCCAAGGACATGGCCGAAAAAGGTACAGGCATAATACTGAATATATCCAGTATGAATGCCTTTCATCCCTTGACGAAAATCCCTGCGTATTCGGCAGCCAAAGCAGCCGTGAGCAATTTCACGCAATGGCTGGCGGTGCACGTCTGCCAGAATTATTCCAAGGACATTCGCGTCAATGCAATTGCGCCGGGATTTTTCCTGACCGAGCAAAACCGTTTCCTCTTGACTGAGGAAAAAACCGGCAAGCTAACCGACCGCGGCAAGACGATTATCGACCATACGCCGATGGGCAGATTCGGCCAGCCGGAAGAGCTGGTTGGAACCGTTATGTGGCTATTAAGTGACGCTGCAAAATTTGTCACCGGAGTTGTCGTACCCATAGACGGCGGATTCTCAGCTTTCAGCGGCGTGTGAAGATTGGAGGATAATCATAGTGAACAAATTCGAAAAGGCTCGGATCGTATTGAATGAAAAAGATGGCCAGCGCCGAGAACAGATTTTCCACTTGAATACAGAAATGAAGATGGCCGATGTTGACCCAGCAAGAGTTTTGAAAGAATTTAAACCGAAGCATAAGTTTTTCGTGGGCATCAATTTGAACGACTCCGCGATAGATTAACATCTTGCTGATAAGTCGAATATTTAGATGAAAAGAGAATAGGTAGTCACAAACTATGACCAAAAAATAGAGCACAATATATGAGGAATAAAAATTCTATACGGAGCACTTCGTTAGTGCCTATTGAGCGGATCCAAAAGTGCATTTATGTGATACGTGGACGCAAGGTTATGCTCGACAGCGATTTAGCTGAACTCTACGGCGTTCAAACCAAGGTTCTGCTCCAGGCCGTAAAACGCAACGTCGAGCGATTCCCTGCAGATTTTATGTTTCAACTCTCCGCCAGAGAATTTGAAATCTTGAGGTCACAAATTGTGACCTCAAGTTGGGGCGGTAGGCGATATGCACCTTACGCCTTCACAGAGCAGGGAATTGCAATGCTTTCAAGCGTGCTGCGCAGCAAGCAGGCAATTGAAATCAACATTGCGATTATGCGTGTTTTTGTCCGACTGCGCGAGGTGCTTGCTGATAACGCAGCGTTGAGAAAAAAGCTTGAGGAGCATGATGAGAAAATCAAGTATATCTTTAACGTCCTGGGGCAGATGTTATATGAGGAGGAAAAACCCAAAAAACGAATTGGGTATCTGACAGAGATGGAAGGGCACAAAAGAAGCCGCTGATCAGAAAAGACAATGCTTCGCAATTTAGGTGTATGGATTGTCTGAGGTAGGATGAATCGATTTCGGATTTTGTATTTTTTTACAGGAGAACAAAATGGCTGATATTGACCCGGCAAAATCCCTGAAGGATTTCAAACCGGAAAAGAAATTCTTCGTCGGCATCGATTCAGACGGATGTGCATTCGACACGATGGGTATCAAGCAGCGGGAATGTTTCTGTCCCTGGCTGATTGGCTATTTCGGTTTGCAGCCGGTAGCCCAGACGGCAAGAGAATGCAAGGATTTTGCAGATTTATTTTCAAAGACGCGGGGAGCTAACCGCCACAAAACCGTAAAACGCATAATAGCAGAGCTGCTGCCGAGCCATCCGATGGTCAAGGCAAGGAGCTTCCAGGTGCCGCAATTTCCGCATTACTTCGCCTGGGTGGATGACCCCAACAGCCTATTAAGTAATGACGGTCTGAAGCAGGCTATCAACGAGGCCTCGAACCCCGAGGTCAAACGTGAGCTGGAGCTTGCTCTGGCCTGGAGCGAGCGGGTCAACTGGTCTATAAAGGAGATTGTCAAAAACATGCCGCCGTTTCCGCATGTGCGGGAGTGTCTCGAAAAAATCCAGCCTTTGGCTGATGCTATCGTTGTTTCTGCGACGCCCAATGAAGCGCTTAAACGCGAGTGGGAGAAACACAAAATCGCCAGGTACGTAAAAGTTATAGCAGGACAGGAAATGGGCACAAAGACTCAGCATCTTGAATATGCTACAAAGAGTAAATATGAAAAGGACCACATTCTAATGATTGGTGACGCACCGGGTGACATGAAAGCCGCCAGGGCTAACAACGCCCTGTTTTATCCGGTAAATCCGGGCGATGAGGATAAATCCTGGGAGCGATTCCATGATGAGGCGTTTGATAGATTCATCAAAGGCCAATACGCCGGCAAATATGAGGAAAAACTGATCGCTGAATTTAACGCATGTCTTCCCGAGAATCCGCCATGGAAGAAGTGATGATGAACAGATGGTGATAGAAAGACAAAATAAAAATGGTAGTGTCTCGAATAATGAAGCCCGCGAAGCAATCACGGAATTCTTCGCGCAGAACGACTATACCGGCAAACAAATCCTGTTTATCATCCCCGACAACACACGTTCAGGTCCCGTAGGGGACATATTCAAAATCATTTGTGATTGTCTGGGGCAAAAGGTACAAAGCATAAATTGTCTGGTTGCGTTAGGAACTCATCCGCCGCTTACCGAAGAGCAAATCTGCACAAGGCTGGATATAACACTCAAAGAACGGCACAGTAAATACGCACAAGTAAAATTTTTCAACCACGACTGGCAGGAACGCCGAACGTTTAAATCCATCGGAATAATCACCGCCGACGAAATCGAAAAAATAAGTAATGGTTTATTTCGTGAAGAAGTTGACGTAGCCATCAACAAGTGGATTTTCGAGTACGATGAGTTTTTCATCGTGGGGCCGGTTTTCCCACACGAAGTTGTTGGCTTTTCCGGGGGACATAAATACATTTTTCCTGGAATTGCCGGCGAAGAAATCATAAACTTCTTTCACTGGCTCGGAGCCGTTATCACAAATCCCGTTATAAACGGCAACAAGTGGACACCGACCCGGCATGTTGTTGAAAAGGCCGCTTCGTTTATAAAAACGCCTCACAAATTATTTGCCATTGTTGCTGTTGAGAACAAGCTCAAGGGGATATTCATCGGCGATTGCATCCAGGCGTGGGAAAAGGCAGCAGATTTATCCAAAGACGTCCACATTGCCTATAAAGATAAGCCGTATAAAACTATCTTGGGCATTGCACCAAAGATGTACGATGATATATGGACAGCCGGCAAGGTAGCGTACAAACTTGAACCGGTAGCCGCCGATGGTGCGACGCTGATTATATACGCCCCGCACATAACGGAAATATCATACACACACGGCAAAATGCTGGATAAAATCGGCTATCATACGAGAGACTTTTTTCTAAAGCAGATGGATAAATTTGCGGATGTCCCGCGGGCCTCGCTGGCGCACTCCACGCACGTCAAAGGTATCGGCACGTACATTAACGGCGTTGAAAAACCAAGAATTAACGTGGTGCTTGCGACCGGCATCAGTAGGCAGCGTTGCGAGAAAGTGAACCTCGGCTATATGAATCCTGATGATATAAACATAGCTAACTACGAAAACAAAGAGAACGAAGGGATTTTAGTCGTCCACAACGCGGGTGAAACATTATATAGATTATCAAGCGGATATATACCAACTATTCCAAAATATTAAGCCGGTAGAAATATACAGGCAAATACTATGCCAGCCAATCTAAACAATAAAAGCATCAACATCAAGGCTGTCGCAAAGAAGGCGTTGAAGGACGATAAACTGCTGGCTGAGCTACTTGATAATCTCTGGTCGAAGAACGAAACGATAAGGCATAATAGTCATAAGGTTCTCTTTTTTATAACAGAAGAACAACCACAAACCTTATATTCCAGTTGGGATTATTTTGTCAAATTTCTGGACAGTGATAACACTTACCACAAGCTCAGTGCAGTACTTCTCTTGGCAAATCTTACTAAGGTTGATAAAGACAACAAGTTCGAGAAAGTGTTTGACCGGTTCTATGGTCTGCTAAACGACAAGAGCTTTATCACGGCAGCATACCTTGCGGGTGCTTCAGGAAAAATTGTAAAGGCAAAACCAAAACTTCAAACAAGGATCACCAACAGACTTCTGGGTATAGACAAAACCCATCACGAGCAAGAACGCAAGGACTTAGTCAAAACATCTATCATAGAAGCTTTCCAAGAGTATTTCGACCAAACAAGGAACAAAAAAAGAATCATTGAATTCGTTAAGCAGCAGTTAAACTGCCATAGCCCAAAAACCAGAAAAACGGCAAAAGAATTCTTAAAACGATTGAATCAACCAATACCTAAAAACCGGTGATTAATTACAGTGCGGTTGTTATAATGTACCAATGCTGAGATTAAACAAATAATTACAGAAGGAGTAAAGTAAAATGGCAAAAGCAGATATTGGCCTGATTGGCCTTGCGGTAATGGGAGAAAACCTGATTCTGAACATGGAAAGCAAAGGCTTCACGGTGGCCTGCTTTAACCGCACCGTATCAAAAGTTGATGTTTTTATAAATGGCCGTGCACAGGGCAAAAATATCGCTGGCTGTCACTCTATCGAAGAGCTTGTCGAAAACCTGAATAAGCCTCGCAAGATTATGCTGATGGTAAAAGCCGGAAAGCCCGTTGATGATTTTATCGAGAAGCTCCTGCCATATCTGGAAGACGGTGACATTATCATCGACGGCGGCAATTCGCACTTTCCAGACACCATTCGCCGAACTGCATACGTCGAAAGCAAAGGTAAACTCTACATTGGTACCGGCGTATCCGGCGGCGAAGAGGGGGCGCTGCGAGGCCCATCGATTATGCCAGGCGGTTCCCCTGCTGCCTGGGAGTATGTAAAACCCCTCTTTCAGAAAATCGCAGCTAAGGCACCCGATGGCCAGCCTTGCTGTGAATGGATGGGCGAAAACGGAGCCGGCCACTTCGTTAAGATGACACACAACGGCATCGAATACGGCGATATGCAGATGATCTGCGAGACCTACCAGATGATGAAAGTAGGCCTCGGCATGACCAACCAGGAAATGCACGATTGTTTAGCAGAGTGGAACGAGGCTGAGCTTGGCTCGTATCTCATCGAGATAAGCCGTGACATTCTCGCTTACAAGGATAAGGAAGGAAACGAAGTCATAGACCTTATCCTGGATAAAGCCGGCCAGAAGGGAACGGGCAAATGGACCGCCATTGAGGCACTGAATCTCGGCCAGCCTTTGATGCTCATCGGCGAAGCTGTTTTCGCTCGCTGCCTCTCAGCGTTGAAAGATGAACGCGTTGCGGCAGCGAAAGTTCTCAAAGGACCAAAAGCAAAATTTAGAGGCGACAGGAGTAAGTTCATCGAAGACCTCAGAGCCGCACTATATGCATCCAAGATTGTAAGCTACGCCCAGGGCTATCAACTGATGCGTGCTGCTGCCAAAGAGTACGACTGGAACCTCAACTATGGCGGTATTGCCTCGATTTGGCGCGGCGGCTGCATCATCCGTTCGGTCTTCCTCAACAAGATAAAAGAGGCCTTCGATAAAAAACGCAATTTGACTAATCTTTTGCTCGATCCGTTTTTCAAACGTGCTGTCCGTAAAGGCCAGGCTTCCTGGCGGCGGGTTGTTAATTCAGCAGTCAAGCTCGGCATACCGGTTCCCGCGATGAGTTCGGCACTGGCCTATTATGATGGCTATCGTGCTGCCTGTCTGCCGGCTAATTTATTGCAGGCCCAGCGTGACTATTTTGGCGCGCACACTTACGAGCGTGTTGATAAGCCGCGAGGCGAATTCTTCCATACGAACTGGACCGGCCACGGCGGCGATACTTCAGCATCGACGTATACTGTGTGATTGACCTTGTCATTCCGTACTTGATACGGAATCCAAGCAGTCATTGCGAGGGTGGCGTAGCAGGCCGTCACAATCTCTGTCACTCAAGTAATAGAGATTGCTTCGCGGAATTTATTCCTTCACTCCGTTCAGGACATGCTCTGAGCGAAGTGAAGGGTACGCAATGACAATAATCGATCAAGCTGTGACAGAGTACTACTCCTCCTTAAGGAGCATCATATCCTTTGTAAGAGTCACAGCGTCAAAAGCACCTGAAGCAAGGACCTTTACTTCGAAACCTCTTGGATATGAAGCTGGAGGACCTACTTTATCTGCAAACCAAAAATCGACTCTGTGGAAGCCTTTTTTTAGGTTGCACAGACCCTGACAGACTGGATCAGCAGCCCACTTGACAACATCAATGCCACCAATGCTGAGTCTGGAGGTGGCAACAGTTCCGCCAAATACAGCACTCGTATAAGAAAAATTTCTCCTATTTACAACTGTGAATCCATACTTACCTGGTTGTTTGGCTTCGTAATAAAATGAGAATTTCGCGACATAAAAAGAATCCCGGCCGATTTCAGAAGCTCGCTCTGGAAGTAGACAAATTCTTTCCAATGAAGAAAGGTCGCGTTTCCAGTAAGTCCTTATAACCGGTAGTTCCGGAATTTCCTTCCTATCTGGATCGATCTTAAAGATTTCCAAAAGCGCTGCGCCTGGTTCGTAAACGCTTTTCTGTTCTTGCTTTTCTCCTTCCAGAGGTTTTTGCTCAGAATCACTTTCTGCTTCGGCAGGACTTGGAGGAATATGAACTATTGAATCTTTGATTTTGGCGAGTATATCCAAAACTTTCGCATAAATTTTGATTTTCTTCGCTTCATCCAGCGACTGGCCAGCTTCAAGATAAGCTCCTAACATCTTAGCCTGTGCAAGAAAAGTTTCATTGGTAACAAGCACGCTGTGCAAATCCATAATTTCAAACAACAACTCCTCAGAGCTTTCTGGGCTGGCTTGTACGCATTCTGGATTTGCTGCGAACAATATAAAGACTAATGGGATAATTAAAACGATTTGTATAGCGCTAATTCTGGTTTGCTTTATGATATTCATAAGCTATACCCTTTCTATTTATTGATCTTCCGGTTCGATTGGCCTTTCTTTTCTCTTAATAATGTCTGGCTTTTTGGGCTCATTCACTTCACCTGTAGTTTCCTCTGGTGTGATAGTAGCATCGGGGATTTTGAAAATTGGTGCCGGTTTCGGTCGATTAACATCTGCCTCTTTTTCCTCCGGCTCAAGCGATTTTTCATCCTTTAGCCTTTTTAAACTCGAAGCATTTTGATCTATTATCACAGGACTATTAGGATCTCTTTGAAACTCGATGGGAACCTTTTTCTTTTGACCTGAATCGCCAAAGATTTTATTTATAAAAGGAATCCATAGCGGTGTTGTCATAAGCGCGGTAATTAACATAAAAACACCGGTTATCAGCGCAGCCTGGATTGTACGGTTTCGGTACCACCTTTCGCTCTCTGCTTTGTATTGAGCGGTAAGACCCTGTTTAGCGGAAGATAGTTGTGTCAATTTGACAGGATTAGCAACATCTTTAAGTTTTTCTATGTCGGGCCGAATTTTATTCAACCAATCTAAAAGTTTCGACCTAATACCACTTAGGACACCCGATACAGCAATCGGACTGAAACTGTATCGACTGACTTCAACCTTCAGATGCTCGCGAATAAGCTCCGTCAAATGGGGATCACGAAATGTCAATGGTTCTGACCTGTTTGCAATCTTCTCAAGTTCGGCCACTCCGAACCTAAGTCGGTTTTCATTTATGAATCCTAATTTTGGGTCTTTTATTATTAGTGGGCGGCCAAATTCATCTGAATGCTGACCTACGACTGTACGATATTTGGGCACTATTACATCCTCAGTAAGTGCTGGGTTGGTGTCAAAATAACCATCTACCTCAAGACGGACCCAATTCTCTAGTTCTTTATTACCTAATTCCTGAGCTAACCGAAGAGTTGACAGCAATAATTCATTCAAAGGTGCGGATGCTGCTGTTGTTATCAGGTCATTATACAATGATACTACTGACCCATTCATGATCAGAAACACCTTCCTTTAATTACCACCCAACGCAATTAACAAATGCTGCCACTTCAATTTACAAATTATAGCTTTTTTTACTCAAGCATAAAGTGTCTTTTAAGCGGTTTCTTTGTTGTTAAAGCTCGTCCCATTATATCTATGGGCATAGGAACTTTGCAGAGAATTTGATTAAAAGTTGCTGATAGTATTTGTAAGCATCAGGTACATTTGGTATTTTAGCAGGAGAAAAACCAAAGCCATAAGATAAAACTTAAAATGCTCTGGAGAAAAGATCATAAGTCATTTCGACCAAAGCGTCCCCAAGGAACGCAAAGTGAAGAAATCTATTCAAAAAGCAGATTTCTCGACTCGCCTTCCGGCTCGCTCGAAATGACATGTACCATGTTTTCTACAAAGCAAATTCAAAACAAGGAAAGATGTCATGTATAAGATTTTTATGCTAATCGTCCTGCCGCTTCTGGCAATCGCGTGGATAGCCTACGCGTTATGGATGCGTAAGGTCCGTGAAGAAGAAAAGAAAACAGGCAGACCAAAATCAGAACGTCTGCAAAAAACCAGAAGCGAAGTTACAGACTGGGCCAAAAAAATGGCGCAGTTCGAGCCGCCCACAAGAAAAAAGCAAGCTGACCAGACGATAGACGAGGGACGAGAGACGAAGGACGAGTGAAGATGTGAGGATTAAAAATGACTGCTGAATTTATGTCGGAAGAATTTCTCCTGCAAACCAAAACCGCTTGGACTCTTTACCACGAATACGCACAGAAGATGCCAATCTACGACTATCATTGTCACCTGCCGGCTGACCTGATTGCCGCCGACCATCGATTTGCCAACCTGACTCGGATATGGCTCTATGGTGACCACTACAAATGGCGGGCTATGAGAACAAACGGCGTAGCGGAAAAATACATCACCGGCGATGCAAGCGATTACGAAAAGTTCGAAAAATGGGCACAAACCGTCCCCTGCTGCCTCGGAAACCCGCTCTATCACTGGACTCATCTGGAGCTTAAACGTTACTTTGACATCAACAAGCCTTTAAACTCCGATACCGCAAGAGAAATCTATAACTCTGCCAGCGAGATGCTGCGAACGTCGGATTTTAGTGTCCGCAATATCCTCCGCAAGATGAATGTTAAACTTATTTGCACTACTGAAGGTCCGCTCGATTCGTTAGAGCACCACAAGAAAATCAGAGAAGATAGCTTTGAAATAAGGGTTCACGCAGCCTGGCGGCCGGATATTGCTATGGCCGTTGAAGACATATCAGTGGTGAACGTATTTATCGACAAGCTCGAAGAAATCTGCGACATGGAGATAAATAATTTCCGTTCATACCTTGAGGCAATCCGCTATCGCCATCACTTTTTCCATCAAAATGGGTGCAGGCTCTCAGACCACGGCCTTGAAACTGCATACGCCGAAGACTACACCGAAAAAGAAATTAAAACAATCTTTGGTAAGATCAAACGCGGAACAGAACTTGATGTCTCCGAGCGCCTTAAGTTCAAATCAGCGATGATGGTTGAATTTGCTCTGATGGATTACGAGGCCGGCTGGGTCCAGCAGCTTCATCTCGGCGCTCTTAGAAACAACAATACACGAATGCTCAAGACTCTCGGCCCGGATACCGGATACGATTCCATCGGCGATTTCGAGATAGCTAAGCCATTAGCCAAATTCCTCAACCGTCTGGATATCCAAAACAACCTGCCCAAAACCATCCTTTACAATCTCAATCCGAGAGATAACGCCCTAATGGCCACTATGATAGGCAACTTCCAGGATGGTTCCGCTCCCGGTAAAATTCAGTACGGCTCAGCCTGGTGGTTCCTCGACCAAAAGGACGGGATGCAAGAGCAGATGCGCGTGCTTTCAAATATGGGCCTGTTGAGCCGATTCGTAGGTATGCTGACCGACTCAAGAAGCTTTATGTCTTTTCCACGACATGAATATTTCCGCAGGATACTTTGTAATATCCTCGGAAGTGACGTCGAAGCGGGACTTATACCAAATGATTTAGAGCTGCTCGGCACAATGGTCGAAGACATCTGCTTTAACAATGCTAACAACTACTTTCCAATGGCACTGGATTAATACACGGCCATCCCCAAGCTGCGCTTGAGGCTGCCACACTTTCTGTGTCAGTTCTATTGGGTGGCAGCCTCAATCCGGCTTTAGACGGATTGGGGATGGTTTTTCATCATATTAAACATCTCTGCCTAAGGCTCTGAACATTGCTAACAAATTCTCAATCGGCGTATTACACTGAATATTGTGAATTGTATTAAAAATGTAGCCTTTCTTCCGGCTGAATATCTTGACACGTTCGGCGACCTGCTCAAACACTTCATCCGGAGTACCGAACGGTAGTGTCCGCTGAGTATCCACGCTGCCGCCCCAGAAGACAATTCTACCGCCATATTTTTCAACTAACAAATTCGGATCCATGCCCCTCGCTGAGGTCTGTATGGGAGTTAAAATATCAAAGCCGGCTTCGATGAAGCCTTCAATCAACGGCTCGCAGCCGCCACAGCAGTGCTTCATCGTCTTCCATTTCGTATTGGCGTGGATCCAGTCGTTGATTTTTTTACTGTATGGCAGATAAAGCTCTCTGTATCCTTCGGGCGAGCAAAATAGTGTATCCTGTGCTGCCAGGTCGGTGCCGTCCAGAGCCACAACGTGCACCTTATCGCCGACAGCCTGGTAAATCCGCTCAAGATTCTTAACTGCAATTTCAGCCTGACCTGCAAATACCTCTTTAATATATTCTCTTCGTGCGATAGTGCTTATGTACCATTCTTCAATGTCGCGAATCCCTTTCGGGTTTTTCATCCACGTTGCCGGCACAAGCGCTATGTCACCTAAGGCCATTCCCGAAAAGCCTGCTGCAATCGCCAGGTCCGTGTTTTCGTAAAGCTCATTTGCTTTTTGCTCGTAGTACTTCAGGTCTTCGTCACTGATTAACGAAAAATCCTCAAGATTATCCGCAGGATTCAATTTAGCATCATCAATAGGTTTCTGACGTATAATTGCATCAAAATAAAAGCCGTCTTGTGGCATCTTAGCTGAAGCCGGCACCGATTTGTCACCTTCCGGATACATTAAGATATCGCCGTTGGGTTCCGGGTCGGTGTTGAACTTGCCCGGTACCAGCACATTTGTGCCATCGAACGTTTGCCACGGTTTCCAGTCTGTGTTCGCAAAGCCGAACATGTTTTTGGGTGCCGGCAAATTGACGACATCCAGTCCGAGCGTCTCTCGCAGCCTGGCATCAACTTCTCCGAGCATTTGATAAGGCTCAATAACTTTGACAGGCTCGCCGGGTCTGGCCAGAGCAAGCGCCCGTCGCAGCTTTGCTACTACGCTGACCTGAATTCCTGTCCAGGATGTCCCGCCCATATCAACAGGAGTACGATCCACTTTTTCAAAGTTAAAAGCTTTAAGAACTCTTTCGCGTGAATTCATAATATTGTAGATATCCTCTCTTACTCAGTTTAATATACTCAAATTGAAAGATTCATTTTCAGATAACTGCCTTGCAAGCTCGGCGTAACCTTCACTCAACGGGTGACTGGCATCGCGATACATACTGCTGGGTAGTGCCTCAGGCATATAGCAAGGAACATTATTCTGCTTGAGCCAGGCCTCAATCTTTTTTTTCATCTGTCGGTAAACGTCGATGCTCCCGTCCTTCAATATATGCTCATTAAACGGGCCAATCAATACGAATACCCTGTTTCCTCTTTTTCTTAGAAACTGAACCGAGTGCTTAAAAAATCTCCACTGCAATGAATTCTCAATCGCTACCCATTGAATATCCTGTTTGGTTACACCTTTTTCGTACCAGGGAATATTTTCGTTTCCATTATAGTTATCAGAGGTCGGCAGTTGCAATGTAATATTTTTCAAAGGATTTTCATAAGGATGCTCTAAGGTCCACCTCGGCAGATCCAGATTCTCGAAATACGCTCTCTTCAAGTGGGACGTCCAGCTAAAGAAAGATATATAACGCTCAATCACTGACTTGATTCTCACAGATGAAGAAACTTTATAGCACGGAATATTCGGGATAAACTGCGGTACTAATTTGGGATGATTGAAATTGAATTCTTTTTCGATTTGTAAATCATGCTTTTCGGAGCTCATCCATAAGGGATTAAAATGCAAAATAATATCCTTGTCTGAAATGTCCCGGCTATAGTATTTGAGCAAACCTGCCAATGCCACCGGATGAATGCCGTCCACACCCATATTTACGAACATATCTCGGCCTGCAATCTTATTGAGATGGCCAGACAGAGTATTATTCTCAGACACGTAATGTCCCCATATAACCGAGTCCCCTATCACTAATGTTTTTTCCTCTGAGCAGGCCCATCGACAGTATCGACTATACAACCAGTAATCGTCGCTCAACTTATATGGTAAGCGATAGTCCGAACCAGGCTCGAATTTCTCGATATGTTTCCAGAGTTTAGGCACAAAATAGAATAGAGCCGAGATAACTACTGCAACAATGAACCATTCATATCCAGTTAAGCGCACACAGTTGGAACCAAAAGGAGCTTGATTCGTCGCCGTACCGGCGACAGCTAAACGTTTATGGGAACTCGAAATCACAATATATCCCTTTAATAAATGCTCAGAACTGCAAATAAATAAACGGCGCTTCGCTTGATTTGGCGAAGACAGCCAAATATATAATCATAGCAATAACAATTCCTACGCGCACAGCTCTTAATTCGAGGATCCATTTGATTCTCGATTCATAAGCAAACTGATAGAGCCAAACGGCAAAAATTAAGGTCAACGTCAGGATGGGACAATATGGATTTGCAAGTCCTGAGCTAAATATTCTTACTATAATTAGCCAAGCATCACTTATATTTTCCGCTCTGAAGAAAATCCATGCAAAGGTAATAAAGACAAACACGAAAAGCTGTTTCACCAATCTCGGCACCTTTTCTTTGTAAAACGATGTCCCTTCCAGCTCCCTTGTCAAGAATCGTCCTAAAGCGTGCACCGCGCCCCAAATCACAAACGTCCAGGCTGCGCCGTGCCACAAGCCCGAAATAATCATAGTCAGAAACATATTTCTATACGTTTTGAACTTGCCGCTTCGGTTGCCTCCCAGAGGAATATAAACGTAATCCTTAAACCAGGATGATAAACTAATATGCCATCTTCGCCAGAAGTCGCCCAAGCCCGTCGCCAAATACGGATTATTAAAGTTCAGCATCAAACGTATACCCATCATACGAGCCAGGCCGCGCGCCATATCCGTGTAGCCGCTAAAGTCAAAATAAATCTGCCAGGAAAACAAAAAAGTCGCAAGAATCAAAGCAGGTGACTTAAACTGCTCAGGGGCGGCATAGACCTTACCGACATAAAGAGCCAGATAGTCCGCCAATGCAACCTTCTTGAAAAGCCCAACGACAAACAGAGAAAGTCCATCCGTGACATCATGGATCGATATCCTAGGCGTTGTGTGCAGTTGCGGTAATAAGTTCTTAGCCCTCTCGATAGGTCCGGCCAGCAATCGAGGAAAAAGAGAAACATAAGCTGCGTAAGCTATAAAGCTTTTTTCTCTTTCTATGTTGCCGCGATAGAAATCGATAGCGTAGCTCATGGATTGAAGCGTATAGAAAGACAATCCCACAGGCAAAATGATGCCCGGCTCAGCAATAGCATACGGAATGCCTAACGATGATAATAGAAAGTTTAAATTGTCGGTGACAAAACCGCCGTATTTGAAAAAGCCCAATAGAGCGAGATTGTTAAATATGCTGACAAGAAGCCATGCCTTGGTTCCCGCAGAGCGGGGGCCCTTCCTCCGGCTGCTTTTTTCCATTCTTACAACAACGATGTAATCAACCAGCGAAACATAAGCAATCAAAATCGGATACAGAGGATGGAAGCAACCATAAAAAAAGTAGGAAACAGCCAAAAGCCAGAACAATCTAAATCTTGTCCTTTTCAGGACAAGATAGATCGGATATACAATCAGGAAGAATAATACAAAGGACCAGGTATGAAATAACATTTAGCTCTCTTTTATTTAATCAAAACTCGAATGTGCTCTTCAACCGAGGCTGACATCACATCCAGATCGTAACCACCCTCAAGAACGGAAACAAGCCGACTTTCGCAGCACTTCTCTGCTATACTCTTGACTATCTGCGTCAACTGTGCAAATCCCTGCGGCGTAATATTCATCCCACCAAGCACGTCACCTTTACAGGCATCAAAGCCGGCGGAGATGAGCACAAAGTCAGGAGAAAACGAAAGGGCTGCAGGCTCAAGCTTTTCACGGAAGACCTTCAGATAATCATCATCTCCAGAGCCGGCCGGCAAGGGGACATTGATATTATAATTTAAACCTTTGCCGCTTCCTTTCTCTGCTTGCCTTCCGGTGCCTGGGTAGAAAGGATACTGGTGCACACTAAAGTATAATACGGTAGAGTCGTCATAAAACACCGCCTCAGTACCGTTGCCGTGGTGCACATCCCAATCCACAATGAGTACCTTCTGCAGGTTATATTTCTTCTGGAGGTATTTTGTGCCGATAGCAATATTATTAAAGATGCAGAATCCCATCGCCCGATCACTTAGCGCGTGGTGGCCCGGCGGACGGATCGCGCAAAAGGCGTTCGTGACCTTTTTTTGCATGACCGCATCAATAGCGGTGAGCACTCCTCCTGTGGCTATCAGTGCAACTTCATAAGATTTCTCTGATATCGGGGTGTCTAAAGAATCCAGATATGCTGTGCCATTTTTGCAACTGGTTTTGGCTCGCTCTATGTAATGTGAGGAATGAACAGTTTCAATCCATTCCATTTCGGCAGGCTCTGGTGTGAGCACAAACAATTCGGAATATAATCCACTTGCTTTTAATCTTTCAACAATTGCGACTAATCTCTGCGGCGATTCCGGATGGCCCGGCGTTGTTTTGTGCTCAAGATATATATCATCATAAACAAATCCGGTTTTTAATACTTGTGGTGAGCTTGTCCCTAAGGGACTTGTCGAATCCATTCGCATAGTATCCTCTTTTCCATCAGGGCTTGGAAGTGTAATCGCAGTGTTAAGTGCAGTTCTAACGCAACGAAAACCTATAATGTCACTCGCAAGGCAGGTGTCATTTAAGGATGGGTCACTTGCCCGATAGGACGATCGGCAAGCTTCAGCACTTAAATTCCATGCGCCGCCTCGCAGGACTTTTTCTTCTCCTTCTGCAGGGCCTTTGGGGTCTCTATCGGGACCTCGTTTATAGCTACTTTCCGAATAATAATCGTTACACCATTCTGCTACATTTCCGTGCATGTCGTAAAGTCCCCATGGATTAGGTTTCTTCTTTCCGACAAGATGCGTTTTTCCGGATGAGTTCTCAGCAAACCACGCGTATGTTTTTAGTTTTCGCACATCATTACCAAAACTATATCTTGTAGTGGTACCAGCCCGGCAGGCGTACTCCCATTCAGCCTCGGTAGGCAGCCTGAAACCATTTGCCTCGAAATTACACTGCCAGGTTTGCTCATCGTAGCAAGGCTCAAGTCCCTCCGCCCGCGAGCGGTCGTTGCAATAAAGAGCTGCATCGGTCCAGTTTATCCGCTCTAAGGGATTCCTCGGATTCTTAAAGTGAGATGGGTCGGGAAGCTGATATTTACGAAACTCTTCCTGCGCAACTTCGTATTTATCCATCCAAAACGCACTAATCCAAACCCTGTGTACAGGTTTTTCGTCAGCTGCTCCCTTATCATTTCCCATCTCGAACCAGCCCGCAGGGATTGCCACCATTTTTATGCCGGTCTTCGTCGTTATGACCTCCGGCTTATAAGAGGTATCTTCGGCTCTTCGGCAGCCGAAAAAGACCAGAAGACAGAAGACAGAGGACAGAGAACAGAAGGCGGAATATTTGATTTCAGACTTCAGACTTCTAACCTCTGACATAAGTCAAATTCTTTCCACTTATGCTTTAGTTTTGCTTGCTGGCCGTGGCTTGAAACGGCACCCAGTCGGGCTCTTTGTTATGGTTGCCGTCGGTAGTGACTTTTACCCATTTGCCGGACATATCACCGATGCAAATATTCCAGCCTGACGCCATACCGCCGACCTGTTGTCCACCTCGGAATGGGCCGTAGCTGAAAGCGATGTACTTGCCATCCGGTGATAGATCAACATGATAGACCTTGTCTTTACGTGAGCATCTAACCAGTTCACGAATATTAAGAATCTGGGGCTCATTAGATACCACATCGAAGTCGCTTATACAAAGATTCCAGTCCGTTTCGCCCCATACCATTTTTTTGCCGTCAAGACTAAAATCGGGCCTACAACCTTTCACCCCCCACTTTGCAAAGTCGAAAACCCTTGTTCCATCGTATTCAAAAGTGATGATGGTATCGCTGTAACCCATACCTCCATCTACGGCAGCTACAAACCATCTCCCATCGGGTGACCAGCAAATAGCATAAAGATGATGCAGCTCTTTATTGGGGTGCTGCCTACGCAGACGGGTTTGCAAATCATAGATTAGAAGTTCTGAGGTGGCGTACTCTTTGGTGCTATAGCGCTCATACTCACTTTTTAGATAAGCGATGCTTTTGCTGTCAAAGCTCCAGCACGGCTGGCGGGCGTTTTCTGCTACTTTGACACGCTGAGTCCCATCAAGATTCATATAATAGACGCTTCGTACCTTATCTCTTCCTGTCCCCTCATCGACAACAAAGCTAATCTTCGTACCATCAGGTGAGACGTGAGGATACATTTCATCCAAATCCGGCGTGTTAGTAAGATTAACGGGATTGGAACCATCCGCGTTCATCAGGAACAGTTCCCAGTTTCGTTTTCCATCGGTTTCACGGTATGTTTCGTATATGATTTTAAACGGGATTTCTTCCAGCTTCAGCTCAGCTCGCGGCGAAGGAACCATTCCCGGCCCCTGCCTGCTTTGCCCTTGTGCATAGCAAAGAACGTTGCCGATTGAAAACAGGCTTAATATGAGTAGGAAAAGAAAAGTACTAAAACCTATACTAAGCAGTTCTCTTTTGATGTCGTATGGTTTTCTTCCCATATTATTTAGCCTTTCAAACGCTGCTGAAAATCAATATCAATAGAAATAAAAAAACTAATAATGCCCAATCATAGTATCTACAACTTTAGGCCTTGCCCAGTTCACCGATTCACAATGGGATTTTATATTATGAGTTAAAGACATACTAAAATCAATAGTCCTTGACGCACAAAGACTTATTTCAGAAGTGTTTGATAGCTTGAGCCTAAAGCAAGACGCTTGTCCGCGATGTGTTTGAATCGATTTTCAAATAGAACTTTACCCTGTGAATGGGCGATACAGGATTCGAACCTGTGGCCTCACGGGTGTGATCCGTGCGCTCTAACCAACTGAGCTAATCGCCCGCAGCTCACCTCTAATTAAACCGTTTCGGCCCAGGCCTGTCAAGCTTTCTTGTCACAACAGCTCTGTAGCAATAATGTTGACCTTTCCAAGCTTGACGCCCTTTAGACTCAATATATTTTCGCCGGTCTTATTGATTTCGCCAACCTGGCCTTTGAGCACGATTATCTCCATACAATCGTGAGCATCCAGGTGAATGTGTACAGAGCAAATCGTCTGTAATAGATGCGAATGCTGCATACCAACAAGCTCCTGCATTAGTTTTGTCGAGTGATGGTCGTATATCACAAACACCGCAGCGACCGCTTTAGATGACGGGTCGCTCAGACGCTCGCCGCTTAAACACTGACGTATCAAATCACGTATGGCCTCGGACCTGCTCGGATAACCCTGTTTGGTAATGAGCTTGTCGAAGCCGGAAAGCAGCTTCTTCTCTAACGACACGCCAATACGATCAACCTGCTCCATCTCCAACCTTTCTTAAAAAGATAACCCTGCGTAAAACATGAGGCTAAATATATCTGTCTTCTGTCATCTGTCCTCCGTCCTCTGCTTACTGGTTACATAGATTGCCTGTTCGGCAAACAGATTGGGCGCAAATTTCACCGGACTAAGATAATTCTTAACCAACGGTATTCTTTTTTCAACCTTAACGCCCAGCTTTTTGCAAAACTTGTCGAAATCTTTCAGTGACAGAAAATGTGTGTTCGGCGAATTATGCCATCCGAAAGGAAGCCGCCTGGTCACAGGAGCTTTGCCTCGAAAGAAGAGTTGTACCCTGCTCCTCCAATAAGCAAAGTTGGGAAAGCTCACTATCACCTTTTTGCCGACTCGCAGGAGTTCCTTAAAAACTTTTTTGGGATTTTTTATTGTCTGCACTGTTTGCGACAGGATCACATAATCGAAGCTCTTGTCACCGTAATATCCCAGCCCCTGCTCGATATCCTGCTGTATAATCGGTATCCTTCGGCAGACGCAATCCAACACAAGCTCCTGGTCAAGCTCGATACCTTCAGCCTTTATATTTTTGTCACGCACAAGATTGGCCAGCAGCTCTCCGTCACCACAGCCGACGTCAAGCACAGCGCTGTTTGGCTCAATGAGAGATCCAATCAGCTCGTAATCTACGCGTGTCCTGTGTGCCTGCTCAAACTTGCTAAGCTGCCGCGTACTCCGTGCATAGCACGAACAGGTCTGCTGTGCTCCCTGCGGCCTGTAAGTAGCCTCCAAAAAGCAGCAGATGAATCTGCCCAGCACCTCAGGCTCTAATAAAAACGCATCGTGGCCGTAAGGCGAGGCAATATCACAGTAACTTACATCCTTCCTGTTTGCGGAAAGAGCTTCGACCATCGCCTTGGATTGCGCGGGCGTAAAAAGCCAGTCACTGGTAAAGCTGATTATAAGGAATCGTGACTTGGTATTAGCAAAGGCCTTGGTTAGTGATTCATAGTCTTTCTGCAGGTCGAAGTAATCCGCCGCCTTGGTTATATAAAGGTAGCTGTTGGCATCGAATCTTTCCACAAAGGCTTGTCCCTGGTAGTCCAGATACGTTTCAACAGCAAACTCGGAATTGAAATCATAACTGTACCGCTCGGCACTTCGCAGTTTCCGCCCGAATTTTTCCCGCATCCCCTGTTCTGAAAGGTAAGTTATGTGTCCAATCATTCGGGCGATTGCCAGACCTCGGTCCGGACCTTTTTCTCCGTGATATTGGCCGTCGGCGAAACTTGCATCCGCCAATATGGCGTTTCGACCAACCGCATCGAAAGCAACCGACTGTGCGCCGAGATGAGACGTTGTGGCGACGGCTATCGCCGACTTGACAAAATCAGGAAAGAAAATTGCCCACTGTAGAACCTGCATTCCACCAATAGAGCCTCCTATCACTGTCAGAAGTTTTTTGACTCCAAGTTTGTCAAGCAATAGCTTTTGAACCTTAACCATATCCGCGACAGTTATAATCGGGAAGTCTAAGCCGTAAGGCTTGCCAGTTTGTGGATTGATTGAAGACGGCCCGGTCGTCCCGCTGCAGCCGCCAAGAAAATTCGAGCAAATGACAAAATACTTGTTTGTGTCAATCCCCTTGCCGGGTCCGACCATATTATCCCACCAGCCAGGTTTTCTATCGTCAGGACTGTTGTAACCGGCGGCGTGTGCGTTGCCGCTAAGGGCGTGACATATCAAAATTGCATTGTCACCAGCTTCGTTAAGCTGGCCGTATGTCTCATAGGCCACATCAATCGGAGCTAATTTCTTGCCACACTCTAATTCCAAAGGCTCCTGCGGCTCCACCAACCTTATCGTATGGGTCTGTACAATAATACCAAGGCCGTTAGAAATCTTGGCTTTTTTACCAGCAGATTCCAGCCCTGTAGAATTTCTAACGGGACCAACCGAATTTTCCCTGTTATTTGCCATAGTCATGGTTAAGTATATTTAAAAATTAGTCAATGTAAAGGGAGATGATGGTGGACTATCACCATAAGGGCGTATTTTCCGTTTGTACCATATTTAGCCCCGCAATTTATTGCGGGGTTGTGTTTAGATGCGGTTTTACCATTGGTTTAGGTATCTCTTTATAGTACCTCCAGCCGACGAAGGATTGCCTTTGTCCAGCGGGAGCTCCGTATCAGCGAGAAGATAAGCAATAATACAATCAGCAGCCAATAACCGGTGAACCGCAAATAGTGAATGACCGCGGCGAATATGCCGTTATTCTGGGCGGCACACCACTTTACCAGCTCGGCGGGCGTATATATCGCTCCCATAACAATATTGCCAAAGAGATTTTGCCAAGGCAGCAGAAAAATAACCATAATCAGCGAGAGGAAAAATGCCCGGCAGATATGGTTTATGCCGCCGAGCCTGCCGATAAGCGAGACCTTGAAGCTGAATAGCAATGTAAGGCAATAGAGCACAGCCGCCAGGATAATTATAAAGTTACAAAAACGAATGACCCAGTTTAAATGCTTTATTTGTATGCTGAAGAAACGCTTTTGTTGTGGTTTTTCTGCCTTTCCCGCTCCGGCTTCGGCCTTCGCCGAGACAAGTTCCCTGCTGTTGTTTGGATCATCAGCAACCACCTTCTCAGCAGCCTTTTTAATTGTATCTGTTCCTTCGACAGATTGTTTTGCCTCGTTCACATCCAGAGGTGCATCGGGCTTTTTTGCCCCCGCGTCTTCTTTCGAAGACAAGAGCGGGGGTGCGATTATGGGCTTACTGGAATCCGATACCATTCCAGAAAAAACAGTTTCCACAGCCCTGTCCTGAGCGGAGCCGAAGGATTCAGCTTTGACATACCCGGTATCAACAAGCCAAAAAGATATTTGCAACAGGAGCAGGCACAGTATTACAACGATAGCTAAAAAGTTTTTCCAGCATCTGCACACTCCAACCGCTTCGAGGCAATCGGTGGTATCAACCAAATTGCTTTGTTTATCCTGGTTTCCATTCATTTTCTAAGCCTCCTTACTTTATGCCTTATGGGCGTACGTATTTTACTGGTGAAATGATAGTTATTATGTTTTGCGGTTGTTATATGTGCAAGAAATTTATTTCTGGAAAAACAAGCTAT